>ERZ779764.58-NODE-58-length-22677-cov-5.82557_pt1 | contig 22677 bp, 23 predicted proteins | sample MGYA00511255_ERZ779764 | MGnify/ENA primary metagenome ERZ779764 (study PRJEB29588, sample SAMEA2151677) | human gut metagenome | biome: human gut; feature: human-associated habitat; material: faeces | place: Denmark | collected 2008/2010 ...
TAATTTTCGCTAATCACCAAATTTTCAGACACTTATATTTCGTCGAACTCACGTTAATTTATATGTTATTAGTTTCTGATGTTGTGCTTGTCTTTATATAAGCTGACGGATTCGCCTTCACTTTTTTCATTTCCTCTTCCTTCCATTCGTCAATGGCAGTTTGTAGAAGTTCAGATTGAGCCATAGCGATTCTGTTAAGCAAATCCTTATTGGCCGTTTGTTCCGCCTCAAGTTTTGACTTATTCTTAGCTACAGAGATTTTGACCATCGTATTTACCTGATCGTTAATGTCCGAAATCTTCTTATCGGATAGTACCCTTACCCTATGCATCTCAGCACGGCGTAAATCATCGTAAGGCCCTGATGACATCATCATCTTAAAAAAAGTAGGTATAACTTCTATCGCAATGAAAAGCAGAGTGACCAACAGGCGTGCCATGAAAAGAGCCGCACCATCCATCGAATACAAGGCATCTAGTTCAGCAGCAAACCCCTTCAATCCTTTGACATTCTTTGTTATCTCAGCTCTATTGGAATTCACTTCATCCTGCAATGCTTCTATTTGAGGTGCATTTCTTGTTTTCACCTCATCATAAATGTCTTTCTTCGCCTTGGCATCGCTACGTTTTGCCTCGTAACTTGGTCCTCTTCCCTGTATACCAGTTCCAGAAGTTCCATCAAGCTCATCTTGGGCCCTCTTCTCAGCATCCATCCATTCTTTCCTTGCCTTATCTATTTCCGCTTGATATTTAGCAATATTATTTTGTATGTCTTTAGAACCATTCCTTTGATTCTGTGCTACAGTAATTTGTTTCTGGTGCACAATAACTTTTATCTGATCTTGAAACACTCTCATTTCAATAGGCGTTGAAATGACAACGCCCAAGAATATAGCGAGGATTATTCGAGGCATACCACCCCTTAATTCTTCTTTGGTAATCTTTGGAGTACCGTCAGAATACATGGTGTTAACCATAAATCTGTCAAGATTGAAAATCAATAGCCCCCAAAATATTCCAAAGACAATAGCACATATTAGATGGATATCTTCTATTGGCCCCAAGGGATCGTCTGCAAACACTTTATAGAATGCATATCCACCTGACAACATGGCCATCAAAGCAGTAAAAAGGATAGTTCCACCAATACCTGCGTATTTGGCATAATCCGTTGGGCACTGTCTCAATATTCTTTTATCTACACCTGAACATGTCCACAGGACCTCATTGAGGAGGTCACATCTTTTGACAATTTCATTTTCTTCCATAACTTCTCTTATGGGTTATCTTGCTTTTTATTAAGGCAAATGCAGACGTTAGTCTCTTACCGATATGAATATTATCGTCTACAAGTTTAATATTATCGTCTAACTGTACAAAATTCGGTTCAGTAACTTCTAACGCTGGCAGGTCAACGTTCAAATTGGGAGTCGGTAATAAGGTACATAAATCAACATGCATATTTATCCTTGGTATATGGTCTTCGATCATGATGCTCTTCTCAATGTGTGGTGTTGGCACCAAAATAGATTTCATTACAGGGATAGGCAACATCCTGACTGTAATATTCTTAGATGTTTGACCAAAAGGGTCTTGTGCTGACAGAACGTATTCAGTATCTTTGGTTGGAAAAACTTCTTTATAACCTTCAAGGCCAACAGACTCTCCATTTAATAGTATGTCATTACCTCCTGTAACTTTCCAAGATAGTTTAACTAATACGCTTGGTAATGTAAAAGTCTTATCAGCCTTGAATACTATATTACATTCCTTGCATACCTGCACTTCTATCGATTTTCTTACATGCGAATTTCCTACACGATTAACAGCATCTATCACGAATTTCGTAGTTGCTCGGCACTCTATATTTAATTTTCCTTTTAGAGAAATAGCCCTTTCTACATTATCGTATTTGAGGATGGCACTCTTAGCATGACTAATGTCCCATGAAATTTCGACCTTGTCTTCTTTTCCCTGCCTTAGTTTATTTTTGCTTGATGAAATTTCGATGACGGATCCGCTGACTACTTCTACATTAACGCTTGCAGATTTTTGTTTAATACCATTTACAACAAGTAAAGTAAACGTCTTAAATCCCAAGTCATTATTGATAACCTTATAAGCCCTATTAGATGGCGATACACTTTGACCATTAATATAAACTTCTGAGGCGTGTTTTATATTCCACCGTAATGTATAATGCACCCCTTTCACTAATGTGGTACCCTCGTCAAAACCTAAACTAATTATCTCGGGGTCTTTGTAATAACGTTCAAGTAAATCTACAACGGTTCTTAATTGGTTTAAATGGTTCTTGGATAGATAATTAATCATATCCTTTGATGGGAAATACTCTTGGTATGCAGACTTCAAAAACCATTTCAGAGATTTCACAAATTGCTTGTCATTGTACAATTTCAATCCTATGTCATATTGGTCAATTTTATCCGTGATTTCCGCATCATTTGATGCACCGCCATTTTTCTTGTGGATTACACCATCATCGCCAATTGCATATCCAATATCAGCATTAAGCTGCCGCTGAACTATATCATCATTATAATGACACCAAGATGGAGTTCTGCCAACAATCTTGACCAACGCATTTGAATCAAGATGAAGCTCTATTAGCTCACTTGCTGTATAGATTTGATTGTCAGTCTTTAATCGATACCACATCTTTAGTAGATTTACATGTTTACGAATTCCATCTATCTGTGACGCCAACAATAATGAACACAAATACTATTAGGCAATAAATACCAGCTGCAACAGCCCATCTATGTTGAACATTATTGAAATGTTCCGCACTATCCCATGCTCTTGCTCTCCAAGCCCATTCATTGCCTTTTATCCCTAACAATATGCATATTCCAAAGGAAAGCGGTACTCCTATACGGGGGATGATAGCAATGGGGATAATTATTAATGGCCAGAACATGCCATTAAATATTCCCCACAACCAATTAAAGACAAACGCGCCCCAATTCCATTCTTCGTTAGGTTTGTCTGATTGGCCATCAACAACCATCGTCCGTCCTGTAGGCACATACATCGAAGGATTTGACGTCCCCCTATTTTGGTTTTGGAGAGAGTCTGATGTTTTTTTGCTATTTGTGAGTGTCCTCGTTTTTACAAAATTTGGCGAGATTCTTTCCTCTTTTATCTTTTCTATTGAGCCATCAGGCATCAGCTTATAACCATTTTCTCGAGCATTAAGTTCTTCATAGGAAGGAAAATCTGAGGCATAATACCATTCACCAACCCCTTCTTCCATAACCTCAGTATCACCGGGTACATCTAAGTCATGGTATTCTTGCAGAGAGTATGGGCCGTATATGACTCCATCCATCCTAATGAAGAACTTGTATTTCATATCTACTTTTTATTGTTGGCATACTCGACAACAATACTCGTTGTTACCTGTAATGGATAAGAGAATATCTCAGCCATCTCTCCACCGATATGCGGGTCATTGGTATTACAAACAAGTGTATATTGTGTCAGATGAGGTACAAGTCTTTGAGTATAGTGAGGATTGTCACGATTGAGCAAATCAAGTATAATTTTAATACCGACCGTAGTAACAAAATTTATATCGACAGAGATGCCCGGCTCGAAAGAACCGACCTCTCCCATATAAAGATGGGTGTTTGCCTCTGTACGCCCGGATTCGTTACCGACAGAAGCCATAAAATCTTGATACGATGGCATACCCGTTGGTAGGCAGTAGAATATTTCCCCCGCAAAGGCGCGTTCCCAACATCCTATTGAGACGAAAGGCATTCCAAATTGCTTGCATAATATGGAGTCCGCATATAGGTCACCTTGTCGATTGTCGGCACAACCAACAACAATTGTATTTGGGTTACAGAACGATTCAAATTCACCGAGAGCAATTTCCTGCACCATGTGGTGAGATGTTTTCACTTGCGCAGATGGGTTTATCTGAAGAATTCGTTCCTTCACAGCTGTTGTCTTAAACTTACCAACGTCCCCAATACCGCACTGATGTCGACATATATTATGATACTTCAAGACATCCATATCTATAAGAAAGAATCGACCTACGCCTGCACGAGCCAACTCTAAAGCGACAAGGCTGCCTACAGAGCCACAGCCGATGATGACAGCACCTTTTTTCAGCATCACATCTGACTCCAAAATGCCCGTATTACGCGAGAAAATATCCATTTTTAGTTGATATTTCTCCGTGTCGCAACGCTTACCATCGCTTGTAATGAAAACTGTTTTACCAAGATAGGTATAGCCTATTATTCGATCCTTCGAATAGTCTGCAATATTTGGCATCACTTCAACCTCGCCAAGAAATTCTCCCAGACGGTAAAGAATCTTGTCTTCGTCAACATCTGTATGTTGGCTCGAAACAACATTATAGTAATTGGACTCTTGGTGATAATACCCATATAAATCGCCAACATAGTCCAATTCGAGTTCGGCGGGGTAGCAAACTGTAGCTGTAGGTCTTTTACCCTGTAAGAATTTGCCTACAATATCTTCTTTCTCCATCTTTAAATTATGTTAGTGCCGCAAATATGCCAACAACAGGCAACACAGAGTTGCTATACAAGCTATACACGTTAATACTATCTCAAGAAAACGGATTATTTTCATATTGAAGAGCGACGGAAGTTTATTTGAAGCTTTCCTTTCCTGACCACCTTCGTTTTTTAGGTGAGAGGTCTCTTTTACCTTACCAGATTGCTTTTCTGACGTATTTCTAACTTGCAGAGGAAGATATTCACTCTCTGCTACTTTTCTTTTCGAAAACTCTTTAGTGTCGGATGGAATCGGATGGATATCAGAATCAGCTGAATGGATAAATCTTAATTCGAAGAAATCATTTGGTATGACATCATCGCCAACCACTATTTCTACTTTATTATATGAAGGTCTGCCCAAAATTTCCTTATTAGGATAATCGAGGTGATACATTGTCAAACGAAAGCGTGGATCTATGTTCACCAAACCAGATATTACACCTTTCTCGTTTTGCAATGCAAACTTTGTGTTAGTCACATCGTCGGTGCTGGAAAACACATCCATACTTCCAGGATGCCGATGCCAAAGCCCCAAAAGTTCCAAAGGATAGGCATATTGGTTGGCTACGGAGTCTGCAAGGTAGTTGACAAAATCCTTGTCGTATTCGAAGTAAGCAAACTCAAATATCGAATGCTTGCCGGGTGGTAATACTTCCATCACCACCCACACGTCATCAATGATGTGTCCTAACAATATTCCACCAGTTTCAACTGGATCTTTCTTGAAACTTTCTCGAATGATTGCGTTATAAGCCCGGTTTGAGAAAACTACGGAATTACAATTGTTCTCCATATTATATTCGACCTGCTGTCATAAAATCCTCTTTCTTCATATCCCCTGTCATTACAAGCTCATAGGCAGCAAACCATTTGCAAGCCCAACCTAAGACAGAAGCTGCCGTCGTAATATCGTTACCTGTCTTCATATCTTCTGCCTCATTAGTACAAAGATAAAATTGGTCGTCAGAGTCTCGCAAGAGATGGTATGGTCGGAATCCACATTTGTCTATCAGTTCTTGAACGTCTGGCAGGACAGGATAAACACGGACAGACGACCCCATTTGTTGATGAGGATGATTATTTTGATAAAGTGCCATTACATGGTATTCCATAGGCGTACCGTATTTGCTTTCGTAGATGCCCACGTTCAACGTTCCCACCCAATAAAGTCTACCATCATCTAACTTACCTAACTGAAAGTTTGGAAAGGCTCGATGCATAACCATCTTTTCCGCCTCCAACAAGCCTGGGTCTTGCTCATACCATTGAGTAGCAGCCAGCTTGCCTCCAGGGATGCTAATGGAAGACTCTGTTCCGTTTGCTCCCATAGCGTTACCATCTTGACGCAGAACAACACGTCCACCATTAAGTAGTTTCTCACGCAAAGCCAATCTTCTTGCGCGTGCTGCTGAATCGTCTGGTACAGGGAATCCTGCTAACTTACCAGCAGGGATATTAATACGAGTATCATCTCCTGGATTCATTGCATTACCACTGTTTCCAAGAGGAACGCGAGCTTCTGTAAGAAGCTTCTGCCGTAGAAGTTCACGACGAGTTTTGGCAGCAGAGTCGTCTGTGAAACGTCCTTGCGGAATCTCAAGAATTAATTCTTTCTTTACTTTCATCTATCTGTCTGTTTTCTAACGAATAATTTCTTTTGTTATTACATTACCAACTTGTCAATGAATAGTCCTTATATTTCAATTTGTAGGGAACTACTTGTCTCGAAAGTAACCTTTAAAGCAATCTTTAAAGATTTTATCAAATGGCACAATACTATTCTTCAAGCATCGTACATATGATTTACAAAACAATCCCAAGAACCACGAAACGCCGTCTTCATCTGTAACACTCCATCCGCTTTGTATTACATAATCTTTTGCCCACCTATTAATCAGAAGGACTACTTGATTATAAGGTAGACTCTCAATATCACGCTTTATGAGATCAGCTGAGATTTCATTTACTACCTGCTCGACATACTCTTGTTGATTTCTCATTGAGATTTGAGTAGATGCACAATAGATATCAGCCTCTTTAGCGATACCAAAAGGAAAAAACATCATACTAAATTATAATGAACGGCGTAGCCGTCATGATACATACTTGCAAACGTGACAGTATCCCCAAGAAGAGCCAACATTTTCCGATTGGGTCTTACAATCCTAAATTTTACACCACCATGAAGCTCTCCCGCCCATGTATCGGTAATAAAATCGCTCTCCATAATATGAATCTCATAGTTTGTTGTCCTTCCTTCCGGACTGACCAAGATCAAAGAAGTCTCGCCTATCTCAGCTTTCCAACCATTTAAAGAAGCAAAGTATTCACAATCACTCTCTTCTGCTTTATGGTCACCATAATTCGTCTTTAATAATGATAAACTTTTCATTTCATTTATTATCAAGCAAATGTATCCTATATATATTGGCTAACTCAAGAAGAGAAAGGCCTAACTATAAATAGGATACATAGTAGTTCTTAATTATCCTTCCAGAATGCCAATGCTTGTCCTATTGTCATTGTTGGCAGCGTGGCAAGCGTTGAGATTAAGCTCCACATTGCTACTTCTGAGTCGGCAATTTCTCCATCGGCTGCCATGATGAATGCTAAATAGCCCGTCACATATTTCTTTTGCGCCTCATTCATCAAGGAGACGATGGCGATAGCAGTACCCGACTCCATAGAATCGGCATTTGACAGGATACGACTCAGCGCATCCTTTGACACACCAAATTTCGTGAATTCAATTGCCATAGCAGTAAGTTCCGCCTGCTCCACTTTGCCATCTGCAGCAATCATAGCTTTAGCTAATTTCGCTATGGCAATCATTTGAAGTTCATTAAAAGTCATATTCTTTAGACTTAATGATGTCGGCTTCTAACATCGTTGTTTTTATTCAGCACTAGGAAGCCAATGCTATAGCATTCAAGTGCCTTTCTTTCTGATAAATGCTTTAGGTATGTACGCCGTGGTGATGCAACCTATACCATCAATTTCTATGACGACACGCTGTTGACGAGAGACGCGAGCGACACGTCCTTCTATGCCACGGAAGTCGCCATCGGTGACGACGACATGGTCGCCATTCTTGAAGTGGCACTGGGAGCGGTCGACGAAGAGGATGTGGTCGCTGTCGATGCTTGTCAGGCGGATGAAGTTACCCATCTGCTTATCGGGAACGGTGAGCGGGGGATTCGTGCCGTCGGCATTGGTACGGAAGTGATTGTAGTAGTAACTGAGATAGGCATTGGCAGGGGACGCGAGTGCAAGGTTAAGTCTTTCCTCCGTAGTCTGGACGAAGAGAAGATTAGGAATGAGTGGCTCTTGCACGCGTTTCTTCTTACCAGCAACCTCCTTTTCGGCATAATGCATGGGGAGATAGGAGTCGATGCCAACTTCTGTCAGCCAGTCCTTGGCCACTTGCTCGTGATGGTAAGCCACACGCAGGACAAACCATTGTTTCTGTTGCTCCTGCTCACAATTGTCCTCTGCTGTCAAAGGAGCATTCTCTACCGACACCCTGGTCTTGTCTTGACTGGAAATCGTGCGAGGGGTAAGCCGCGCACTGGAAAGGAGACTGCCGCCTTCTCGGCTGTACACATTAGACAACGTGTCCATAGGTTTTATGTTAGGTATATGAAAAAAGCGTGGAAACTGTATATACTAAAACAACAATGATTCGACTTGATGAATTTTGACGATAATACCTGCAAATAACTGATAATAAGGAAATAAAGTGCAAAAACCAAATCATAAATAGATTTAAACGAATCATAGTTTATTGGGGATATGTGGGAACATTTACGGGAAAGATATTACCTTTGTGGCTGAAATAAAAAACATAGGAACATGAAGATTACCATCATCACAAAGGAATGCAAGACTAAAGACAAAGACGCTCCTGCAAAAGCCAATCTTTGTTTTCGACTCCGAGATAAGAATGTTGACCTCAAAGTCCGTTCCGACATTGAGGTTATGCTTGACTATTGGGACAATGATGCACTTTCCTATCGAAGGACAAAGAAATTACCATCTGACGAGCAGAAGAAAGTCAAGTTTTTGGTGCAGACCATTACAACGGCTCTTAGCGAGCAGTATAACTCTGCGACTGCTGATGTTGCATGGATGAAGAATGTGATTGATGAATGTGTCAATCCAACTTCAAGGTTAACAGAGACATTGACTACAGTTGTTTCGAGAATGGAACAATACATTGCGGAACATCCCATGAGTCCGAAATCAGCACTCGTTTATAAACCAACCATCAAGAAGCTTCAACGCTATGAAGCCTACAAGAGGGAAGTAGAAGGAGAGGAAGGCTTCACGCTCTATTGCGAGACTATCCGTCCCGAAGACTACCTTGATTTTAGAGAGTATGTCATAAACGAATATATTCATTACAATGACTACCCTGAGTTTTACGAACAGTTCAGCCTTGACATGCACCCTCCCAAGCAGATGTCAAGCACACAGATTATAGGTATCATGCATCATCTGCGTATTGTTGGGCATTGGTGCATCAAGATGGGGTTCACAACAAACCGCTCATGCGATGCGTTCACTATTCCTGCATCGGTACAAGGCACACCTTTTTATCTGACGATAGAAGAACGTGACAAGGTTTACAATACAAACCTACATAACAAGCCAGAGTTAGAAGTGTATCGTGACTTGTTCATCTTCCAATCAATGGTGGGTTGTAGAGTCGGAGACATGTTCTCTTTTACCAAAGACAATATAGTCGGTGACATATTGCAGTATCTTCCACACAAGACCATGCGCAAACGGTCGCAGACCGTGAGCGTCCCGCTTACCACAAAGGCTATGGAAATATTAAAACGTTACGATGGCAAGCAAGAAAAGCTTCTGCCGACAAAGCAAGTGTATCAATACAACGAGGGCATCCGTGCCGTGCTTCGAGAATGTGGCATTAACAGAAAGGTTACTATCCTTGACACCATCACAGGAAAGGAGGTTCAGAAGCCAATATGTGATGTTGCTACAAGCCACATGGCAAGACGCAACTTTATCGGCAACCTATACAAGAAAGTGAAAGACCCCGAGCTTGTGAGTTCCATGACAGGACATGTAAACGGAAGCAGAGCTTTCGCCAGATACAGAGAGATTGATGAGGAAACGAAAGTAAATCTTGTCAACCTCATCAACTAACATTTATACAATCTACCAGTTATACATCATTATATATAGAGTAGCATGAAAGTAACAGCATTCATCCGAGAAACCTCGGCAAAGAACAACATAACCGACCAGGCGCACGTTTATTTCCGTGTGCGTGACGGCAAGACTGACATCAAGGCTGTCAGCGAGTTATCCATCAATCCTAATCATTGGAGCGCGGAACGGCAGGGTTACAAGACACGTGTGGCTCTTGTAGCGGAGGCAAAGCGTACGGCATTCGACAAAGCCGTGCAGGACTTGACAGCGCTTATATCCGCACAATATTATCATGGAGCGGACAGCCGTTGGCTAAAAGGTGTTATCGAGGAGTTTCATCATCCTAACATCAACATCCGCCAAGGCAGAAAAGGTGACGAATACAGTCTTGTGTATCAATGCCAGCAGTATGCCGAGAACCACCCAATGGAAAAGGAATCTATAAGGCATCATGAGCATAACGTACGTAAGTTGCAGCACTTCGAGCGTTTCCAAAGGGAAATTATGCGTAGACGAGGTTACACCATGCGACTTGATGCCATAACAGCCGATGACTTGCGTGAGTTTCATAAATATCTGGTAAACGAGGCTGAATATTATGAGCATTACCCTCAAATCTTCGATGACATAGAGGAGCGTTTCAAACCACGCCAACTAACGGAAAATTCCATCAATACTATATTCAGAAGAATACGCACGGTTGTGAACTGGTGTTTGAAGCATAATATCACGACAAACGACCCTTTCGCCACCTTTGAGATGCCTAAGGTACTGGACAGCCCTCCATTTTATCTTACACTTGAAGAGCGTGACAAAGTCTACTATGCCGACCTCAGTAACGAAACGCCATCCACACAAGTATATCGTGACATATTCATGTTTCATTGTCTCATCGGCTGCCGTGTGGGAGACCTTGAAAAGATGACACGTGCCAACATCGTTGATGGTGCTGTGGAATACATTGCTGAAAAGACAAAGAACCACAAACCACGCACCATCCGAGTACCGCTCAATGATAAGGCGAAAGCGATTCTCGCTAAATATGCAGACATTGAAACAAGGTTGTTGCCAAAGATAAATCAGAACATATACAACCGTCAGATTAAGAAAATTCTGAAACTGCTCGGCATTGACCGCATGGTGACTGTTATTGACAACAAGACTCGTGAGCCTATACAGAAACCAATCTGTGATATTGCGACAAGCCACACAGCAAGAAAGACGTTCATCGGCAACCTATACAAGAAGGTGAAAGATCCAAATCTTGTTGCATCTCTTTCGGGACACACAGATGGCAGTCGAGCTTTTGCACGTTACAGAGAAATCGACAACGAGATGAAACGCGAGCTGGTGAAATTGATAGACTGACCTATTGCGAGTTTGCCAAAATTGCGTTTCAAAAACGGATATTCAATGAAAACGTTGGCGTTTAGAAGAAAATACTATACCTTTGCAGACAAACAAGAACCAAAAATATAATAAAAAGGTTTCAAAAACATGGTACAGACATCAAGCCAAAGCACTGTAAACAAGATAGAAATGAGGCTTAGAGGAAAAGGACGTGGTTCGATAGTCTTTCAACAAGACTATGCAGACTGCGGAACACCATCAGCCGTGAAGTCAACATTCCATCGGATGTACACTGACGGAATGTTGGTGCGGTTGGCTCATGGCATTTATTATTACCCAAAAGAGGACAAGGAATATGGACTTGGCATTATCTATCCATCTGTTGAAGACATTGCCCAGGCTATAGCCAAACGAGACAAGGCGAAGATTGTACCTATGGGAGCTTATGCCTTGAATCGTCTCGGATTGTCCACGCAGATGCCCATGAATGTCGTGTTCCTGACCAACGGCGCACCACGTAGGATAAAGATCGGAAATGGGCGTGGCATCCTGTTCAAGCATTCTTCTTCGGGCAAGAACTTTGCCTATAAATCAGAGCTGATGATGCTTGTTGTAACAGCCATGCGCGCCATAGGCGAGAACAAAATAACCGACGAGGAACGCAACGTGCTTGTCGAGCACGCAAAGAATGTAAACGACAACGATTTCAATCATGATATAAAACTTGCCCCTGCATGGGTGCGCAAAATACTAATTGCACGATGAAATTCATAGACATACCAGAAGATAGACAACGTGAAGCTATCAATACCGTGGCATTGCAGACCGGATTACCGCCGTCAAGTATCGAAAAGGACTGGTGGGTAACGCAGGTGTTGAAAGCCCTTCATACTTTGCCATATGCAGAACATATTGCTTTCAAAGGAGGTACAAGTCTCAGCAAATGTTGGAACTTGATTGCCAGATTCTCCGAAGACGTGGATATTGCACTTAGCCGAGAATTCCTTGGCTTTAGCGGTGAATTATCGAAAACTCAAATCAGCGACAGACTACGTCGCGCCGCCTGTTCTTTCGTAAGAGAGAAGATGCAGCATGATGTAAGGAAAGCTTTAGTGGATTTGGGCATACGGGCAGATGCCTTTAGTGTGGATGTTGTAATCACACCAGTCACGACAACAGACCCAGAAGTGATAACAATAACCTATCATAGTTTGTATGAAGTATCACCATATATCAAGAATACGGTAAAGATAGAAATCAGCGGCAGATCGATGATGGAGCCTATTGAGAAAAAAGCAATCAACGCTGCTATTGACGCCCATTTCAGCAAAGCTCCATTTGCAGAAAAGCCATTTGAGGTGAACGCTGTCATCCCCGAGCGTACTTTCCTTGAAAAGGTTTTCCTGCTGCATGAAGAGTTCAGGAAGAGCGAGGTCAGAGTGGAGCGTATGTCTCGCCATATATATGATTTGGCAATGATGATGGATTCTGAAAACAAAATTGCTGACCGTGCAATCCACAACGAAGCCCTGTATAAGGCGGTACTTGAACATCGCAGAAAGTTCATCGGACTTAAGGGCTTCAACTATGATGAGCTATATCCTGCCACATTATGTATCGTGCCCAACGAGGATATTGCAAGACTATGGCAAGATGACTATAAGTTCATGTGTGAGCACATGATTTTCGGACAGGTGCCTTCTTTTGATGAACTGATAAGCAAGTTGTCAATGCTCAACGAGCAAATTAGACAGTTAAATTACCGAAAGGCATGAACATAAACGAACTCGGCGAGGATCTTGAACAACAGTTCGGCAAGCCTCGCAACATAACTGAAGAGAACGTTAGGTTCATGCTTTCGCTCATAAAGGAAGAATTTGATGGAACGAAAGTGAACGAAAATGTCGAAAAGCCAAGTCTTGAAGCCTTCGGCATGACCATTCTTGCTGTTATGTCATACCAAACTATACCTTGGGAAGAATTGGCAAAGAGACCTTCAATCCGCAAGACACTCAAATATATTGCCATTAGAGGAAACTGCCATTATGACGAGATGGAGGCATTGACCAAGGAACTGATACGGAAGCACTTTGATGGTATTACCCAAAAGATGGTATTAGGGTTCTTGAAGATTATTCGTGGGGTGTCGAATGAAGAACGTCCGACCAAACTTATTGAATATACTCCATTCGCAGCCCAATACTATGCTATCCAGTACGGACTTCACCAGCTTATCAGAGGTGAACATCCAGATGATGCAGCCGTCATTATCCATTGTGCAATAGAGGATGGCATATTGTTCCCAACAATTCCTCGCAGTCTGCTGGTCGATGAGTTCAACCTGAAGAAAAGTAGTTTCGACAAGTATTTCAGCAAGTATCATATAAACCTGAAATACGAGTCCGATGCCGTCAAGAAACAGGTTGAGGAGAAAATCAAGTATCACAAAAGGTCTTTGCGAAATGCCATAGGCTACAATGTCACCAATGAAAATAAGGTGCAGTTCTACGACCGCAAATTAGGACGCAAGGACTTCCTTTCTATGATTATTGCATATTGTCGCAGCATATTTCGTTTCTGACAATCTGTTACCATTTACAATCCTTAGTCAAACGTAAAACAGCATTTGGCTAAGGATTTTTGATATTGTCACGTTAATTCCATTAACAAATAGTAGTCAATAGTAGTCGCATCCTACTGCCTATTCAAATCTCATCGAGAGCCGTCAAAAGCCATATACCTTTGCACCGTCAATCCGACAAACCAGTGGATTGGCGGTGTTTCTTTTTTATCACGCTGCGAGAAGGGACATCCTGGTTTACGAGCAAGACAGCGTATGTATAACGAATATCAAAAGAAAAAAATATGGTTGACATCATGTCATTGACAAAGATGGGAGGCCAGGTTGCACTAACCGTTACTCCTGAAGACCTTCACCATTTTGCAAATGCTCTCTTGGCGCAGTCACGCAAGGAATGGGAGGAACAAGCTGCGTCTGTTCGCAAGGAAGAATCTGAGGAAACCTTTCTTACAACAGAGGAGGTTTGCAAAATTTTCAATGTATGTCCTGCTACTCTATGGCAGTGGCATCGCACAGGCTACTTGCAACACATCAAGTTTGGCAACAAGAACATGTACCCTGCCTCGGCAGTCAAAGCCATTACACACGCTCGCTCCATGAACGAAACAGTTATAGGCTATTGCAAACGGAAGAGTAAAGTGGACAAGAACTTGCCTAATGCTTACGACAACGATAGTAAAGAGAGCGTATGACGTATATCGAACACATGAACCAGCTTTGGCGTTCTGCTTTGTTGTCGCCAATGCCAGCAAGTGAGATAGCCTTGTTTGCCTACCTTGTGAACGAGAGCAACAAGCGGTATTGGAAAATGCCGTTTGCGTGCTCCACAACAAGAATATGTGAAGACTTGCGCCTTTCAAGGCAAACTGTCATCACGGCACGGAAGCATCTATCCGAGCGCAAACTTATCGCTTTGACAGAAGGCAAATCCCGCCATCTACCGTCCAATTACACACTGCTTGAATGGACAGATAACTTGACAGTAGGCTTGACGGATAACTTGACGCATGGTTTGACACAGGACTTGACACATATTAAAGATAAAGACAAACACCAAAGCAAAGATTCTTTTATAAAGGGAAGGTGTGAGATTTTTGACAGTAAAAACGGAGGCGTATATGGAAATAGCAAACGAAAAGAAAATCGCAGGACTTGTCCAGTTCCTGCGGAAGGGACGGACTATGACGGGGCGTTTTAGACTGCCTATGTCGGAGGAGCAGGCATACGAATATCTTCTGGCAGCATATATCATGGAAGTACAGCTCCGCTATCGCAGGTTTATCTATAATGGTTTTGTTGAAGAGCAACTCAAACAGGTAGCCAATTGCCTGACTGCGAGCACTGCAAAGTTCGGACTCGTCCTGTGTGGCGGATGCGGCAACGGCAAGACAACTATGCTTAAGGCTTTGCAGAACCTTGTCAGACGATTGGACATACTCAAACCGAACCTACCGCCTAATGCAGGACATAGTTCTGATAACTACTATAGTTTTACCATTGTCAATGCCATGCAGATTGTGCAATTCCGCAAGACGGACTATAATAAGTTTTGCAAATTGGCGGAAGCTGATATATTAGGTATAGACGATATTGGGACTGAACCTGCTGAAGTTCAGGACTACGGCAATTTCATGTATCCCATCAAGGAACTCTTGGCTATGCGGTATGACGCACAACTGTTTACGGTCTTCACAACGAACCTTGAACCAAAGGATATCCGTCAACGATATGGCGACCGCATTGCCGACCGACTCAACGAGATGATGACAAAGGTAGTCTATCGTAATACGACCTATCGGACGGACAACGCACAGACAACGGACAATCAAGGATAAATGTAGTTTGGCGTGAGGGAGACGACTTTTTGCAAAAGTCCATGAACATAATAGGGACTTTTAGATTCACCTGCTGACACTGTTCACTTAAAAAGTCCTTCTATTATGCTCAGGCTTCGCCCGAGACCTGCTGCCATTATACCGAGTTACGCCTTTTACAATGTACAACAAGACAGAAATACAATATGCAAAGCAACTTACCACGTGCCGCTATCCATGTCGGCAAAGACAAGAAATCATTCTCCGCCCAAGTAGGTAACGAGGCGGAACGCAGAGGTTGGGACGAGAATGTCTATCGGTTGAAGAATGCCGACAAGGAGAAGAACAATCATTACAACTTCTCACGTAAGAAACATAACTTTGAGATAGGCAAGGGTGGCAAAATCGTACCTCTTGGTTCCAATTCCATTCCACTGCATGAGCGTGTCCAGATGCGTCTAGACGAATTGGGCTTCAAACCTTATATGGATGCCAAGCATCCCGACCAAGTATCAAAGAACAGTCCGAACTGCACTGTCGGCATGATATTCAGTGGCGACCACAACGTGCTGTACAACCTTGCCTTTGGCAACCAAAGGATAGACACTTCCAATCCTGATGCAGACCATAGCCACATCGTATTGCAACAAGGCATTTATAAATGGGCAAAGGACACCTACGACTTTGCCTGTCGAAAATGGGGCGAGGAGAATATTGTCAGTTTTGCCGTCCATTGTGACGAAACAAGCATCCATGCCCATGTGCAGACTATTCCTGTGGAGAAAGTCAAGAAGCGTGGACGTATAGGCAGTAAGTATGTCAACAAGAACAATCCCGACATAGTGCTTTCAACTAAGGAATGGAGAGCATTACCCAAAGAGGAGCGAGACAACTACACCAAACAGACCGCCTCAAAGGATTATGTTGAGCGTGTGTCTTATGCCAAGGTGTGGGGAGAGACGAGAAAAGCAAAGTCGGAATATCTCTCGCAACTTCATACAGACTATCACAATGAGGTTGGCCGCAAGTATGGTCTTGCACGCGGCATCCCTTACAACGAACTATCCGAAGAGGAGAAGCGAGGACGAAAGCATAAGAACAAAGTGGTTCTTGAAGCCGAGCGACAGGCGAAAGCTGCTCTTGACAAGGTGGAGAAATACGCTGTTCTTGCCACTATTGACAAGCAAGAGCTCACCTTCCCTCTTCTCAATATCAAGACACCTGTTCAAGAGGCAATGGATGCTGTTAAGAAAGAACTTGCCATTCCTATTCCTGCACTTATCGGACAAAAGACTTGGCGAGAGGAACGTACTGCAAATATCAACGCTGCTATAAAATCCTTGGTCAATGCCATCAATGAGGCTCGTGACAAGCAGAACGAGGGTGTGCGAACTTCGGTGAACAAGACATACACCTATTATATGCAGAACCTCAACCGCCTTATCAACGAGAACAGATCGCTTGAAGCCGAGAACAAAATCTTGAAGGGAGAAAACGCAATAGTCAAAGAGCGAATATCTCAACTTGACGAGAAAGCAGTCAAGCGAGTGACTACAAAAAAGGACGAAGTGATTGGTCGTCTCACAGGGCAACTGTCAACTGCTAAGAAGGAACTTATGAATATGGGCAATGATTACAACGCACTCTTGTCAAAGTACGAGTATTTTGTTCTTCAATGGAATGAGATGAAGCAACAGCCAGAGATTATAGAAGCGATTCTGTGTGTAAAGAAGCGCAAACAAGAAGAAGCGGCTGTTAAACGTGAGGAACAAGCTAAACAGTCCCGCCACCAAAGTGTTATTGACCGTTTCATCGATGAAGGGCACGATGCCCTCAAAAGTTTCTCAAAGACAGAACGAATAGATTTTAACGAGAAAGAGGCAAACGCTATCTATTACGGCATCATGGCAACAGCATCAAAAAACAACTTGCCACTTGATTCTGCAAAGAAGGTGGAAGCAGCCACAGACAAGTTCCTTGCAGGTATGGCATGGGATAATTGTGGAAACTTCCGCAAAGAATGTGTCACATCATGGACAAAGCTCTTTGCCACAAAGGGAGTCGTTTATACCGAACCCCTTTGTCAAAACTTCCTTGCTTTCGTTGACCATATGTCATGCAGTGCTGATACATATGTTTCGCTTGGTGGTTCAAACGGATGTGCCGACCAGCTTACGAATTGGGATGGAACGCAGAAAGTAGGATTGGGAAACCCGAATAAGAGGAAATCGCAAAAACGTTGACGTTACCATGATGTATGTCATGCAATAGTGCAACTAAAGCAATCTATCTTCGGAGATTTTTGAACCAATTTCACTGCGAGTAATGAGATTTTTTAAGATTTATTCTTTGTTCTGATAAAAAACGCTTATATTTGCACTCGGACTATCATGTCTTAACTGTATATCGCCCCAAGACGAGTTCTTGTAAAAGGTATCATGAGACAGCTCACGCCGTGTGGAGCATGGTAAAATCGAAAGACATATCTGTGCGAAGCGGGCTTGGATGGGACGATAGTTCAGACATATTGAAGGCGTTTACTTGACGCTTCGTTCTTGACGAGTCGAATCTAGCAAATTCAAAATCAAAGTCTAGAACTTAGCCAACGGTAGATGTCCCGGGTGTGATTATATCAATCCTGTGGAGACCTTGTAAGCATAAATTGTGTCCTTACGGATGCAATGTATTGTGCTATATAGGTCTCTTTACGGATACGATTTTCATATCGGCGTGGGCTCTAACGTTGTCTGTTCAACTTTGATAGGCAGTGCTAGAGCCTCGACTCGTGGGACGGACAACAGGACGACTCACGCTTTTTTTGTGTCGCAACTTAACCGAGTTCTGTCTAGAATAAAGTTAGCACCGATATGAAAATCGATGAATGTACACCGGAAAATGTACACACCGTTGGAGGTGGTGAAACTCCTCCCTGCGCTGGGCTTACCCCCAGCGTCCTCCCCGAAGCTCAAAGCACTATATCAGCAGTGAGTTCACATACAGGGGTGTCCACCAGAAATGTGCATACGGGAACGACATTAAAGCAACAGAAGCAAGAAGATACTCCCCATTGGTACGCCCTCCGTTGCACATATGGAAGAGAGAAAGCAGCATACGATTATTTTGTAGCTAAGGGCATCATCGCTTTCTATCCCACTACTAATGCAGTTAAAATTATCAACGGCAAACGCAAAGTTGTCGCTGAATCACGTTTGCCCAACATTTTCTTCGCATTCGGTACAGAAGAACAAATTAAGACTTTTGTTTACGACAACGTAAACCTCCCATTCCTTCGTTTTTACTATCGCCACGTCCACGTTGGCTGCAGAATCAACAAGACACCATTGATAGTCCCCGACTATCAGATGGAAAGTCTGAAGATTATCTGTGCTGCCGATATGGATAACACCATCGTATCATTAACCGAAGTTCCAAAGTTCGAGAAAGGACAATTAGTGCGAGTCGTTGACGGCGCTTTCAAAGGTGTTATAGGAATAGTTGCACGTTGGCAAGGCCAACAGAGAGTTGGCGTGGTTGTGGAAGGTTTGGTGACGATGGTAACAGCGTATGTGCCGAGTGCATTTTTAGAAGAAATAATACAATAGCATAGAAACGATTGCATAATGCATGGCTCCATCATTTTCTATGTACAATTAACAATATAAAAACTGCTGTTATGGTAGCCGACAGCGATTTATTTAAATTATGTCAGGACAAGGATTAAAGTACAATGTAGACATTGTCATGTGCATTGATTGCACCGGTAGCATGGGTGACCTCTTGGACACCGTAAAAAACAACGCTCTCAAATTCTATCCAGATTTGCGCAACAGATGCGACGAGAAGGGAAAGGAAATATCAGAGCTTCGCATTCGTGTTATTGCTTTCCGCGATTTCGGTTGCGATGGTAATGCAGCTGTAGAAGACACAGGGTTCTTATCAATTCCCGATGAGGAGACTGAGTTCAAGAATTTTGTTGGCAAACTTCGTCCCGCTGGTGGTGGCGATGAACCAGAGAATGGCCTCGAAGCCTTGGCTATGGCCATTGATTCTGACTGGACGGAAGGTGGCGACAAGCGACGTCATGTAGTTGTGGTTTGGTCAGACGCATCTACACATCCTCTTGGTGTTGGCAGGGAAAATCCTACATACCCACAGAATATGCCAGCCGATTTTGATGAACTTACCGATTGGTGGGAGGACGAACAATCTGGCAAAATGCGCAAATCTGCAAAAAGGCTAGTCGTTTTTGCACCGGACGCAAGTGCTTGGACAGAAATAGGTATGAACTGGAGTAACACTATCCACCACCCAGCCAAGGCTGGTGCAGGCTTGGAAGATGTTGACTACGAGACAATTCTTTCAACAATTGTAAATTCAATATAGTATGAACACCATAAACTTGAAGTTTATGATAGAGAAGAAAGATGGTCATGGGGAAGACTCCGACCCTCTCTTTCTCGTTAAGGGTGATTTCTGCGCTGTCGGAGTTTTCGATGGTATGGGAGGGTCGGGTGCAGGCAAATGTAAGTCTGATTTCGGAGATGGACATACCAAGGCTTATGTTGCCTCACGCATAATTGAGGAATCTGTTTACAATTACATGAATTATGCAAAATCGACATCTGAAATTTGTGCAGAAAGAATAAAGGATACAGCGAAATCGCGTCTAGAACAAGAGAAACATAATTTTCCTCTCAAAGTCTCTGGACTAAGAAGCAAATTGGTACGTGAATATCCCACAACTCTTGCTGTTGTTACATGTGAACAGAAAGTAAACGGAGATTTTACCATTAATAGTTATTGGGCAGGAGACTCAAGAAATTATCTGTGGAATAGCGATGGATTTTTCCAAATCTCAAAAGACGACTTGGATACTGAGCTTGACCCTATGGAGAATCTACGTAATGATGGTGTTTTGTCAAACTGTGTTTGTGCAGATAGAGTATTTGAAATAAACTCCAGGTCAATAACCGTATCTAAATCATTTATAATCCTGAGCGCAACAGACGGATGTTTTGGGTATTTTCCTACACCAATGCATTTTCATGAGGTCTTGCTTGCGGGATTAAAATCATCTAAAGATGAAACCGAATGGGAAAATTATATCAAGAAAGAAATCTGTAATGTTACTGGGGACGACATTTCACTGTCATTGTGTGCAATAGGATACAATGATTTCCATTCCCTAAAAGAATCTTTTGAACATGAGAAAATAGAGGGTTTTGACGAAATGGAGGACTTGAGAAAAGAAATAGACAACATCAAGAATTCTATAGAGCAAAAGAAAGCGGCATTAGAAGAGAAAATGCAATCTGAATGGAATAGTTATAAGGCAAACTACATGAAATACATCAATACGGCTGAGCACGAAGTTGCATCGAATGAAGAATCAACCAAAGACGTGATTGATGACTCTAAAGGTGTATCTGCTAACGATGTGTCATCAGTTGGCTTAATATCAGAAAATACAATCCAAGAGCATGAAAACTCTATTGATGATGCCACCAAAACATCTTATGCAGAAGTTGAACATGGCATACTCAAAAGTGAAGAGGAAATCCAAACTTTGATAACCAAATTTAAGGAAGAGCCTTCAGAGTCTATTGCGAAGCAACTAATGAACCATGTAGAAATGCTTTCATCAAAAATAAAAGAAATGATAGAACCATTCTTAAAGAGTTAAGGCATGCTAAAAGGAGAAAACATAAAAGGCTATAAAATCCTCGAGGACTTCAAGGTCGCTGGGGGAATGAGCAAAATTTCCTTTGCCGAAAAAGATGGCAAGACCTATTTCATTAAAGAATTTCTTGCTCCAAAATATCCCACTTCAGACAGCCCTGGAAGTGAACGTATCAAAGAGCAAAAAAGGAAAGCGTGTAATGAATTTGAAAAGCATCATCGTGATCTAAATAATGCCATTGGCAAATGTTGCGCAGGAACAGGAGGTAACCTAATTTATGCCATTGACTTCTTTAGAGATGGAACATCGTATTATAAGGTTACAGAAAAAATAGACATATCCTCTTTTCCTTGTGAAAGTATTTCATGCCTCCCATTAGAGAAAATACTACTAATAGCAAAATCCGCCGTTCATAGTATCAGAATTTTGCATGGGCTTAAAATTGTTCATGGCGACTTGAAACCAGACAATTTGCCAATTAAGGAAGCAGCCCGTGGATATGTCGTAAAGCTGATAGACTTCGATGACAGCTATTTTGAAGGGAATCCACCTCCTGATAGAGAAAATCTCGTTGGCACTCCGGAGTATTATTCGCCAGAGCAAGCGGCTTATATCATGGACGAAGATGAGGAGATTGAGGGGGCAACACTGACTTGCAAGTCAGACATTTTCACATTGGGCATAATCTTTAGCGAGTATTTCTCAGGGGAAAAACCTATTTTACCTCCAGATTATAAAAACACATGGACTTGTGTAAACAATGGGGGGGCTATATCATTCAAGAAAAAGCTTCATCCACAGATTGATGGACTCATCAGAAAAATGCTCTCTTTGAATCCTAATGACCGTCCAAACATAAATGAGGTATTCAATGTGTTGAAAAATATCAAACTTGATGAAATCACACCATCTTCGGAAAGAATGTCCTCCGATGAACCTAAGAAGCCAAGTTTAAGGTTTGGTCCAGGGTTCAAGCCTCTTAGTTCTAAAGGAGTGTCTCCTGCTACAAGATCTACAACACTAACTTCAGAAGGAACAAGTAAAGAAGATATGGAATACAAACCAACACATTCAGGGCTGCGTGGATCCGGTCTAAAAATTGCCGATAAATAAAATGAGTTGGTTCTGTAATCTTTGCAAAACTGGGAACACAGATGATGTAGTAGAATGCGAAGTCTGTGGAGGTATTTCACCAATTCTATCTTATTTCACATATAAATATCAGGACAATGTTTATGCTGAATTAAAATGGGAAGCTGTAAATGCCAATGAAATAGAAGCGCTATATAATGGCCAGAGGCATAAAATAACGAAATGGAAGAAGGCTAGAATAAAATTAAATTGTCCTATGAGCATTGTTGCTATAATAGTAAAAAACAAAGTAGCAAAAAGAACGTACACATTTGGTATCAAATACAAAAAATGAGTTGGATCTGCAAACTTTGCGAAACAGTAAATAACGTGAGTTCGACGAATTAGAATAAGGTTAATTGTCTATCTATAGTCCTTTGGA
>ERZ779764.60-NODE-60-length-21375-cov-5.94132_pt1 | contig 21375 bp, 29 predicted proteins | sample MGYA00511255_ERZ779764 | MGnify/ENA primary metagenome ERZ779764 (study PRJEB29588, sample SAMEA2151677) | human gut metagenome | biome: human gut; feature: human-associated habitat; material: faeces | place: Denmark | collected 2008/2010 ...
TCCAAAGGACTATAGATAGACAATTAACCTTATTCTAATTCGTCGAACTCACGTTAATTTATTGTCAGAGGCGATACGACTTGAGACCTTCATCGAATGCAGCCTTGATTTCGGCTGCATAGGCATTGAAGTGTTCGTTGATGATGTTATCCACATAACTTGCAATGGAAATCTTTCCCTTGCCTACGATACTGACAAATTTAGTCACACGCTCATGAATGTCCTCGCTGATGCCAACATGTCTGCCATATCTTGCGGTAAAACCTGCATTTGCCATGAACTTACCGACATACTGCTCAGCACGCTCTTTCTCCATTCTGTCGATTGGCTCAAATTCACCCACATCATAATTCTCATATGCTGCATCTTCATCAAAACACTCCTCCTTGTCGGAAATAGTTGACGATGTACGGTCTTGAAATGTCTCTTCAAGACAAGCGTCAATCTGTTTTCCAGCTTCCTCCATTGTCTCTTCATAATTTCTCATGAAAGCCTCATACAACTCCTTGGCATCTGTCGAAGTGAGTTGTCCTTTACCACAGTTTTTTGTTTTGTCTGCCATAATCATTTTTTAATTGTTATATAAATTCTCTGCTATTGAAATACTTGTTGACTATTGAAAATCTGACTTCAACAGTTTTTGTCAGATACCTGACATATGCAATTCCATCAACGCATCTATTTTGCGTTTAATAATCTTTGAGCGTTCTGCGATTTCAGCTTGTAGCTTTTCGCTGTCCATTTCCGAGAATATTTTGCCCACATGTGCAAATCTATCCTTTGTTGCATTGTTCTCTTCTGTTCTTTCCATAATTCTCCTTATTAAATTGTTATACAAAGTCGAGGATATTGAAGTCCTCTATACTGTCTGACACCTTAAACTCTTTCTTTGGCTTGGAAATCTCTACAATCTTGTGAGTTTGCAAGTAGAAGGTGACGTAATCATGGATGTTCTTCTTGCACTCCTCGCTGTTCTCCATGAATTTCTCATAGAATTGGTTGCCATCCATCTCATGGAAAACCTTGCCTGCATGTCTTTTCTCCTTGTCCGTTGCTTTCGGTGCCTTGACGGTATTCACAGCTGCGTCAATGTCCTCAAAACTTGACCCTTTGGCTTGTGGCACATCGGCATCTTTCTTATTGTCAGAATATTTCACACCAATATCTTCTATGCGAACATTCGTAAACACGTCATCAAGCTGTTCGTCAGAAATCCGTGCCGTACTCTTTGGAGAATCGTCAAATGTCACGTCATTATCCGATACGGACATGGATTCTGTTTGTTTTTGTTCCGTTTCTTCTTTCTTCCGCAGTTGGGACACTTTGAAAAGACTTTTGCCTACAAGTGCCATCGGGTCGATAGGCGGTTTTTTCTCCTTTTCCTTGTCGTTCGCAACTTCAAGAAGCAACTTGTTGTAAAAATAGATAGTCCAAACATTGAATGCAGCCAAGACTATCAAGAATATAGTTTCCATAGTCATGCTTGTTCCTTTTTGTTACACATTCCAATCGTCAATCTCTTTTCTCAGCAAGCCGTTGATTTCTTCCTGGTTCTCTTCAAGATGTCTCTCAAGAATAAGGTCGATGTAACCACCGACTGTCAACTCATGCTTTGCGAGCACACTGACTATTCTTGAAATTCTCCTGTGTATCTCACGGCTGATATAAACGCATTGACGAGTCTTTATCTCGTTTCGCTTGAAGAATGCCGAATCGTAACTTTCCGAAGAAGCCTTGGGAGGCTTGCGTGAAATTGGCGACTTATCGGTCTGCGAGCATTGGGACTTCCAGCCAACCTCTTCTTTCTCTTCGGTATCTTTCACTTGGGATTGGGAAGCTCCGTCAAGAATGGATGCCGTTGTCGTGCCAATCTTGCTCTTGCCAATAGAGGCAATGAGCAGATTTTCATCTATTGCGTCAGTGTTGATTTTTCTGCTTACCATAGGCTCATGTCTTTATGATTTCACAAATCTCGTCGGACAACTCCTTGATGCCACTCCCTCGCAACAGGTTTGGGTCTGATGGAAAGATGGTGGAACGGAACACTGCCTTTCTGTTCTCCGACAGCTCTCTTCTGAAACGTTTGCTGTCTGGCAGTCGTGTGTTGAGAACCGAATAGTCGAGAGACTTGAACATACCTTCATATACATCATACAAACTCGTGCGTTCTCGTTTGTCAACCATTGTCCAAAAGAAAGCAAGTTTCTTGGTGACCGACCAACCCTGTGTCAAAAAGTTGTCGTGGAACAACTGCATGAAGCTCATTGCGCTTTCTACAACAAAGCGGTCTGCGCTGACGGGTACAAAGATGTAATCCATCTGAGACAAGGTCTTCATGACGCCCTCACTTTTGATAGTCCCAGGCATGTCAAAAAAGATGAAGTCAAGTTTAACCTCTGTTTCATTCAACACTGTCTCTGCGTCGTCAAGCGCATTGACAGCATTGCTTCTCGTTACGCTGAAGGACTTCTTGCCCAGCTTTTTGAAATGCTCACAGGCTTGCGCCTTGAAATAGTCGCTGCTTTTGATGAGTTCCAGTTCCTCGTCTCGCAGGTCTGCAAGGTTGTATTGTGGCTCGTCACAGTCTATGACCGCCACATTGTAACCCTTGACATTGTGAAAGTAGTTGGCTACAAGAGCCGTGATGGTGGACTTTCCTATTCCGCCTTTCTGTGTTGCGAACGCAACAAATCTTGTCTTACTCATATCGTTAACTTTTTAAATTGTTGATTACTCGTTTCTATGATTTCCTGCCAATTCAAAGATATGAACACTTTGATGTCCATGTCTATCGGTCATTGCTCCATTATGGAGACCTTGAACTGTTGCAATGCTTCATCATTTCCATACGACAGTACGACAGTGAATCAGTAAGTCTGTACGTCAGTGGAGCATCATGGATGCAAAGAGACGCTGCAATAGTGACAGACTTATTCGTTGCTGCAAATGCTTGTTTCATCATATTTTCAAATCATTGGTTCAATGTTTGGCTGCAAAATAACAACGAAATTTCCGAAAAACAATGGTTTTCAAATCCTGTGGCAGCATGTTGCCGATAGTTGCAGTGGTTGTCTGGGGTAGCATTGTTACAAGGGCGCATTTTTAGCCGTAATTTTGCAACCGAAAGGCAAAGCAATGGATAGCGCATCCATATCGTTCCGACAAGAACAAGGCTTGATGCTCCGCAAAGGACAGGATTTCCCGAACAGTTTCCATTCGGGATGGGATAGCTTCTTACGAAGGCTAACTTCAATCCACCCTAAGCGGATTTTTATGTCCTCAAAGACATAGCAAGGTATGTTTTGAGTTACTCAAAACCTTTGGAGTTACTCTCCAAAGACCTTGCCCTGCCGGGTTGGTAGCCTCTCCGAAGTCGGGCTCCCCATGTTCCAATCTGCCGATATGTTGTATGGTTCCATCATAGCTATATGCACCGTTTGTTCCATTTTGGTATGAACATAAAAAAGGATGGCAAGAGTTTTAATCCTACCATCCTTTTACAATTCATGGAGAAGTCTTATGGCAACCAGTTGTTCTCCATGAACCAAAGAAAAGGCTTATCTAATTCTTACACCTTTTCCATTTAGTACTTCACCTCTGACATCATCGGTCTTGCAGAGATACAAGTCGTAGCCAATAGCTGTAATGTCACTGTATCTTGGAGGTGTTATGACTTTGCCATTTGGCGACATCAAGCCATACCAACCAACTTCCGCCTCATACTTTTTGCAACTCGCTGTCTTTTGATAAGGCGTTGGTTCCGCTTCCGCTGTTTCACCTGTCAGTTTGCCATCATCATCGTAGTTTTTGGCCGTGGTGTATCGTATCTCATCGGTATCGTACATCATTCCTTCCACATTGCTGATGAGGAAATCATCTATTAATTGTCCCTGTAAATTATATTTGCGAAGCGTATGGTCTTTCATCGTTGCTGTGATACAGCCATCAGACACCCAAAGGTCTGCTTCCATTGGTGGCAATACTACTTTCAAATTCTCAGAAAGAACACGTTGCATTCCACCTTTGCTGACAATGAAGAAAGAATCCTTTGGATATATTGCATCATATTCAGCCTTTAGCATCCACTTTCCTTTCTTGTCAATCAGACCATATTTGTCTCGCTTGTTGCCGTGCATTACGCAATGCCCATTGTGGAAAACATACCCTTCAGCACCTGTGATGTATGGGATATTCAAGTCGATAACCACATTGCCTTTGGCATCAATGAATTTTATCTTACCGTTGTCATCTACGGAAGCCAAGCCATCCGAAAACACCCATGCGTGCTTGTACTGAGGCTTGATAGCTATTTCACCCGTCTGCATATTGAAGTAACCACGAGCATCGCCGTTACTATAACAGACAAGCGAGTCGTCCCCCAATGGTTTTGAAATCCAATGTATGCCCTTGACAGTCTTCTTGCCATCACGAGTCTCCACATATCCATCCGTTTCATAGGCACGGCTATAATAAGTTGCATTTCTTGACAGGTACTGCGGGTCATAGTAGGAGTCATCCAAATATTTCGCAGCATTCACTTTCTTGTAAACAAACTCGTATAACGCATTACCTCCAGCACATGCAAACACAAACATGATGAACGCAAAACAGCCTCCAACAACACGTCGAATAAACTTGCCATACTTAGATTCATCCTTCATTCCAAGTATCACGGTGAACCATTCTGCTGTTGCTGGAATAATACCTGTCAACCCTTTCCAAAATAAAATAATTGCTCTTTTCATATGCCTCTTATTTTAAGCTTCTATTTATTTTCCTCCTCATCAAAGGCTTCATCTGCCAATCTACCATAGCAACCAAGACGTTCTTCCTTTGACATCGGTTCTGCACAAAAAGCAGCCTCTTTCTTCATTTGAGAAAGACGAGAAAAGAAATTCATACGGGTCGTGGTGTCTTTGCGCATGGAAGCACGTGTTCCTTCTGAACTATAATCAAAATTACGAGCATTGCGGATAGACATCGACATAGCAACTTCCATTGAATCTTGATTTGCTCCCATGTAAGTGAATGTCCAGCCTTCTTTGCGAAGTGTTTCCACAAGTGCCTTGATGCTACTACCATTATATTCTTTGGACGCATTCTCATAACCGTCAGTAATGATAGTAACAACAACCGCAACATCCTCTATGTCTTTGATCTGTTTATGCATCGCAGTAAGGGTGAATCCCATAGCATCGTATAAAGGAGTTGAACAACATGGTTCATAGTCGTTCATGCTCAACGGATGTGCTTTACCCACAGGTACTTTGTCAAAAACATTACATGTCTCACAGCTACAAAAAGTAACCAGTGAAACGAAATGCTCCTGTGTGTCGGCAAATTTCTCTTGCGCTTTCTTGATTCCAACTAAGGTTTCGTTGAATCCATCCACCGCTGCTTGACGTATTCTCTGCATAGAACCACTACGGTCAAGGATTATCACATTGAAGATTTGAGTCTTCTGCATTGCTGTCTTGTTTCTTGTTTTTTCCATATTATCTGATATTTTTGTGTTACAAACTTTATATCTTTATGAATATAGAGTGAAACAAGTAACCATTCCTATCATCAAAGAATATAAAAATCCCTTCTGTTCACCACTGATTATTCCTTCATCCAAGATTGTTACTTCATGATTTTATGTTTCGATACCCTCATTGCTATTATATATATGAGAAGAACTAAAGGTGGCGTTTATCCTCCAATGCGTCAGACTTGATCTTGTTCTGCGCATTCTTTCCTATATGCCATCCGTCGCACCATGCACATTTGTATACCGAGAAATGCACACCATGCTTTTTGCCCATAGCCTCAGCTGCTCTTAATGCCACCCTCTTATTCGGATAAGGAATCTTGGGAGTTCCGCTACGACGAGAAATATGGCTATACTTACTGAATATTCCAAAGGCATTATGTGTGACAAAAATGTTTCGCCATGCACCCTTTCTTGTCAATTGGTTCCAAATGGCAAGAATACTATTTTTAAAACTTATTTTACATACATTCATCGGTTATAAATTTCTTGATGAAGTCTTATGGTTTGTGTTATATGACTACTATCGTATGCTTTTTTCTTGCGGTTTCTTGACCCCGAAAGCCTTCTACTTCATAAATATCAAACAGTCCTTTCTTTAATGGAGTAAGTTCGTATATTACAATAGAATCGTCTGCACCATCTAACATGTCCCTATCTTCTTTGGAATATACATATTCGCAGTTATATTCAACTTGAAAAGCAGTTTTATCATACTCTATACGATATTCTATGCCAACAGAGCCATAAACCCTGCCTTTGAATGTCAAATGATCACCATTAAGTTTAATTACTTGCATATTCTTTTTGATTATATGTAATGGAAATTGTTATAGTTAAATACGGATAGTGAAGTTCTTTCAGCATCCATGTTTTTGATACGCTGTGGTATTTCGCATAGAGGGATATCCTCGTCAAGTAGCCAACGTAAGTGTCCAAACATGATGGTATTGGACTTTAGAATCTCCTGTTGTGTAGCCATGACACCATATTCCACCGCTTCTTGCTCCTCAGATATTATCATGCCAGAGAACAGCCCATGCAGACCTTCTGCTCTTGCAAACTTATCAGCATGACACCATATACCAATCTGATTACCACCGTGCTTACGCAAATGAAATGCGTGTGGGTGTCCAACAATGATTTTGTCAAATTCATCCTTAGTGTCATCCTCTCGATAGAACAGCCCTTTGTCTGAGCCATGTCCAAGTAGCATGATTCGTTCTTGTGTAGAAACATGATGCAACAAATGCTCCATTTTTTTATTAGAGCAATTACTGCTAACCATATTTGCATCCATACCCTCATATAGTGTAGAGAGTACAGAAGTCGTTCTGTCTTTTGGATGTACAACTAACATACTTACTTCTCGTATTTTTTCAACATTTCCTTTACATCGTCCATTGGTTGAAAAGGCACGATGATTTCTAAGTCCTTATTGATAATGCAATAAGCATTCTCTTCGTCATTATCTTCCATTCCGAAACCATCCTCATCAGCAAAGTAGCGTCCATCGGGATATATTGTCCAGCAGATGGCACAAACACCATTTCTGAAATTGTCATATCTGCCGAACCAATATCGAACAGATTTACATCCATTGAAATCAGGACATCCCTTATATATTGCATCAAAGTCAATCTCGTTATCTGTCACAAGAAGGCTTCCGTCTTCACTTACAAGTTGCCTTGTCTTACCCGTTTCCTTATTGATGATGGTGTAACTTCTTCCTTCACCACTAAACACTGCCATATTCTCACCTATATCGTAGGCATCCTTTAAATTATTCTTGTCCATATCCGTAAGTTTTTATTTGTTGTAATAATTTTCCCATCTGTAATTTCCACTGATTACATTCATGTCCTCACGAAACTTTTCCATGTTAGGAACATCCATGACAGAAGTTGATTGTGTTTTCAATGTTTTGGTTTTATAATCAATAGTTTCATATATAACCTTTACCTTGTTGTTGGACGGAAAGGTATATGTTTCCTTTTTCAACACCGTGCCATACTTGCTGATTTCCTGCTTATATGCCAATAGCCCGTCTTTATATACACGTTGATGCTTGCTGCCATCCTCCCACATAACGGAATACACATTCAAGTCATCAGTTATTATTGGAATGAAGACAAGGTCTTTATCATCTGACTCTATACATGGATCATGGTGCCATACTGTTTTGACGATGCGCCCATTCCGATATTCCGAATCCATTGAGGGCAGATAATCTGCGAATCGGCAAACCTTATAATTTTGCAAATCCTTTCTTTTAGGTTCCATTGTCACATGGAAGATATAAAAGCCACCATGCAAGTCGCTTTGCCAAAAACTCAGGCAAGGTTTTACCGCTATGGTCAACTTATATCCGCTTGGCGCAACAATGCTATCACTGCCATATACGATATAGGCTTTTACAGCATCGCCATCTTTATCATATTCAATGTTCGTCTGTTGGTATTTTGCAGTGTCAGGATGTTCATAAACCATATCTGCTATCATTTGCCGAAAGCCAAGATACCCATCTTTATTCCTTCCATAACTTGCGCTGTCTGAATCCAAGCCTTCAAAGATTTCACTTTTATATTGGAGGAGATGAGACAACCGTCCTTCATCATCGTAATCATACACAAGAGTTTGTGCATAACATTCCGATGCCCTTGCTATCGTGGCAATCGTTCGTCCCTTGTTATCAAAGAACTCCGTCAGACTGTTCTGCGGTGCATATTGCAAACGATGTACAGCATATGAACCATCCGAGAATCGAACGGAGTCATATTCTATAAATCCACAAGGCATCATCAAGGAGTCTTCCTTGTTGGTATTGTCAGAAGTACTTTGCAGTTGTTTGAAATAGGTTATGCTTATATCTTCTCTATTACAAGAAGCTATCAATAACAGTGCAACGCCCAATACAAACAATGTATAACGAGTCTTCATAATTCTTTCCATAGATTCAGATACATTCAATCAATATTGCCGTATAATTGTCATCTCCTTGTTTCTTACAAAGGAAATCATAAACGTCAAGAATCTCTTCCAAGGATTTGTCATCCATCATCCTTGCTTGCAAAATGTCAGGAGCCATGCTTTTGTATAGTCCATCCGAACAAAGAAAAACTCTGTCACCAGTCTGTAGTTTGATTTGTCGGATGTCTGGTACTGCCACTTCTGGGCGGTAAGAGAAGAAGCACTTGGCAACAATCTCCCATCCAAAATCAAGCCGGATATGGTCTTTTGTCTGATAAAGTAATCCATCACCAGGTCTTTGTACATAACAGCGACTATCACCAATATGCGCAATTGTCGCCACATCGTTTTCAATACTTACCATGACCATAGTCGTACCCATCTCTGCATGATGAAGCTCAAATGCCTTTTGGTCAATGGCACAACTTGCTTTCTTGCAAGCGAGTTTTACCTTTGAGTCACAATCGGGCGTACTGATATGCTTCTTCCAAAAGTCAGAAATAGTATTGCATACCGTTTCACTGGCAGTCTCTCCAAAGGAATGACCGCCCATGCCATCACAGACTATTCCCATAAATCGGTTGTTTTGTGGCATATCAATGACCTTGTAAGCATCTTCGTTATTATGCCTTCTACCAGTCTTACTTATTGTTGCATATCTTATCTCCATATTACGATTCTTTTTAGTTTATGATAGTATAGAGGCAAATGTAACCTCTAATCTATCTGTAACGTAATATTTCCGACAATATTATTTCAATAATATGGGAATCTTGGCTTGCTGTGTCACATTGTTCTATCAATAATATACTTGTGTTTGATACTTGATGTCATGTTCATCGCAATAATAGCAGATCTCGCTTTTCATGCAACTCCCATGTTTTTTGAACTTCTTTTTTAATGATTCGATCAGACTATAGTTGTCAGATGCGTGCAAAGACCTCATCAGACGATTGGTATTTGCCACATCAAAGAATACGAAAGACTCAACCTCGCCGTCTCTTGAATATTCTTTCTCAAATTCACCCATATCTTGCTCGGTAATGGTGAGTTTGCCATCTTCTATTTGCGCATAGATTCCTGTGAACTCACCATTCATTTCATGTTTGTAGATAACCTCTTCCATAATTTCCAAGTGTTAATGTTTAGACAACCATCCCACAAGATTATTCACGATGCCATTGGCTAAATCCTTTGGACCATGAGTTTGTTCATTCGGTCTGTTGATGATTACAGCCAAGGCATAGCGAGGTTTCTTGCGTGGGAAAACTCCGACAAAGAACATTTCTGCCAATTCATGTTCACCGTTTTCAAGTTCTTTGCCTTGATAGTTGCCATATACTCCTGCTATATCCACTTTCTTGGGGGCATAAGATGCTTGTATGCCTTTCCCTTTGTTCAGACCAATCAATACCTCTTGCAGATATTTACGTCCCAAAGGCGTAATGTTGTCAAATGTTTCCTCTGTAACTGAGTCCCCTTGCAAAGTCGGGAATGTCAAAGTGTTCTTCTGATAGGCACCATTAAAGAGCGCAGCCAATTCCATGGCATTTGTTTGCTTTTCGTCACTTGTCATTTTCTTCCATATACCAAAAGCATTGTCGCCACGATTTACCAAGAGTATCTTGAACATAGCCACGTTAGATTTATGTGTCAATGCTTGGCGACAAGTCATTACACCATAACCGCCAGACCGCCAGTTATGGTCACGAATGCTGATGCTGTCACCTATATTATATATGCCACCGCACAAATCCATCATGTCATTGAGTGAACCATTGATATCTGCCAACATAGGAGTAATGCCTACAAGTGTCAAAATGCGAGGACTACATGCTTGTTTCAATAGCTTGCCCTCTGAATAATCATCTCTATCTTTCTCCAATGCAACCCATGATTTCAGTCTTCCTGTTTGTGCGTCTATAACAGCAATCTGTCCGTATGTTCCATTCAACATTTTCAACCCCTCAGACAAAACATCTTGGCATTTTTGAGTCATCACGCTATCTATTGTCGTGCATTCATCAAGTTTTGCTACATATTCAGGATTGTCCATCCATACACCAACAGTTTGATTGTTTTCTCCAACCACGCCAATGGTGCCACGCTCAATCCCTTTTTCTACATAGAAGTAGAATACCTCAATGCCATCTTCTGACACATAACGACGTGAGAAACCTGCAACATCTAAATCTATCTCCGTTACATTCTCATGCTTCTCCAAGTCATAGATACCCTGTTTGCCACCTTTTGAAACAACGGCAAACTTGGCAATGCTACAGGTGTCTATCTGTTCGCATTGTTCCAATGGTACTTGGGTGATGGGCTTTTTGCCAAATGCTTCTTCTGCGTCAATAGTGTCAGCCACTATCACTTCTTGGGCGAAGGACAACTGTCCGAAAAAGGCTAAAAACATTGTGATTAAGCCTAACTTGAAGTATTTATTTGTGTTCATGTCTTTTATATTTTTGTATTATTGCATTTCTTCCATTTTCTGAGTCCATATTGTTTGTAGTTCTTGTTGCTTTGGCTCTAAATATGTCTTGGCATAACTAAGAATATCGTATTCGGTTGTTTCATCGTCGCCATCTTCCTCAAAGTCACAAGTAATAGAAATTCCTGTTTTGGAAAAAGCCGGTTCAAAGCCAACGCTATACCTTACTCTACTTTCCTTAGTGTTCAAATCCTTACAAATCTCACGAGCCATGTCTACATGCAAGTCATTTATAATAACAGCTCCAACAAGAGAAATAGCAAATCTACCATTTCCAAGAGAGAACACCTTTACTATCCCTTCCGGCAAGCCAAGATACACTTCTCCTGTACCATCCTCATTGCATTTACTGATGTTGCACCTAAGTTTTTCTTCTTCTGCCAGCAACTTAGCCAACAAGACATAAGAATGTCTGCTTCGGATTTCCCGTTTGTAAGTCCGTTTTTGGAATTTACTGAAAATCCAACTGCAACCAATCATTTGAGCAATGCCTATAACAATGAGCCAAAACTGCGTAGTAAACATAATCGAATTATTAATGTGTCTGGCTATAAACCTACTTACAATTTGGTATGTTCAAGGAAGACTCAATTACAACATGCTCTTCATCAAAACATATGCTCTTCAGTGTTACCTTTTCAAGCACACCTTTTAACTGCTCTATTTCTGCCAGGTTTACGATTACTCGATTGTTTGAGTTCTGAGTTATAAAGTTCGTTTTGTCTGGCAAAAGCCTCTTCAAGAAAGCAATGGCAGGAGTGATAAGCAATTCAACTCCTAACTTACCACTATATGCTATGTGTAGGTTGGAACCATCTACTTTCTCAACACACAGCTCTACACCAATACTCTTCGCAAAGCCTAAAACCTTTATTTTCGTTGACACTGAAACTGTAGATGGAGCGACAAATGCCAACGACACTTCTTTCTTGAAATTATGCAAGATAAAATTTTGAAGCTCTGAATATTTTATTTTTACTTCCATAGGTGCTATATATTTAAATGTTAATTTTGAATTTAATTGCTTTAACCATCAATCAAAGACTTCAATGTAGTTGGTATATTCCGGAAACCACTTGTCAAGTATTGCGTCAGTTTTGCGCTCTATCTCTGGAGTGATATTCTTGCTCACTTTCTGATAAGCGACAGATAGCGAAAACGCTTCGTCTATCCATCCAATAATAGGCAGACGCTTAGCAGAAATCAAGTCTACAGGGAATATCAAATAGGATATGGTTGACAGAATCATCAACTTATCACTTTTTGGAGTGTCCTTGCTCACCATGATGAAATAGAGCAACAAGAGTGGGCGAGCACTAATACGTCCAACCTTGATAGCATACTCATGTAACTTATCTTTAAAAACCTCTGTGTCTATAATTCTTGGCTTGTTCATGTCTTTTATGTTTTTGTTGTGATACATATCAATGTTATAGAGGAGAGATAAGTAACCAATCTATCACAGAAAAAGAAAAACTTGCAAACCTTGATGTTGTCATGGTTTACAAGTTTTTCCTTATTGTTTTTACTTCATAAGCTAAGTAAAACCTATTCATCTTCATCTACCTCATTCGCGTTGACTATTATAGATACATCTTTAGATTTGTACTCCTTTAAGTCTATTGTTTCACCTAAGTCTAATTCACGGAAACGATTTGGATTCTCCACCAAACAACCCATAAGATGGTCACCCTCGCCTTCTTTATCGGACAATGCTTCTTTCACAGCATTTGCTGAAATCCTTAGACTTTTTGCAGCAACTTCACCTGCAGCATCTATTAAAGCTCCTAATTCCTTAAACATAATGTGATTTATTTTGTTAGTTCATTTGAAATATCATTAACTAATGATTGTATATCATCTGCGGATAATTCAAAATCTTTGGCATCACTCTCTCCAACATTATCGCTTATTAGTGTTTGATAGAACTCGTCTATCTTGTCAAATGCCGTAATAACATCATCTTTTGAAAACAGAGTTACTGTCGAATCTTCTATAATTAAATCTTTTTTAGAAAAAGTTAATCCGTTTGATTTATCATTACATAGCCATCTTTCCAATTTAGACGTATTTTTGCAATTAGCGCATAACTCAGATATTGTGGTTCCAAGTGTATAACGACTAAATTGTGGCTCTTCCCAATTATTTAGAATGAGGCAAACTACGTCAACAATCACACTCTCAGCGTCGTCTTCAACATTAGGCGATAATGTTACTCGCAACGCTGTCGGATAAAACCGTTTATTACTATTTTTGACTAGTACTTCTGAACAACGTTCTTTTCTATTATTTCTGTCATAGTCCTTTAGCAATTTAATAATTGCTTGTTTTGCGTCTAATATATTTATACAATCCATAATTCCTAAAATTTTTCTATTTGACTTTCTAACCATGACAATTCTTTTTCACATACAGGGCACGAACCTGTTTTACATTGTAAATGGTTGCAATGATGTGGCTCATATTTTATAGAGAACTCTTTTGCTAATCCTATTCTCGCTTGTTTCAATACCTCACATACTGCCTTCCCATAGTTAATATCATGATGATTAGCATTAGACAATGAAGTTGCTTTAACTTCTGTTTTATAGGCAAACTTGTCAAAGTTAGCAAACCCCATTTCTCGTAATCTGTTTTCTGAGATTTCTCTATCACCATTAGTATTATAGGCAGGAATTAGAGGAAGGCGTATCTGAACCTTATCAGTATATCCAGACTCTGATATATACCTCAGATTGGAAAGGACTTGCTCATTACTACACTCTGTATATTCCTTATAAATTGTCTCATCTAAATCTTTTATATCAACAATCCAACAATCGATAATCGGTAGCAACTTTTGTAGACTATCTATCGAGAAATTCAATGAAGTTTCTATATTGATTTTCCAATCGGAATGGCATACTTTCTTGAAAGTCTGAATAAAATCGGGATAAAGTCCTGGCTCACCACCGCCAAATGTTATACCACCGTGTGTATAAAGGAAATATAGATTATCTTTTTTTACTTCTTCATACAACTGTTCTGGAGTGTAATAAGCTGTGACATTTTGTTCCCAACACTGTTTATTTATGCAATACTTACACCGTAGAGGACAACCTTGAAAGCCAACTAAGGTAGTAATACCTTCTCCATCTGTTAGTAGTCTGTGACGTTCAATAGCTATGAGGGGTACAGCATCATTTTTATTGCCATTCTTAATTTCATCTTTAGGTAAAGACATTTTTATTTCATCAATAAAAATTCCGGATATTATTGGAGGAATAAAAAAATCATCAAATATCATAAAAGTCAATGTTTATATCTTTTAATCTCAACCATTCCTTCTTCACTCAATTGTTTTCTCTGAAAACGAGTAAGCCGTTTTTCTGAAAAACTCCATCCTCTATCATCCTCATTGGTTATATTTGCAATATTTCCATCATAAAAGACAATGCGCATCCGCTTATACAAACGATCATCTACAAGATTCAAGGATAATGTTCCAGACTTTTTGTTAGAAGAACTATTCCAAACTCTATCTCCCCAAACCTTAGCTTCCTCTATGTACGAATCGTCAGTGAAAGAGGACAGAAAGTCAAATATATCAGACAATAATCCCATTTGCTATTTATTTTTTGTTCATCATTTTAGTAAATCCCCAAAGAAGGAGTATCACAATAATAGCAATAACTACATACATAGTATCGCCTTCACCAATGTTTGAAAATATTGATAATATGTTCATATCTGTTTCTTTTTATGATTTATTTGTTCCCAATCTTTTAATTCACAATAGTATTTCAAAGCCAACTCTATGGTGTCACGTTCCATATCACACATTTTTGTTATTTCGGCATCAGTGTGGTTCAGGCTTGTCATACACATTCTACAGAAGCGTTGTGCCCAACAAGAAGAGCATAGACGATTTTTTCTTTCGGTAAACTGATTGAGGAGAGCAAATGCCTTACCTTCATTGATACCGTCCTTAACATTACCAACACTTAATCCACCACAGAATTTCTCGCAAGCGTATAAATCTCCATCTACATTAATAAACGTTGAGAACAAGCCTTGGTAGCATGTTTGGATGTTTAGTTCTGTGCGGAGTTTCAGATAGTTTCTATTGTCAACGATGTCTATGAGCTTTTGAAAACAACCAGACAGGATTTCTTTCTTTCCTTGTTTGTATGCCTCAAAGGCTTTCTTATAGAAATCGTTTTTTACGTCCCAAGTATCGTATGTTCGTGATTTGTCGTTGAAATTGGGAATGATGTGCGAAATATGTACAGGATAGTGCCCCTTCAACGCATACTCTTCATCCCAAATCTCTGCCAATTTGAGAACTTCGTTCCACGAATATACAGTAGACAAGAATCTAACTCTATCTCTATAAAAATCGGGATATGCATCACGAAACAGTCGTAAATTCTTGATAATGATGTCGTATGAGCCAGCACCAGAGATGGTTCTCCTATGTGCGTCATGCATAATCTTGTTGCCATCAATCGTGACATTAACAACAGCGTTTGGCAAACTATTCAACCAATCAACAATTTCTTTTGTCAGTAACAGTCCATTGGTGGAGAACGAAAAGCGCACCTTCGCTTTAAAGATTGTCTGCAACTCCGAAATCAGCCATTCTATTTTCTTTCTTGCCAGCAAGGTTTCTCCACCATAAAAGCAGATGGTTATTTCTTCAGCTTCTTTATCGTAATGTCTATTGATGTAGTCAACTGCCTTTTGCAGAGTATCATACGAGATTTCTTTTGCATTGTGAGCTCGTCTGTCCCTATAATCACCAGAAAAACAGCAGTAAGAACAACGAAGGTTGCATTGCTGCGTCATCTCGATGGTGTACATCGTTATTTTACTGGCATCAATAGCCGTTGGTGCCTTAAAACGAACAATAGGACTGACCTCTGCTTCCATTTCTGGAGTCCAGATGTCAATCCTATTGTTCTTGACATCATACCAAAGTTGCTTGCCGGATGATGTAGAGAATTTATGCATGATGTTTAATCGGAATACCCATAATCAGATGACTTCCATGGCGCACCTGTATTGTATTTGCATTCAGAACGACAATCGCCCGAACCCAATTCCTTTTCACCCTCATCCACTACGTTTTTTTCAGTCGAACTTTGGGGATTATACAAGTCTTCATTTGCATTCGTTGTTTCTTGTACAGAAACAGATGGTGGAATAATAGGGGTATTGGTACTGTCTTCTTCTAATCCGATAGTAGAATGTGTATCGTCTTCTTCTATGATTGGCGGTTCGTCAATCTGAATATCGTCAATCTGGGGCTCTTCAATGTTCAAAATATCTTCTTCCATATTATATAATTTTAAGCGTGAAATCCATAATCTGCATTATTGGTGACAGAACCAGTCAATGCCTTGCACAGAGGCCAGCAATCTGCCAAGCCAAGTTCTTGCTCGTTTTGTGTGGTATCGTTCAACGAAGATGTTTCGTTGTAGTGTGCCACATCATCACCGATAGGTTCACCAGCCGAACTTCCGAGCAAACCACTATTTTCAATGTCAGCAATTAGCGCATCCGCCTTATCTAAAGCTACTTGCGCTTTGTCTTCCATCATTTCGTTGTAGGCAGCAACAGGGTCTTCTGACTCATAAAGAATATGAAACAGTTCTTTATTAGAATAAGAGTGGCTTAAACCCTCTGATATGTTATGAGCAAGATAATCACTGAAGCCAGCATTACGAAGTTCTTCGTATGTTGGCATTGGATGTTCTGCATCAAAACCAGAGCTAAAATGGCTATGAGTAGCTCCTAATGTTCCCAGCGTATCATCTGCTATTCCTCCCTCAAATCCTTCTGTTGGTGACATCAAAGAGTCATCCAACCCTAAGTCCATTTCATCCATAAGCATTCTGTTGTTTATAAATTCAACTATCACAACCGAGCGGCATATCGTCTGACATGGAATCAGTCCAATAATCAAACATGTTGTCCATCGGCATCACATCTGTAACGATTCCACCATCACTATAGTCCACATGAACCAAGTTATTGGTGTCATCGTACATATTTAGAGAGTCGTCTATCGTGCCAAAACTATCATTGCTGTACGCAGAAGTGAAATCATCGTATGACAAATCTTCTGTAATAGACAACAAATGTCCATCGTCATAATATGGCACATAGCCTAAGTCATCTACCTCCCAGATGTTCGTAAACTCATTGTGGAATGGGAATTCTTGCAAGGTGAAGTCCGTTGCAAAGTTCGACACTTCCATGCAATGTATCTCGGCATTATACTGATATGGAGCAGGCTCGTCTGTTGCCATCATGAAATAGTTGGAATCTTTCCATGAATGGGCGAACTTCTCAAAGTCATACTCCAAGATAGAGCCTGTACCTGGGTCTGTCAGTACAACCGTCGAGTTTTCAGGTTTAGCAGGGTCAATATTTACACTCGTTACGATGAGTGCATGGTCGGCATTGGTCAGATTTCGATAGAACTCATATTCTTCTGTTCCTGGTTCCGCCAATAGCTCATGTGCATCTACTCCCACTATAACCCTATGACCTTCTTTCAACTCATTGATAAGGTCATACACAGAATCGCAATGTTGAGAATGAGTCCCGACATTGCATGTTTCAAGCAAATTTCCAACATCGCTGGGTTTGGTACCAGTTCCGTGATACCACCCCTGCTCTGTTGCGTATGCCGTCAATTCCTCCTTAGGAATCTGGATTCCGTAGTCACGCAATATCATTTCTTGGCAACGAATTGCACAGATAGGGTCACGCCCTTGATAGATATTGGTATCGAAATCCGTCTGCTGTACTTTTGGACCGAATGTTAGCATAATTATATATGAGTCCACTTTAAAAAGTGGTTTCGTTTAACGCCGAGGATTGCATAAAGGCTTTCCAATGCATATGTTTAATTCAAATTTAATCCACTTTTTAAAGTGGGGTCATATATGAAAATATCTAACGTATAAATACTTGCCATTTCTTATTGCAAGATTCCATTCTCCACATGGTCAATTTATTTTATACGAAAATATTATCGAGCAAATTACTTTCTTTAGCCATAAGTTCAACAATTTCATCAACAGAACAAACTTGACTTTCTGGCATGTTCAGAGAATTGCAAAGTTTATGTATAAAGTTCTTTTCCGATTCAAGGTAAGATCCATCTGCAGAAACAATTCTGCAGCAAAGTTCTATAGCTTGTTTTGTAATTCCTAAATATTGAATTTGAGATACTAACGTTTCAATTTGTGGGAGATTTTCTTTTTTTGTAAAATCCTTCTCAGTTGTTATGCCAAGCTCTTTTTCTGCATTCTTTATTACAAGCATCTCTTTTTCATCTAACACATTGTCAGACCATGCTGTACAATACGCTAATGATATGAGTGCTGATAATTTATCGGAATTCTCAGAAGTTGGCTCCTGACTAATTCCATATTTTTCAGCAAGACTTGCTGCTATTTTCTTTTTGTCCTCATCAACGTTATTCTTAACAATAACGTTATCTTCATTTTGTCTCTTCTTTTTTTCAAAGCATTCGGACATTAAATCAAATGGCAAGCTTGCTTCCGTGGATGACATTGTATCCTTTTTCTCATAAGCAAATTTATTTAATGCTTCCAATATTGTAGATTTGATTTCTCTTCCTGATAGTCCTTCTGATTTACATGCAAGACTTGCTATTTGTTCATCGGTGTATGACGCATTTTGTATCGGAACTATTTTTTTTGAATAATTCTTGATTATTTGTTTGCGGCAGTCTAAATCAGGCAGTTCAAATTCAATTTCATATAGGAATCTAGACTTAAATGCCTTATCGTAATTTTCTCTTAAATTAGAAGCGAAAATTACAACTCCTTCAAATATTTCTAATTGAATAAGCATTGTACTTCTTAAAGAATTTAATGCTTGATCCGCACTATGGGATACGTCTTCAATGCGTTTCCCCAAGAAGGAATCGGCTTCATCAAAGAACATCACTGTATCATGTTGCCTTGCATAAGCAAAAGCACTCTCTAATTTTTTGGGAGCATCACCAATATATTTTGATTCTATCTCTGCATAATTCAATGCTAACAAATCTTTTCCAAGAAAATCAGCTATAGCGTGTGCGCACTTTGTCTTACCTGTGCCAGGTTTTCCATAAAAGTTAATAATGGACCTTGGACATGGATCTATAGCGGAAAAATTCCATTTGTCATATACAACAGAGACATTCGAAACTAAAGCTGCAGCGTATCGAATGACCTCACTCTTTTCTGGTGGCAAAATGAGATCTTCAAGTTTGTACTTTGGTCTTATTGCCATAAAAGGAGAATCAGATGCTATTGAAGAATGTAATTTGCTTGCATTGATTTCATCTATGGAATCAGACACGATAGAGTGGATAGTTGATCCCTCCGTATTTAAATTTAAAATGGAAGCAATATAAGAAGCATCTTTTAAATCTTTAACCGACATTCCTGTTGTTTGTATGGAATCTAAATCTTCTTCACTGATTTTTATGCCATTAATATCAAGAAAATGCTTTAAAAAGTTTTTACGTTCCTTTTCAACCAAAGGTTTAACATAGACATATCTGAATATTAGCTTTTTTATATCGTTCTCAAATAAAGAAGGGTCGGAAGTTTCTATAAAAATGAAAAATCCTCTATTTCTATTTAATTCTGAAACAAGAGCGTTTTTTACAAATCTATTTAAATCTCGACCGCACAAAAAGGATTCTGCGTTTTCTATTAATACGAAATCGCCTGATTTTACTTTTTTAAAGAATGCGTTAACTTTCTTGGAGATTAGACCTGTGTTCTCTGCATCTATATCGCCATAAGAAAGTTTCCAAAGTGTAGATTTTGTTTTTTCTGCAATCTTACGAATAAAGAATGTTTTGCCACATCCTACATCTCCACTTACACAAAAAGTATTATAGTTCTTGTCGTTTTTGTTCTTTTGTTCTTCAACAATATTCGATATTATACCAATTTCATGAGATAAATAAGCAGGAAAGAGTCCTGTATTATTAACTTGTAACGGATTATAAAAAGGAGTAACAACCTTTTCGAAAACAAACAATATTGACAAATCTGTATTATTGTTTTTTAGAACAGCAAGCCTAATACGCGTTTCATCATCTACCAAACCATCTTCGTCAATAATGTATCGCTTAGAATTTCCACTGAGAGACTCTACCTCTCGCCCCGAAAGAATTGGGTTAAGAATAATCTGTGCATTAAAAGAACCTAAAGGTAGTTTTTCTATTCGCTTTAAGAAAGTATCCAGAATCTCGCCTTTTATTCCATCTGAAACATAACCTCTTTCTATTGTTACTTTAATATTGTTCATTTTATTTGTAAATTTTTTGTCCTTCATACACTGATGCACCAACTTCGCTTCTTATTTCCTGAGTTGATTTATTCCCATTATAATCTTCCAATCTTACTTTTATTATGGTGTGATTACCATCTTTCATTTTCTTTTCGATAGTAGCAGAGAAAGCATTATTCATGCTTGAATTATTTCGCATCAACTCTTTGATTACTGCAGCAGTTATTAAGACTGTTACAGTAATGACGCCTGCAGCCGCTGCAACCATTCCTATTAAAATCCAAGTTAATAGCATAATTCTATTGGTGTTAGTGAAAATTCATAGATAAAGTTGTAAATTCCTACGTACTACTCTATAGTTCAATCTAAACATTTGGTAAACCTTGAGTAATACATAGGAAAAAATATATAAATCATATTTACTCAAATGGGAATTCTATGAATTCGTCATTCCCAAACTCTTCAGAAATATTATCCGCAAGGAAAAGTTCCTTGTTTACAACACTTTTATTATCCTTGTCATATACACAAAGTGCTACGATTTTATTTATATCGAAAAACAATTTTAACAACGAAGGTTTGGGAAGTTCGTTTCCTCTCATCAAAACCGCAGTGTATGACTTGTTGTATTTCTCAAAATCTTGAGTTGCAATCCATTTCTTTATGAATTCCAAATCAATATTTTTCACTACTTTGATTTTTGATTGGAGTTTAGTCTTTTCGTACTTGTATGCTCCAAAAGCACACCCAGCCAATGCGCAACCTATCAATACGAGAAGTTCAGATATTGAATTTATCATTTTTAACTTCATTTTATTGTTGTTTTCTTAAATTTTAACACTATTCAGCTTCAAGTTCTGCAAAGCGTTCACAACCAGTCTGCTGTTTTACCTCTGAGGAAATGACATCTGTCGCCTCAATCTCCGTCTTTTCAGAGACCTTTCCTGTCTGTTTATTAAAAACGCCTTTTATAACAATTTTTTTGTGCGGCTTCCCTAAAGCTTCTCCTATTTTAACGTGAGTTCGACGAATTAGAATAAGGTTAATTGTCTATCTATAGTCCTTTGGA
>ERZ779764.64-NODE-64-length-20299-cov-5.56738_pt1 | contig 20299 bp, 12 predicted proteins | sample MGYA00511255_ERZ779764 | MGnify/ENA primary metagenome ERZ779764 (study PRJEB29588, sample SAMEA2151677) | human gut metagenome | biome: human gut; feature: human-associated habitat; material: faeces | place: Denmark | collected 2008/2010 ...
TCCAAAGGACTATAGATAGACAATTAACCTTATTCTAATTCGTCGAACTCACGTTAGTTAATAAAATACAGGCAAGCTATACAAAAGAACAAGCAAGAAACATTGATAACATGTTGTTCGATTTGTATAACTTGACTGCCGATGAACGTAAAGTTATTGGTTATGTAGAGATTAAGTGAAGTTCTTCTCTATGTAACTTTGCTCGTTAGGAGATAAACCGTAAAGTTCAAAAACTTTGCGGCTTATCTCTTGTTCTTTTGCAAGTGAATTATCTTTAATGAGATCCATTAAGAGTTTCTTAAAATTCATATTCGTTTCCCAATCAATATGTGGTATTCGTATTGGCTCAATAGCCTGTACACTAATAAGTAGATCGCCTGTACCTGTTTTAGGAGAATCTTTGAGCAAATAATGCCCCATTTGGGAATTTAATACGCAACATACAAATTCAATATTAACACTTGTTGCAAAGCAGGTACTATCAAGCCCCAAATGCTCCATATTATCATACGAGAATCTCAAAATGGAGCCAATCCTTTTCCATATGATTTTTGGCTTAGAAAAATCCGCCCAATAACTGATGCTATCTTGCGTTTCAAACCACTTATTGTTAGTCTTCTTACGAGCTTTAATCTTTTCGCCATTCACATTGTGCTCCTTGCCTGTTTGCTCCAGTCTTTCAATGCCAAACGAAAGAAGGTAGTTCTTCACTGCTGGGTACTTCTCGATGTCATAATGGCGTGAAGGGAATGTTGCTATCAGCCACAGTCCAGCCCAGTTATATCCATACCGCTTGATGTCCCTGCCACGCAAAATAGGTCGTATAAGCTCCTCAGTACGCTTGCGCTCATCATCCGACTGGCAATTAGCAAGGATTTCGTCACGCTTCTCAGTTGAGATAATGAATGCTTCATTATAGCCTGTAAGCACACCGCGATAAATATTGATGTCCCAATCTTTGAGCGGAGTACCTACAGACTCTATTTTTCTTTTAATGCTTTGCTCTATTGGCGACAATATTACCCAGCTATCGCTATTAGAAAACTCGCACTCCGTCCCTGTTTGCTGCACGAAAACGCTCAGTTCTGTTCAGACAAAAAATGCTTGATATAACGATCAAGAGTATTTCTATCAACCTTACACAGCTTTGCAATTTTGCGCTTCGAAACATTCGCTTTAAGCAGTTCTCGAATAAGTGTTTCTTTTCCGTGTAACTTGTATTTCTCGGGAGCACTCTTTCGCCCTTTTGGTCTGCCAAGTATAACGCCCTCTGCTTTTTTACGCGCCAAAGCTTCCTTGGTTCGCTGACTGATAAGGTTGCGCTCAATCTCGGCAGACAAACCAAAAGCAAAGGCGAGCACTTTGCTCTGGATGTCGTCGCCGAGGCGATAGCCGTCTTTGATGGTCCAAACACGACACTCCTTGGTCATGCAGATGTTGAGGATCTCCATGATCATAAACAGGTTGCGGCCAAGGCGCGATAGCTCACTACAGATAATGACGTCTCCTTTGTGGACCTTCTTCAGCAGAAGGCCGAGTTGTCGCTTGGAGAAATTCTTGGTGCCGCTAATGGTTTCCTCTATCCAATCGTCAACATTCAATCGCTCGTTCTTGCAAAACTTGTTGATCTCAAACCGTTGGTTCTCCACTGTCTGCTTATCGCTGCTTACTCTGATGTATCCGTAAATCATATTCTTGTTGTTTGGGGTGAATAAATGAATGGTGCAAAAATAAGAAGAGAAAGCAGAGCTTTCTACATGATTTCATGGCGATTTGTTTACGTTGCTCGTGAGAAATTGCTATATTTGCACGTGTTGCAAGTTTGATAAGGGAAACTCCTATCGCTTGCGAGGAATACGACCGCTTTAAACAGAAACAACTATGGGGAAATTACAAGAATATTATCGCTTCTTCGACATGTTCAAAGGTAAGTTCAACGATGATCGTTTCAGTAAGGCAGGACGTCTGGCACCAAGCGCCTCGTCCTCGATGCCTGGAACAGATTAGGATTTGACAATTAAAATAGACATTTTATGGACAACTTGATGGTTTTAGGAAATGGATTTGACATAGACTTAGGTTTAAATAGGGTTCACTAAATTATTATACATCATGTACACACCACTGTTTACAATAAGTGCGGAAGCAATCAATAAGATTGCTGAAATATCAGGTCTAATAGAGCGTTATGCCATCAGACTTGAGCAAAAGGATGCCTTGCATCTGCGAAAGGCAAACCGAATACGCTCAATACATAGTTCGCTTGCCATAGAGGGCAACAAACTGACTGAGGATGAAGTGCGCGACATCATCAACGGCAAAAACGTCGTTGCGCCCATCAGGGAGATACAAGAGGTGAAGAACGCCATCAAGACATACGAGATGTATCCTCACCTTGACGCATTCAAGGAAGAAGACTTGCTCAAAGCTCACGCACAGATGATGGAAGCGATTATCGATAATCCTGGCAGATACCGTCATGGTGGCGTGGGAGTGTTTTTCGAGCATGGACTTGTTCACATGGCGCCACCAGCCGACAGAGTGCCTTATCTGATGAGGGATTTGTTCGAATGGCTGAACCGAAGCAAAGACCATCTGCTTATACGCTCGTGTGTGTTCCACTACGAATTTGAATTTATCCATCCTTTTGCCGATGGCAACGGACGCATGGGACGATTGTGGCAATCGCTCATTCTCGGCAAACTGCATCCGCTGTTCGAACATTTGCCTGTGGAAAATATGGTGTTCTCAAATCAGCAGGCCTACTATGACGCAATAACAGCAAGTACCCAAGCAGCCAACTCCGGACCATTCATCGAATTCATGCTGTCTGAAATACTCGAGACCCTGAAGAGCCACCAAGGAGAAGAATTGAACAGAGTTCATGATAAAGTTCATGATAAAGTTCATGATAAATATCCTAATATAACAGATTCAGCATGGAATGTACTCGACTATCTCAGAGAGCACAACAGCACATCAGCGGCAATGACATCCGAAGCCCTTGGCATGTCGGAACGCATGGTAAGAAAACACATTGCAACCCTGAAAGCAGTCGGTCTACTGTCACGCATGGGCAGCAACAAAAACGGCAAATGGATTGTTGATACAAATTCATGAACTCAACTCTAAATACAATCTCTCGGATGACGAGATCGCCTTTATTGAAAAGATGATAATGCCAATGGATTGACTCCCGCTTGACAAGTTGGTGTCGTTATAAAACCATGTAGACTATGGCAAATAAAGAATATTCTTCTTTATCTAGGTCATTGCGGTCGTTGCGGTCGTTGTGGTCGTTGCAGTCGTTCTCGGCTATTTTCGGTCGTTTTAAGTCGTTCTTTCGGTCGTTCTTCACAAGTGATTCTTTAGATAAAATTGTAATGACATTTTGTCAAAAGAGTCACTCGTTTATATCATCTGCCACGTCGCATCCTATAATTCGCAGGTCGCATCATTGCAGCTGCTACGGCGATGCACCTGCGCCACCAATGATCATCGTCTTCATCCTTGTTACGTCCCCAGTCAGAGCCAGGCGAGCCACCCCTCCGCTTACGGCCTTTCCACCCGTCCCCATTCCGCCTCCGAAACATAGATAACACTTTTACCTTGAAAACCACTTTGTTTGACTGGTAAAGTATGATTTTAACTCTGTCTTCAAGTAGGTTTCCTGTATTTTCTGCATCAAAATGTTTGCAAAACTCGTCTATAATACAAAGTAATTCTATAACTTTGTAATCGGCAGTCATATCAAACATATTTGCAACTTGTTGTAAATAAACTAAAAGGTAAAAAATATTTGTGAGACAACCAACTTTTTATGAACTATTCTTATCCCGAACTGGGGTAGAAGGGGTAGAATATGAGGAATAATGGAAATAGCAATTGGAATCATTATCAAAATGAAAAATAAAGGCTTGTCATATTTCCTAAGATTGCAGGTTGGTTTCCTGTGGCTCTTGTGCATGGCGCTGTGTTCACAGCTCCATGCTCAGGAACATTTGACCCGCAATATGCTGATGTTGTCGAATCTCAATACGGACAATGGGCTCTCAAGTGCCCGTGTGTATTCGATAGTTGAGGCTGAGGATGGTGCTATGTGGATCAGTACCAAGCGAGGCGTTGACAGGTACAATGGTCAACAGGTACGTAACTATACCTTGGCTACGGATATGCAGTTTAGTGATGCCAGTGGCAGAAACATCAAGTTGACTAAGGATAGCCAACAGCATATCTATGCCTATGATAATAAAGGAAAGATCTATATATATAATAAGGTGAAAGACACATTCCAACTCCAGGTCAATCTGCTGAATGTGCTTGGAGGAAGTGTGGTGCTCAATGACTTGTTGGTCGATGACAAGGGATGCTTTTGGATGGCATTGGATAGGGGCGTGTATAGGATGGCTCCTCAATCTATTGCTGGTAGCAAAGACAAAAGAGCCCATAGTTCGCTAAACAAAGGAAAATACATTCTGAAGAACACGTATGTCAATCATATCCGATTCATAGGTAAACAGTTATTGATAGGTTCTCCTTCGGGAGTCTTCGCCTATTCACCGAATGCAGCCCAGCCTCGATTGCTCTTGCGAGGGTATTCCGTGCTTTCGTCTTATCACGACGTGAAGGCTCATCAGATATGGTTAGGAACTTTCCATCGTGGCATTGTCTTGCTCGATGACAGAACCTGGAAGCCATTGTCTTCTCTCACGCAATTTTCATCCTTAGCAGATATTCCGCTCATCCCTGTTCGTTCCATTATCCCCTATGATGCAGCCACTATCTTGATGGCGGTGGATGGTGCAGGTGTCTATGCCTACGACAAGAAGACCTGTAAGACGAATCTACTTTTGAATACGGATGGCAGACCGGAGAATATATTGCATGGCAATGGCGTCTATGCCCTTTGCAAGGATCATCTTGGCGACCTTTGGATTGGCTCCTATTCGGGAGGTGTGGATATGGCTATTCCGATGGAGCATACCTTGGAGTTTGTGCGCCATGAGTATCTCAACAGCCAGTCGCTTATCAATAATGGCGTGAACGATGTCATGCAGAGCGTGGATACACAGGGGCGCAATAGCAAGATATGGTATGCTACAGACAAGGGGGTGAGCATCTATGACGAGCAAACCCAACGGTGGCATCATGCCCTATATAATAAGGTGGTGCTTACCCTTTGTCAGACTGCCGACGGCAAGGTCTTGGCGGGAACCTATGGTGATGGCATCTTTCAGGTTCATGCCGATGGAAGCAGTAGTCGGGCTTACTCTGTGTCGAATGGCAAGTTAAAGACCGACTATGTATATAGCATATTCAAGGATAGCGAGGGAGGCTTGTGGATAGGTTGTTTGGATGGAGACTTGGTACATATCCCATCATCATTAGAAAAAAATGGAAATGTGGATAACTCTGTTAACTACTTGCCAATCAATGAAGTTCAGAGTATCGTGGAGTCTCCAGACAAGAAGAGTATTGCAGTGGGAACGTCTCATGGATGTTATCGTATCGACAAGCGAAGCCTTCGTGTCAGTCGATTCTTCTATCCGTCGGAATTTCCAGTTTTCGATTATAATTTCTTTGTCAATGCGATGGCTTTTCAGGATGCACGGCATATCTGGATAGCCACCGATGGAGGAGGCTTGTACCTCTACGATTGGCAGAAGCATCAGGTCAAGAACTATACTATCTTGCAGTCTTTGCCTTCCAACACCGTCTATGCCTTGGTCAAGACTCCAATTGGCAAGGTGTGGATGAGTACCGACAAAGGTTTGGCTTTCATCGATCATGGAAAGGTGACCAATCTCAACTTCTTCAAGGGATTGGAGCGGGAGTACAAGCGTATGGCTGTGGTCCGAATCCAAGACGGGCGAATGATTTTCGGAAGCAATGATGGTGCAGTGGTCTTGACATCCAAGTTTGCCAGGGGATTGAACTACAAGGCTCCTCTTCATATCACGGGTGTTGAGGTGGAAGGAAAGACTTTTGATGAGGCTGACCAACTGGAAGATTGGCATGCAGAACTCTTCGGGATGTTGCAGGAAGGCAAGATGAATTTCTCTCATGATGAGAAAACCCTCATCGTGCATTTCGAGAGCATCAACTATCCGTATCAGCACGACATCCAGTATCAGTATTATCTGGAGGGGTACGACCATCAGTGGAGTGTGCCTTCTGACGACCAGCAGGCTCGTTTTGCCAACTTGCCACCTGGCAGTTACACCCTGCATGTCAAGGCAATGGGTAGGAGTAACGGACGCATATTGGGAGAATCCACCTTGCGCATTCATATCGCCCAACCATGGTGGAACTCTTGGTGGTCATGGATTCTCTATCTCTGTATCTTAGGTGCTATAGTCTATTTCGGCTGGGATTACTACAGGGAGCGTTTGCATCGCAAGTACTACGATGAAAAGATCAACTTCTTTGTGAATACCGCCCATAACATCCGTACCCCTTTGAGTCTTGTGCTGGCTCCTCTTGCCGACTTGGCGAAGGATGCTACACTAGGCGATAAGAGCCGAAAGTTCTTGGAGATGGCACAGCGTAATGGCGATAAGCTTCTGAAGATGGTGACTGAGTTGCTTGATTTCCAGAAAATTGCCGTAGCGAAGACACAAGTTCGCTTGCAGAAAGTGGAACTGTCTGTCCTCTTGCGTCAGCAGGTGGAGAAGTTCCAGATGTCAGCCCAGGAGAAACATATCAGTCTTCGGTTGGCAACCTGTGGACAGCATACCTTCTCTACCGATCTTTCTATGATGGATTTGATATTCGAGAATCTGCTCTCCAATGCCGTAAAATATACGCAGGTGGGTGGAACCATCACCGTCTCTGCTTCGCTCGATGAGGTTGCCAAGCAAGTCTGCATCCAGGTAAGCGATACCGGCATTGGTATCCCGACAGCCGAGGCCAAGCATATCTTCCAGAGTTTCTTCCGTGCCTCCAATGCGGTCAATTCTCAGGAGATGGGCAGTGGCTTGGGCTTGATGCTCACTCGCCAGCTTGTGCAGAAACTGGGAGGAAAGTTAACATTCGAGAGCGAGGAAGGCAAGGGAACTGCTTTCTTGGTTGTATTGCCTGATAACGGAAATGTTGATGTTTCCGTTTCTTCCAAGCCAGCAAGTCTGCCGGAAACTTCAGATACCTCCGTGTCTGCCGATGAAAGAATAATATCAGAGGAACCCCTTAAGGACACGCTCCTTTTTGTAGATGACAACGAAGACCTCCGTCAATACATCCGTATGGCTTTCGCCGACCAATATCATGTAGTGGATGTGGAGAGTGGCGAGGCTGCCTTGAAGTATCTGTCAGAGAATGGTGAGTGCGACATCGTGGTATCCGATGTGATGATGCCGGGTATGCAGGGTGACGAACTCTGCCGTCGCATCAAGGAAAACAAGGAGACCAGTTGGCTGCCTGTCATCCTCCTGACGGCGAAGGCTGGTCGCGATTTCATGATAGAAGGTTTAGACCTTGGAGCAGACGATTACATTGCCAAGCCGTTCGACTCAGCCATCCTTGCCAGCAAGATTGCGAGCATGTTGAAGAACCGTCTCCGTCTGAGTCAATACTATATGGAGCAAAGTATCGCCATCGTAAGAGGAGAGGACTCTGGGCAATCGTCTTCAAAGAGCCTGTTGCCAAGCGAACCTTCTCTGCCATCCGTGGCTTCCGATGAAACGAATAAATCATCTGATGAAGCAAATAAATCATCCGGTGAAACGAATAAATCATCTGATGAAAAAGAACCGGATTTGGATCCGATGGACCAGGCTTTCGTTGAGAAAGCAACCCGTCTCGTTCTCGATAACCTGAGCGACACCGGCTTCACCATCGACCGCCTTTGCAGGGAGATGGCGATGAGCCGTACCCTCTTTTATGGCAAGTTGAAGACTCTGACAGGGCAAGGACCGCAAGACTTCATGCGACTCATCCGTTTGGAGCAGGCTGCCCAGTATCTGAAGCAAGGCGATAGCGTCTTGGATGTCTCCGTGAAGACAGGATTTGTGAATGTGAAGTACTTTAGTACTGTGTTTAAGAAACATTTTGGGGTATCTCCAAGTAAGTATCTGTAAATTAAGGCTTTAGTTAATATAAAGAGGTTTTGGTTTAGACGAAATATCTGAATTGAAACCTTTTTTGTTTGTTATCAAACCCTCTTGCTGTTCCTCTTTCCTACTTTTGCAGCCAGATTCTGTTGCGTTATTGCAAACGGATTATTTTAAATGAAACAATAACAGTCAAATACCTAAAAATGAAAAGGAACTTTTTGTCATTTAGCCTCTTTTTATTAATAGGCATCTTCACATGTTTCTCATGCGAAGCAAACACGTTGCAGAAGGACTCATCCAAAGGTTCTGATGGCGTAAGCGAATCCATGCCTACTGCCCAGCAATGGAATAAAGACGTTGTGGGGTGGAATCTTGGCAACGAATTTGAGTGTTCTGCTCCTGGACAGGATGGCGAGTCGATGCAGATTGGCAACCCTGATGGTTCCATCCATGCAGAGACAGCTTGGGGCAATCCCGTTGTCACCAAGAAGATGATACAAGCCGTGAAGAAGGCTGGTTTCAATGCCGTTCGTATTCCTATCCGTTGGCAGTGCCACATTACCAATGCTCAGGCGATGAGCATCGACAAGGCTTGGATGGCTCGTATCAAGGAAGTAGTGGGTTGGTGTCTGGATAATGACCTCAAGGTTATCATCAATGTACATCATGAAAAATGGCTCGAAAGTCGTCCTACCTATCAGTATAAGGATGAAAACTGCCAAAAGCTTGCGCTCCTCTGGATGAATATTGCCTCTGAGTTTGCCAATTATGACAGTCGCTTGGCTTTCGCCGGTACCAATGAGGTTCACGTCAGGGACAACTGGAGCAAGCCTACTGCCGAGAATCTCGAAGTGCAGAATGCTTACAATCAGATATTCGTGGATATGGTTCGTGCCACAGGCGGCAACAATGCCAAGCGCCACCTCATCTTACAGACTTATGTTTGCAACCCTTGGTTTGGCATCGAGAATGGAGGATTCGTCATTCCGAAGGATGCCGAAGGCAATGGCAACAACTATATGAGTGTGGAATTCCACTATTATCAACCATGGAGCTACGCCGGCGATTGCACCTACGATTACTGGGGTGATGCCTACAAGGATGCTGGCAAGACACCTGCTGACAACGAGAAGACAATGACAGACTTCTTTGATAAGGTGGTGAATACCTGGAGCAACAAAGGACTGGGTGTCGTGATAGGAGAATGGGGAGTAACCGACCATTATAAGTCAAACTCAGAGAAAGTGCATGAAAACATGACCTACTACTGTAAGTTCTTGACTACGGAGGCTCGCAAACGAGGATTCTCTACTTTCGTTTGGGACAACAATTACTTCGGCAACGGCTCTGAGAAGTATGGCATCTTCGACCGTTTCAAGAGTATGAAAGTGAATGCTCCTTGGATTCTCGAAGGAATCTTTGGGAAAGAATAAGTTTAAACTAAAAACAAAATATCAATTATGAGAAAGAAAACTATGTTTCTCGGTCTGCTCGGTGCAGGTTTGATGTGGATGCCTGCTTCTGCCATTCTCGCTGCCCAGATGAACAATGCTGCGATGAGCGTTCAGCAGAACCAGGACATCAAGGGTACAGTGGTGGATGCCACTGGCGAAACCTTGATTGGTGCAAGCGTGAAGGTGGTTGGTACAACCAACGGTGTCGTTACCGATCTGGATGGTAACTTTACGCTGAACTGCAAGCCTGGAGCAACGCTCGAAGTGAGCTACATCGGTTACAAGACGATGACCGTAAAAGCTGCTAATGGCATGAAAATACAGATGCAAGAGGATGGTAAAACCTTGAATGAGGTAGTTGTCACCGCCCTCGGCATCAAACGAGACCGCAAGGCCCTCGGCTATGGCTTGGAGGAAGTTAAGGGTGAGGAACTGACCAAGGCGAAGGAAACCAACGTCATCAACTCTCTTTCAGGTAAGGTGGCTGGTCTCGTCGTGCAGAACACCGCTGGCGGTGCTTCTGGTTCTACCCGCGTGCTTCTTCGTGGTAATACAGAAATGGCAGGCAATAACCAGCCTCTCTACGTGGTGGATGGTGTACCTTTGGATAATACCAACTTTGGCAGTGCTGGTGAAGCTGGTGGTTATGACCTCGGTGATGGAATCTCTGCCATTAACCCTGACGACATCGAGACGATGACCGTATTGAAAGGTCCTGCTGCCTCTGCCCTCTATGGTAGCCGTGCTTCCCACGGTGTTATCTTGATTACAACCAAAAAGGCGGAGAAGGATAAGATTTCCGTGGAGTACAATGGTTCTTACACAGTCGATACACAGTTGGCTAAGTGGGACGACATCCAGGAGATATACGGTGCTGGCTACAATGGCGAGCTTCCTAATGCGAGCACTTCTGGCACCAATGCCAGTTGGGGACCTAAGGCCGATGACTTCATGTTCAAGTATTTCGATGGCGAGGAGCGTCCATTCATGATGCATCCTAACAACGCTTCTGATTTCTTCCGCACAGGTTTCACCACCCAGAACTCTGCCATCCTCTCAGTTAATTCCGGTAAGACGGGTATGCGTTTCTCTGTTACCGATATGCGCAACAAGGACATCCTGCCTAACACCAATATGAACCGTGACAACTTCAACCTCCGTGTGAATACCTCTGCAGGTCCTGTTGACTTCGACTTCACCGCCAACTATACTCGTGAGAAGGTGAAGAACCGTCCTGCATTAGGAGACTCTCAGAGCAACGTGGGTAAGAACCTCATGACCCTGGCGGGTACCTACGACCAGGCTTGGCTGAAGCACTATGAGGATGCCGACGGCAACTACTCAAACTGGAATGGTAACGACCAGTATAACAAGAACCCATACTGGGATCTCTACAAGAACAGCAATACATCCGACAAGGACGTGTTCCGTTTTACGGGTAAGGCCATCTGGAACATCGACAAGCACCTCAAGCTGCAGGGTACCATCGGTACCGACATCAACAGCATGAACTTCGAGGACTTCATCGCCAAGACAACTCCAGGTACTCCTGCCGGAAAGCTTACCGACCAAATCTTCAAAAACCGCACACTCAACGCCGAGATACTCGCCCTCTACAACAACTCATGGGGCGACTTCGATGTCAACGCTACCGCTGGTGGTAACATCTTCAAGGTGAACAACAAGACCATTACCAACGTCGGTCTCAACCAGCAGATGAATGGCATCAAGAACATCATGAACTATCAGGAGCAGAACACTCGTGAGAGCATGTACAAGAAACAGATCAGCTCTCTCTATGCCAGCGCAAGCCTCGGCTACAAGCATACTTACTATCTGGAGGGAACACTCCGTGGAGATAAGTCTTCTACGCTCCCTTCGGGCAATAATACATATATATATCCTTCTGTATCTGGTAGCTTGGTATTCTCCGAGTTTATCAAGAACAAGAAGTTCATCAATTACGGTAAGATTCGCGCATCTTGGGCAAAGGTAGGTAGCGATACCGATCCATACCTGTTGGCACTCAACTATACCACGGGCAAGTACAGCTACTCGGGTTATACCATCGGTATGATAGCCAACTCAACACAGCCAAACAAGGATTTGAAGCCTACTATGACAGGTTCTTACGAGGTAGGTTTGGAGATGAAGTTCCTCAACGGACGCTTGGGCTTGGATGCCACCTATTACAACCAGAACTCCAAGAACCAGATTTTGAGCTTGGCTTCAACCACCACCTCTGGCTATGCTTACCGCCTCATCAATGCCGGTGAGATTCAGAACCAGGGTATCGAGCTTGCCCTCAATGCCCGTGCCTTGCAGATCAAGGACTTCGCTTGGGACTTGGGTGTCAACTTCTCGAAGAATACCAACAAGGTGAAGTCGCTCGTAGATGGCATGGACTATTTTGAGCTTGCCAAGGCCACATGGTGCGGTGTATCAGTAGGTGCTCAGGTTGGCGAGAACTATGGAGCTATCCGTGGACACGACTTCCTCTACAACGACAAGGGACAGGTGGTTGTCGATGCAGCTACTGGTCTTCCAAAGATTGACCAGAAGGTCAAGACCATCGGCAACTCTACTTGGGACTGGACAGGTGGTTTCTACTCAACCTTCAGCTACAAGAACTTCCGCCTCTCTGCATCCTTCGATGTGAAGGTAGGTGCCGACATCTACTCTATGTCCATGCGTTCCGCATACCAGACAGGTAAGGCAAAGGGAACATTGGCAGGCCGTGAGGAGTGGTACACTTCCGAGGAGGCCCGCAAGGCTTCGGGTATGGACCTTGCCGCATGGCGTGAAGCAGGTAACTGCAAGGGATTTGTCGTAGATGGTGTCATCGACAATGGCGACGGTACTTATCGCAAGAACGACATCGCCGTGAACCCTGAAGATTACTGGAAGCATGTGGCAAATGGCGTGCAGAGTGCCTTCGTTTACGACAACTCTTACGTGAAGTGTCGTGAGATTACTTTCGGCTATACCTTCCCAGAGAGCATCCTGGGCAAGTATGTCAAGGGCTTGACCGTATCCTTCGTGGCTCGTAACCCATTCATTGTTTGGAAGAACATTCCTAACATCGACCCAGACTCCAGCTACAACACCTCAGGTCTCGGTCTGGAATATGGTTCCCTGCCATCTCGCAAGAGTTATGGTTTGAACGTGAACGTGAAGTTCTAATCTCGAAAAAATGAATCAATTTCTTTAGAAGAGTTCTAACATATAATAAGGTAAGAAAATGAACAATATAATCAAGAAATATATAGGTAAGAGCAGCCTGATGATGGCTTTCGCCCTGATGGCAACCGGCACTGCGATGACTTCTTGCTCTGATGATACCTTGAGCAACATCAATACCGACAAGACCAAGGTGAGCGAGCTCGACCCTAACGCACAGTTGACAACAGCTTTGTTGCAGACTTACGGTGACTTCAGTCTGATGGATACCTACCGTAACTATATAACTGGTTTTCCACAGTATTTCGCTGGTGGTTGGAATGTAACCAATTACGCTGGTTCTAATTTCAGAGAAGATGATATGTCACGTCGCGTTTGGGACCGCTATTATGAAATCGGTATCAAGAACCTTGTGGATGCCATCCACAATTCTGCTGACAAGGCGAACTTGAATGCGGCACTTCGTATCCATCGTGTCTATCTCACGGCAGTTTTGGCAGATACCTACGGTGACGTGCCTTGTTCGGAGGCAGGTCTGGGTTATATCTCAGGTATCTCCGCCCCTAAGTATGATACCGTAGAGGAACTCTACAACTGGTTCTTCGAGGAACTTGACGCTTGCGAGAAGCAGCTTGGCACAGGTACCGACCGCATTTCTGGTGATGTCACCAGCATGGGTGGTGATGTAGCTCAGTGGAAGAAGTATGCCAATGCACTCCGTATGCGCTACGCAATGCGCATTTCCGATGTTAATCCACAGAAGGCAAAGGAGGAGTTTGAGAAGGCTGTGGCTGCCGGTGCCATCGCCAGTGCAGCAGATGATGCTTATATCAAGTATGCTGATGCACCATTTACCTATTATGATGGAGCCAACGACTACGATTTCCGTGCCAATGCATTGAGCGAGACTCTCTATGGTCAGGATGCCACATCGCCTACCATGGTATGCTCTACCCTGTTCTATCAGTTGCAGAATACCAACGACCCTCGTCTCTATCGCATCTGCCGTCACTACTACAACATCAAGCGTAGTCAGGTGAAGCCGGATAAGGAGCAGAACATCGACTTGACCGATGATTTCCTGGCTTACTTCCAGAGCAAGAACCTCGGTGAGGAGCCTTGCAACCCTGGTGCTGCTTGGTACACAGACTGGATGAATCCAGCTACGGTGGATGATCTTCCTACTTTGAAGAAGTATGCAGAGATTGACGAGAACAATTATGCCATCTCTGATTATATAGCCCGAGCTGGTCGTCCTTGCCTGAACATCGACTTCGAGATGCCTTCTTGTCCTGGCGACTTGATGAGCTATGCCGAGGTGGAGTTCCTCAAGGCTGAAGCTGCAACCAAGGGTTGGAATGTAGGTGGTGGTGATGCTGAGAGCCACTACGAGGCTGGTGTTCGTGCCAGCATGGAGTTGCTCAACAACTACTATCTTACATCCAACAAGATTTCCAAGAAAGAGATAGATGCGTTCATTGCTAACAATCCGTTGGGTGACAATCCTAAGGAGACCATCAACACCCAGGCTTGGATTCTCCACATGATGAACCCTTCTGAGGGTTGGGCTAACATGCGCCGCTCTGACTATCCTGCCATCTTGAACCGTGACCGCTTGACCAAGAATGGTTTCACTTATACGGATCCCGATTGGTCAATGCCTGTCCGCTTGCAGTATCCTGAGTTGGAAGGTCAGTACAACAATGCCAACTACAAGGCTGCCATCGACCGCATGGGTGGTACCGACGATTGGCACAAGCGCCTCTGGTGGGACAAGGCTGATGTAAACCTTCAGCCAGACTTCAATCCTCCATTCGGAAAGGGATATAGCAAGTAGTGTTTAATGTTAAGTGTTAAATGTTAAGTCTTATAGGACAATAGAATAGAATAATTAATTATGAATAAGACAATGAAACAATATAAGGGAAAAGTCTTGAAGGCTATGATGATGCTCTTAGCCGTGGGTTTCGCACTGGCTGGTACATCTACCTTGTCTTCTTGCTCTTCTGACGATGAACCATACTTCACTGTCAGCGAAGATGACGATCCACGTATCTTGAACACCGACTTGGCTGATTCCAAGATAGACCGCAAGACTAATTATAAGATGGAAATCAAGGTGACTCCTGTTCACTACACCACTGTGACATGGTTGCTCGACGGCACGCAGATTGCCGAAGGTACTACCATCGACCAGACTTTGCCTGTAGGTACTCATGAACTGAAGATTGTGGCAACCACCACCAAGGGCAAGAGCACATCCCGCACCTTGAACGTTACCGTGACTCCTGCTGCCGATGACCCAGCCTTGGGTACCAATGCCAGCGAGCTTTGGGTAGCTCCAGGTGCTGAGACCACTATCCATAATTGCAAGAATCTCGGTACAGTTACTAAAGTAATGGTAGGTGGCAAGGAAGTAGCTTTCGAGGTTCTCGAAGAGGGCGCAGCCTTGAAGCTCACAGCTCCTACAGGTTTGGAGAATGGTGACTATGATATCACTTTGGTAGATGGTGAGGGCAACCAGTTCCCTTGCGGTACCATCAAGGTAACCACCGAGGCTCGCCCATCTATGGAGAATACCCTCTGGGAAGGTGAGTTCTCTGTGACATGGGGTACACCATTCGATGCCTTGAAGGACACCTTCCTCTCAAAGGTGAAGGCTGGCACCATCCTCCGTGTCTATGTAGATGGAAATGGCCAGGGTACTGCTGCCACTTCTTGGTGGAACAACATCCTTACTGGAAAGGGCGACCCAGAGCGTGGCGACTTCATGGTGACTGGTCCTGCTAAATGGGAGTTTGAACTGACCGACTTGTCTATCCAACTCTTGACAGAGCAGCAAGGTCTCCTTCTCGTGGGTGATGGTTATACCGTAAAGAAAGTAACAATTGAATAAAATATTGGAAAGAATCCCGTTATTATCATATAACGTCAAATCTTATAACTTATGAAGAAATTATTTTCATCTATTTTAATGTTGGCATTTGCTTATACAACCAGTGCCAATGTTCCGGTCATCAAGAGCGACCCTAAGATAGAGGCTCAGGTAGAACAAACCCTGAAGAAACTCACCTTGGAGGAAAAGATAGGTCAGATGATGCAACTGGTTACCGACCTCTTTGGCGCCAACGACAAGAACGGTGTGTTCTATATCGACGAGCACAAGACCGACTCTATCCTTTCTCGCTATAAGATTGGCTCTATCCTCAACGCTCCTAACACCTGCGCGCCAACCGCCAAGCAGTGGGAGAAGTATATCTCTCAGATTCAGAAGATCTCGATGAAGCGCATCGGCATCCCTTGTGTCTTCGGTCTCGATCAGAACCACGGTTCTACTTATACACAGGGTGGAACCCTCTTCCCGCAGAACATCAATGTGGCTGCCACCTTCAATCGTGAGATTGCTCGCCGTTCGGCTGAGGCTACCGCTTATGAGACTCGTGCCGTGAGCGTGCCTTGGACTTTCAGTCCTACCGTTGACCTCGGTCGTGATGCCCGTTGGCCTCGCATTTGGGAGGACTTTGGCGAGGATTGCTATCTCAGTTCAGAGATGGGCAAGGCGATGGTCCATGGTTTCCAGGGTGAGGACCCAAACAACATCGACCAGTATCATATAGCAGCCTGCATGAAACACTTTATGGGTTATGGTGTGCCTTGGACTGGTAAAGATCGTACACCTGCTTATATTTCACCTTTTGATTTACGCGAGAAACATTTCGCCCCATTCCTGGCTGGTTTGCAGGCGGGAGCCTTATCTGTAATGGTAAATTCCGCTTCCGTCAACGGTATGCCGATGCACGCCAACAAGGACATTCTGACAGGATGGCTGAAGGAACAGACGGGATGGGATGGTGTGTTGGTTACCGACTGGGCAGACGTCAACAACCTCTACACTCGCGAGATGATAGCTAAGGATAAGAAAGATGCACTTCGTATTGCCATCAATGCCGGTATTGATATGGTGATGGAACCATATACTGCTGATGCTTGTGGCTACCTTATCGAATTGGTGAAGGAAGGCAAGATTCCGATGAGCCGTATTGATGATGCCTGCCGTCGTGTACTCCGTATGAAATATCGTTTAGGATTGTTTGATCATTCTACACAGAAACTCAAGAACTATCCTAAATTTGGCGGTGCTGAGTTTGAAAAACTTGCTTTGAATGGTGCAACAGAGAGTATGGTGCTCCTGAAGAACGAGGGTAATATCCTTCCTTTGCAGCATGGCAAGAAGATTCTCCTCACGGGTCCTAATGCCAATCAGATGCGCTGCCTGGACGGTGGATGGAGCTATACTTGGCAAGGTAATCGTACCGATGAGTTTGCCGGCAAGTACAATACCATCTATGAGGCTTTCTGCAATGAATATGGCAAGGAGAATGTCATCTTGAACCAGGGTGTTACCTATAATGAGAAGGGCAAGTACTGGGAGGAGAACGAACCTCAGATTCAGGGTGCAGTGGCTGCAGCAAAGAATGCCGACGTCATCGTGGCTTGCATTGGTGAGAACTCCTATACCGAGACTCCGGGCAACCTGACCGACCTTTGGCTCTCAGAGAACCAGCGTAATCTGGTCAAGGCTTTAGCTCAGACTGGCAAGCCTGTCATCTTGGTGCTGAATGAAGGTCGCCCTCGTCTCATCGCCGACATCGAACCATTGGCACAGGGCATCATCGACATCCTTATCCCTGGCAACATGGGTGGCGATGCTTTGGCTAATCTGGTTTCCGGCAAATCAAACTTCAGCGGCAAGATGCCTTATACTTATCCGAAGGAAATCAATTCGCTCGCCAACTACGACTTCAAGAAGAGTGAGGAGGTCGGTACGATGGAAGGTGCTTACGATTACAATGCGAAGATTACCCAGCAGTGGGGCTTCGGATATGGTTTGAGCTACACCTCTTACAAATATAGCAACCTGAAGGTTTCCCAGTCTGATTTCCGCCACGGCGACATCATCAAGGTGAGCGTGGATGTGAAGAATACGGGCAAGGTAGCAGGCAAAGAGAGCGTTCTCCTGTTCAGCAGCGATCTCATCGCCAGTATGGTGCCTGATGGTCGTCGCCTCCGTGCCTTCAACAAGATAGAGCTTCAGCCAGGTGAGACCAAGACCGTTACCTTCGATTTGAATGCCGATGATCTTGCCTTCGTAGGTCATGATGGCAAATGGAGATTGGAAGAAGGTGATTTCAAGTTGATGATTGCCGATCAGAATGCCGATATCCATTGTACTGATACTTATCAGTGGCAATCTGCCAATCGATAAAGAATATAAAGAGGTTCTTCCGTTAAATGCGTGGATATGCGCCCAGAAGGGCATATCCACGCATTTAACGGAAGAACCTGTTTTATTGTATAACATTCCTTTTACCCGTATTTCCTGACCCTCTGATTTCTTCGTGATAAAGATAATTCACTATCGAGGGATGTCCTTTGGGACTTCGTTCGTAAGGCAATTCATTATCCACATACTTACATTGAGCCTCCTGCGCCATTTTCGCGGCCTCTTGCTCCAATTGCTTCCAATATGTTCGGTCTTTATGCAAATAGATTTCTTCATAAAGTGGGAACAAATGGGGATAGTATGATTTGATATAACCCATAATGTTGGCCTTAAAACAACCCCGCAGATTGAGGTTCTCAAGCCAAAAGAGGTCGCAAATATCTTTCACTTTATGAAAAATAGCTTTGAAATTGGTGATGCCAGGGAAGATGGGCGATACAAAACAAACGGTTCGGATGCCCGCCTCGTAGACCTTTCGCATGGCTGCGATGCGCCGCTCTATGCTCACGGCCTTGTCCATGTCGGCACGAAATGTCTCATCAAGCGTGTTGATAGACCACGATACGGTGACTTTCTTCATTTGCCGGAGCAGGTCAAGGTCGCGCAACACGAGGTCGCTCTTTGTACAAATGAGTATTTCCGCATCGCTGTCTTTGAGCTCTTCAAGCAGTTTACGTGTCCTGCGGAACGTTGCTTCTTCGGGATTATACCCATCAGTCACTGATCCAATAACCACCCGTTGTCCGGCATATTTCTTCGGATTCTTGATTGCAGGCCAATGCTTCACGTCTAAGAAAGTGCCCCATTCTTCTTTATGTCCTGTGAAGCGCTTCATGAATGAGGCGTAACAATACTTGCAAGCATGGGTGCAACCCACGTATGGATTCGCCGAATAGCCACCAACAGGGAGGTTGGACTTGGTCATGATGCCACGCACCTCTTTCGTTCTAATGGGTGTTTTTGCCATATTTCTTCCTTTATTCTTTACAAATCCTCTACCATTTCACCATCTTCAGGAATAAAGACGCGGTCTAAAATTCCTGCCACTTCCGCACGCTTTCTCACCATTTCATGCGTCACGCTATAATGGTTTACGCCTTCAAGATGTGTCACAAATATCTTTGCATCAGGTGCAGCAGCAGCAACTTTTACCACATCTTCATCGTTCATAATAACGCGTCCACCCAAGTGAAAGCCATTACCACCTGCATTAAGGGTGATAACCTTGGGGCGAAAACGCTTCAAATTGCGCTTTACACCAGCATACCAGATGGTATCTCCGGCGTGATAGAGCGTCTTTTCTTGTGGATGAGTGAATACATAACCCGCTGTATGCCCAGCAGGATACTTCATGATGAAATTACCATGCTGGCTTTCGGCCTTTTGTATGCTAACTTCCCCAATCCTTGTATTGTCGCCGACAACTTCCACATGATTGAATCCATGCGACATCACCACCTGCCGATTGTTTTCGTCTTGCACAAAAAATCGCATATCTTTAGGTATCATTTCATAGGCCGCCTCATCGATATGGTCATCGTGTAGATGGGTAAGCAATACAGCATCCACACCTTTTAGCATCTCTTCTACAGGAAAAGGTAGTTCATGAAGTGGGTTGCGCAGGTGTTGATTTCTACTAAAGGGGAAAGGAGGCATGCAGCCTTTCTTTCCCAACATGGGGTCGATCAGAATTTTCTTTCCCCCATATTCAACGATTATCGTTGCGTTTCTTACTTGCTGGATATTCATTGTTCATTAAAGTTTAACATTGGCCTCCAACATAATAGCATCCTTCAGAGGTTCATCATCACAAGAGAAAGAATTTGCCTTATATTGTACGCAAAGCACGAGCATTTCGCTGCTGCCTGTGTTTTTGAAAGCACGTTTGCCATTGGGCGCAATTCTCACGATGCTTCCTTCTGAAACAGGAAATCGTTTGCCGTCTACATCGAAAATGCCTTCACCTTTAAGAATGAAATAAAGCTCCTCGTGGGTTTTATGGGTATGGCGTGTGCCATAATCCTGCCCAGCTGCAAGACTTTGGAAAGACAATTCTGCGCCTGTTGCTTGTAGTGCATGTCCAGCAAACATCTTTCCCGGGATAGAGAAATTGCCCATAGCCAACTCATATTCCTTAATTTCATTCAACTTACCTACGTTCACCGTGGTGAAGTTCTCACCTTTTTCTGCAATTTTAATTTCTTTCATAATGTTATTTGTTTTGATTACGAGTGCAAAGGTAGTGCATAAAACAAAGACACATTCTACCATAAATAACGTGAGTTCGACGAAATATAAGTGTCTGAAAATTTGGTGATTAGCGAAAATTA
>ERZ779764.70-NODE-70-length-19874-cov-1.56365_pt1 | contig 19874 bp, 20 predicted proteins | sample MGYA00511255_ERZ779764 | MGnify/ENA primary metagenome ERZ779764 (study PRJEB29588, sample SAMEA2151677) | human gut metagenome | biome: human gut; feature: human-associated habitat; material: faeces | place: Denmark | collected 2008/2010 ...
GAGGTAACGTTCGATATCGACGCCAACGGTATCTTGAAGGTGTCTGCCAAAGATAAGGCTACCGGTAAGGAACAAGCTATCCGTATCGAAGCTTCCAGCGGTTTGAGCAAGGAAGAAATCGAAAAGATGAAAGCCGAAGCTGAAGCTAATGCAGAAGCAGACAAGAAGGAACGTGAAAAGATTGACAAATTGAATCAAGCTGATTCTATGATTTTCTCTACTGAAAATCAGTTGAAGGAATTAGGTGACAAGTTGCCTGCTGACAAGAAGGCTCCGATTGAAGCTGCTTTGCAGAAGCTGAAAGATGCCCATAAGGCTCAAGACCTGGCTACCGTAGACTCTGCCATGGCCGAATTGAATACGGCATTCCAGGCTGCAAGTGCTGAAATGTATGCCCAGAGCGGTGCTCAGGGTGGTGCACAAGCTGGTCCTGATATGAATGCAGGGCAACAAGGCGGTGCTCAGGATAATACAAAGCATGGCGATAATGTGCAGGATGCTGACTTTGAGGAAGTGAAGTAAGTATCGATAAATAACGATAACAATAAATAGGAATATAGGGTGTAACTCAACAAGTTACGCCCTATATCTTTTTGTAGAATTTTCTTTGGCTTTGCTTATTTCTCGGATTTTTATCGTATATTTGTACCATAATTGTACCGACACTTAAAAGTAGATAATGTGACACTTACAAGAATGCCGGTATTGAGAATGAGGAATATAAGTAAAAAGTAGATTATGCCAGCAGCAAAATTTGAAATAAAACGGAAGTGCCAGATTTGTGGAGAAGAGTTTTTAGCCAAAACAATAGAATCTTGGTATTGCTCTCCCAAATGTTCCAAAATTGCATGGAAGCGACGCAAGGATGAAGAACAAAGATTGCAAAGGTTGGACGAAGTGGTTAAGAAGATACCCAAGTCCAAAGAGTACATCACGGTTCCTGAAGCATACGCATTGTTTGGCATAAGCAAGGAAACTCTTTATCGTTTGATTCGTAAGGGTACAATCCCCAGTGTAAATGCAGGAGAAAGACAGACATTACTATCAAAAGCAGAACTGATGAAACTCTATCCTCCACGCAAGAAAGCTCTCACAAAGCCGAAACCTGTTGCCAAACTATATAGTCTGGAGCCGAAAGATTGTTATACCATTGGAGAAATCACAGAGAAGTTTCTTGTGAATGAAAGTACAGTTTATCTCCATATACGCAAATACTCTATCCCTACCCGGCAGATTGGGAACTTTGTGTATGTACCCAAGAAAGAAATTGATAACTTATATAAAGGTGTGAAGCGATGAAGAAAGCATTAGTCAATACACGAGTGTCGGTAAAGCTCCGCAAATCTGAATATCGTGATGAATGGTATCTTTATGTGGAATCTTATCCTGTATTTCAATCCGGAAAAGATACGCCACAAAGAGTGCGTGAATATCTCAATCGTACCATTACAACACCTATTTGGGATAAGTCACGCAATGCAAGGACTAATGCCGAAGGCAAAACCACTTATAAGCCGAAGCGAGATTTGAACGGTGTCATTCAATGTAAGTCGCAATTAGACCAGGAATCATGTATCTATGCCGACAAGGTCAGAAGCCTACGACAAAAGGAATACGACAATGCAGCTTTATATGCCGATACCGATGCAGAACAGGCGGAGCAGTTGGAACGCTCCCGAAGTAATTTCATTGAGTACTTCGACCATGTGCAGCGAACAAGGCATGCCCATAGCTCTGATTCTATCATTGTCAACTGGAGGAGAGTGCATGAATTATTGAAGATTTTCGCAAAAGGTGACACCATTCTCTTTTCGCAAATAGACTTAAAGATGGTTGAATCGTTCCGGCAATTCATAATGAATGCCCCACAAGGAGGCACTAAACGAGGTACGATTTCTCAAAATACAGCAGCAACCTATTTCTCTATCTTCAAAGCCGGATTGAAACAGGCTTTTATAGACGGATATCTGACTATTGATATTTCTGCAAAAGTCAAAGGCATTCAAGAAAGGGAAAGCCGGAGAGAATATCTCACGGTAGAGGAATTAAACCGACTGGCTCAAACACCTTGTGACCCATTACTGAAACGTGCTGCCTTGTTCTCTGCTTTAACAGGAATCCGTCATTGCGACATTCAGAAGTTGAAGTGGTCGGAAGTAGAAATGTTCAATGGAGGCTATCGGTTGAATTTTACTCAGCAAAAGACAAAAGGAGTTGAATATATGCCTATATCAGAGCAAGCATATAATCTCTGTGGAGAGCAAAAAGAGGGTGAACTTTTGGTTTTTGCCGGACTTCCTGACCCTTCTTGGATAAACCGTCCTGTCAAAAAGTGGGTTGAAGCTGCCGGAATCACCAAACACATTACCTTCCATTGTTTTAGGCACAGCTACGCAACCCTGCAACTGGCGGAACTGATATTTATACGGTCAGCAAAATGTTGGGACATACAAATGTGCGAACAACACAGGTGTATGCAAAGGTTGTTGATGAAAAGAAAGAGAAAGCTACAGAAACCATTAAATTGGATTTATCTCAAACAAAATAACCATTATTATACTTTGTAAGTATAGCCATCTGCGTAAAATCTGCGTGGGTGGCTTTTTGTTTTTATCTATGGTCTTTTCTTCTGACCATCTTATGATTCCTTTATGATTGAAGACATTATCATAAAAATCTACTACTGATATTCTCCACTATTCATATTGATAATCAATGGGTAATCCTTATGATGATTATGTTTCGTTACTGCTTATTTATGTGATGTATTACACTATGAAATCAGTATGCGTAATCGCTGTTATTTTGCCGAAAAATCAAAAAACAAGTAGCAATATGAGTGAGAAGAACATTACATTTGAAGATTTACCCAAAGCAATGTCGTGGTTGATGGATAAATTGAATGAGCTGGATTCTAAAATAGATGGATTAAACAATCAGAATCAAAGCGTTCCAACCGAACAATGGATGAACCTTAAGGAATTGTGTGATTATATTCCCAGTCACCCGGCAGAGCAAACTGTATATGGCTGGACGAGTTGTCATCTAATCCCATTCCACAAAAGAGGGAAGCGTATCATGTTTCTAAAATCGGAAATTGACGAATGGCTCCATGCCGGCAAAATCAAATCTGATAAAAACTTGGAAGATGAAGCCGCCCAATTCATAAAGTCAAAAAGAAATACCAAATTCTAATGGATTCAACCAATTTATGCAATGCGCTCAGAATGGAATTTGAAGGGATCTTTGAAAACAAGATTCCTTTGGATGCTTTTCCTGCCAAAATTCAAGATATGATATTGGCTCTATCCCGACAAGAGAATTATTCCATAGAATATATGATGGCTTCTCTTTTGGTGGCAGTGTCAACCGCTATCGGCAACGCTGTCAATATTCGTATTCGTGGTGGATGGATTAGTAATCCTGCCCTTTATATGATATTGGTAGGTCGTCCCGGAATGGGCAAAACCCCACCTTTGGATTTTGCATTCCGTCCTATCCGAAAGCATGATGCCAAAATCATCAAACAATTTAAATTGGATATGGAGCATTATAATAGCTTGGTTGAAAACAATAAGGCTAAAAAAGACAAGTCCTCTTCATTGCCGGACAAACCAATTTTACGAAGAACCATCATATCCGATTTTACACCGGAAGCTTTAATGCGTGCGTTGGATGACAATCAGCGAGGTGTCGTGGTATATGTGGATGAAATTATGGGAATGTTTAATGCCGTGAATCAATATAGCAAAGGACAACTCATAGAGCAGCTATTGACAGCCTTTAGCGGAAAACCATTGGATATTTCAAGATGTAGCATCCCTGTACCTATTCATATAGAGCATCCTTTTATAAATATTGTCGGCACGATGCAAACGACACGTATGCATGAACTGATAGAGAAAGGATATAAAGACAATGGGCTGATAGACAGAATAATTTTTGTTTATCCATCGTCTCAGGAAATTTCAGATTGGGGGCTGGATGAAGAATCTTCCGTATCAACTTTTGGTAAATACTCATCAATGTGGGATTCTATTATAAATAAGGTAATTAGTTTGCCATTTATAGAGAATGAAGATGACAGAGCCATACATAATGTATTGGAATTTTCTTCGGAAGCCAAAGCCTATTTTACAAACTGGCGCAATAATGCAGTTCGGGCTGTTAATCAAATCCAAGATGATGGATTGGTGGATAGCAGAGTGATTAAAGCTCCCATGATTACGGCTCGTTTAGCTTTAGTCTTGCAAATCCTTCGTTGGGCTTGCGGTGAAGAACACAAGGATTTTGTGGATATTGACTCAACCAAATCTGCTATTGCATTGAGTGAATACTTTGAGAACTGTTATACCAACATTCAGAAATATATGTTGCGAGAGAGCGTTGAACCGCAAAAAAGAGAATTGCTTGATTGCCTTTCCGCAACTTTCACTACTGCCGATGCCATTCAAGCCGGAAAAGAAGTAGGGTTGTCGGAAAGGTCGGTAATGTATTCTTTGGTTAGCCTTGCTACGAATAAGGTTATCAAGAAAGTAAAGCGAGGTGAATATGAGAAGCTGCAATAAACGACACCTTTTGCAGTTTGCAGTTGTTGCAGTTTGCACTTTGCGCTGACATAGGATTTCTGCAAAACTGCAATAACAAAATGAAGAAGTATGGCTGAATATAGATTTTCTCTTCAAAAATATAAGCGTGGGTCAAAACTTTCATGCCCGAAGTGTGGAAAGAAACAATGTTTTGTCAAGTACATAGATAGCCAAGGAGAAATAACTTTTCCTGATTATGTAGGCAGATGTGACCATGAGCAATCTTGCCAATACCATTACACTCCATCGGATTATTTTCATGATAACCCAATGGTAGTGGATTACAACAAGGATAACTTCATTGAAGCCGATAAGCCTAAGCCCAATTTACTGCCTCCAACCTCTTTTGTTGACAATGAACTAATGAAACGTACTCTTACTAACTATGGTATGAATCCATTGTACATCTACCTGTCTGGGATGTTGGGTAAAGATAAGACTTCTCGGATATTCCAACTATATCATGTTGGCACATCAAAGAAGTGGGGCGGTTCTACTGTCTATTGGCAAATTGATTGGCAAGGTAATGTACGAACAGGGAAGATAATGTTGTATGATGCAGAAACAGGACATCGGACAAAAGAGCCAAGAAGTTATGTTAGTTGGGTACATACAGAACTGAATCTCCCAAACTACAATTTGAAGCAATGTTTGTTTGGCGAACATCTGTTATCTGAGAATCCGACCAAACCTGTTGCTATTGTGGAAAGCGAAAAATCCGCTTTGATAGCTACCCATTATATGCCGGAATTTATATGGTTGGCAACAGGTGGAATGCATGGATGCTTCAAGTCTGACGTGGTAAGTGTATTGAAAGGTCGGTCGGTTATGCTATGCCCGGATTTGGGTGCAAGAGAGGTTTGGCAAACCAAGATGGCTTTACTCACTTCCGTATGTTCTAAAGTTGTATTGAGTGATAGTTTGGAACAATGCGCCACAGACGAACAGCGCAAGAACGGACTTGATATTGCGGATTTCTTATTGATGACTGAAACACCTACGATGATACTTCAAAAGATGATAAAGCGAAATCCAAACCTACAAACTTTGATTGACTGCTTGCATTTGGAACTGGTGGATTCCGGTTAGTGATGTGTTTTTGGAGAAGCCAAACTAAGGGGAAAGTAAAACTATTGATTATCCAAATGGATATAGGTGACAATAGCCACTCTTAAAGTTGACAGACAAATGGCATAGTTCGGACAAAGACAATGCTTGCATTAAGGTATGTAATGCCCCATTTTTAATGGGTATTCTATGCAAGAAGTACCACCGTCCGACAAAATGGTTTCACTCATTTGTCGTCTTGGAAGCTTCTTGCATTACTCGCAGGCTCGCAATGGATAGAACATTTTATTAATAAATTCCAGTTATAAACGCTTATGGATATACAACAAAACAATGGAAAACAGGGTGTTCGTACTCGTCATATAGACATTCGTCTGACTGAAAATGAGTATGAAATGATAGTAGAAAAAGCTGCCGAATGTGGACTGACACTTAGTAACTACGGACGAAAATTATTGCAAAATCACCATCCAAACAAACGACTTTCAGACGAGGAAGTACAAGGATTGAACTCTTTATCGGATGCACGAGCCGACCTTATCCGCATTCAGAATGTACTCAAAGGTAAACCTGATGAGATTAAAAAACGATATTTCCGGGATGAGAATTATATGCGTGCTTGGATAGAGGCAGTAAATAGGCTTATTGTCCGATGGGGACAAATACGAGACAGTATAAATCAAATTTGAAATTATGATAGCACAAGGAAAGGCAATTTCTCATGGAGCAAGAGCCATTGAGTATTCTATGGAAAAAGAGAAAGCCCAGCTCGTTAAGGTGCATGACTTGCCAGAAAATATAGAACCTTTGGCTATGTGGTCACGGATGATGCAACACCAGCATCAATGTATGAAAGACAGATATAATCCGAAGCCCATAAAGCTGAACGCACTGCGCTTTGAAATATCTCCAGCCAAAGAAGAATCGGCAGGATGGACAATGACGGATTGGCAGAATTTGGCGGATGAGTTTATTGCAGTACTTGACGGCATTGACCGAAGATGTGGCAAACCAGATAGTCATCTTAAACCGACCAATATCAAAAATAGCCAGTATGTTGTTTCGTTACACACCGACAGCAAAAGTGGCATCCCTCACTTGCATATTGTAGCTAACCGCATAGACAATATGGGCAAGACAAACGATGCGCATTATATTGGTGAACGTGCCGTTCATGCTGCCAACATCATCAATGAGAGACGTGGCTGGGTGCAATCCGTGCAACGTCGTGATGAGAATATTCAGCAAATCAGTGAAGACTGCATCGCAATATTGAAAGCTATGCCAGAATTTGATTGGGAAACTTATAGCCAAATGTTAAACGCTAAGGGGTACGATATTAAGTTGATAAAGGACGATAAGGAAGTGGTCAAAGGGTACGCTATACGAAAAGGGAACTCTATTTATAAATCCTCGATATTGGGTAAAAGTCGAAAATTGATGCCATCAAAAATTGAAGCGACTTGGGTGGGATTACATGCTTCTGATAAACAAACTGCAATTCAGTCAAAGGAAGTATGTACTCAAACGATGGCGCATAATAATAAAGAGGTGATGCCACAATCAAAGCCTTCTATTTACCACTATTCCATAACAGTGGATGGAGAACAACTCGAGGTTGATATACCAGATATGGTTAAGTCTGTCTTTGACGAAGAGTTTGGAAGCCCTGATGAAGAAGTCAAACAGACCAATTTATTCAAAGTTGCCGCCTTACTATTTGCCGGATATTTGGATGCAGCCACTTCTATGACGGCTTCAAGCGGAGGTGGTGGCAGTCCCGGTAGCGGATGGGGTAAAGATAAGGACGATGATGAGCGTAACTGGGCTGTTCGTTGTGCAAAAATGGCAAAATGGCTCTGCAAACCGATTAAACGTAGCAGGGGTAGATAGTATTTCATTTATAATCACATATAACCATGCGTAAAAGTAAATATGACCAATCTTCTTTGCCTGTGCAGGATAGCAAGAGCATAGATAGTGATGATAACATTAGCAAAATTGAAAATCGTGTTGATTTTGAAACCGAGCTTGTAAATCTCACGAATCAGATTAAGGACATTAAAGATATTATCCAAGAATTGAAACAGATAAAAGCATTTGTAGATGCTTCAGTGTTAACTTTTGAAGAATCAGCACAGGTTCTTAATGCTGCAGTGAAAACATCCGACAATATCCCTGATACTATTAGCCGTGCAATTATTCAGGCAGAGAATACTGTTGTAAATGTCAAACTTAGCGATGAAGACAAGTCTATTCTTACAGAATATCGCAATAAATTGATTGAAGAAGAAAAATCTTTATTTGAGAAGCAGATAACAGAATTGAAGACACTTCATACGAATCACTGGAAAGAAGTCCATAAATGTGTGAAATCTGAAACTTCGTTTTCTCTTAATGGCAAAATAGCCAAATGTGCCGTTGTCGGATTCTGGATATTGTATGCGTATTTCTGTTTGACATTGGGAGGATTGATAATCTATATGAAGTTCTTTTAAGGAATTGGAAGGATGGATTGACCAACCTTCCAAATACATCACCATGTTATGACCTTATCAACAATCTCTTGTTGTTCGGCACTGCTACGCCTCAAATAAATACGAGTTGTTTCAATACTTTCATGTCCCATCAGGTCAGCAAGTAGAGAAATATCGTTGAACTTCTCCAAGAAATTTTTAGCAAAGCGATGACGGAATGAATGGGGGTAAACCACTTTCTCATTCAATCCGTATTTGGCTGCGTAGTTTTTCAACTGTTGCGCAATCCCCCTTGTAGTGATACGCTCACCAAAGCGATTAAGAAAAAGATAGCCGGTGGTACGATTGACTTTGCTAAGCCATTCTGTGGCTTCCTTGCGCAAGGACTTCGGAATGTAAATACGACGTATTTTGCCACCTTTGGTGTAGATGTCAAAATAACCCATCTGCACGTGTTCAGCCTTCATTTGGATTAGTTCACTGACTCTTGCTCCTGTTGCTGCGAGGAAACGAACTACGAAATACCATTCTTGGTTTTCCTCCTTTTTTAGTTTGTTTTTTAGAAAAGCGTAGTCGGCATTACTGATTACATTTTCCAAGTAACTCCGCTGCTGCACTTTGACGGATTTTAATCTCAAACGAGATTTTCCCATGCTATCAAGATACTTGTTCATTGCCTGAATACGAAGATTCACTGTCTTAGGCTTGAATTTCTCAATGAGATAGGTTTTATACACAAGCAAATTGCGCTTGTTCAATTCTTTGTGCCGGGAATAATACTCTTTTACGGCATAGCGATAAGCTGCAATTGTGTTCTCCGCCATATCCCCTTGACGAAGATACGTTTCAAAATTTTCAATGTTCATGTCAGATACATTATTAGTTAAACAATTCGTTATCATAATAATGTATGGTATTGCCTAATTCATTGAGTTCCTATTATGAGAAGTTTCTTGCTACGGGCGAGGTGAAGTGCATTGATGAGGAGATTCCGTTTGAAATTCCAAAGGGGTGGGAATGGGAAAGATGGGGTAATATTGCATTGTCAATCCAATATGGATATAATGCCCCAGCCCTTGAACGAGGTGATATAAAAATGGTTAGAATCAGTGATATTCATGATAATGTAGTTCAATGGGAAAATGTTCCATTTTGCAATATAGAAGCTTATGATATTGATACTTACCTACTCAAAGAAAATGATATTCTTTTTGCAAGAACTGGTGGAACTGTGGGTAAATCATTTTTAGTTCAGTCTGTTCCTGACCCAGCCATATATGCTGGCTACCTCATAAGAACAAGATATTCAAAAGAGTTGTGTCCACAATATCTTAAATCATTTATGGAAAGCCGATTGTATTGGGAACAATTGAAGTCCGGAACAATCGCTACCGCACAACCCAATTGTAATGGAAAAACATTAGGTAGGATGCTTTTACCAATTCCTCCGAAAGCAGAACAGTCTCGTCTTGTGCAAAAATTAGCAAGCTTTACTCCTATATTTCAACGGTATGCTAAAACACAGCAGGATTTGGACAATCTCAATGAAAGTATAGACGACAAACTAAAGAAGTCTATTCTCCAAGAAGCCATACAAGGCAGACTTGTTCCACAAATTACAGAGGAAGGAACTGCGCAAGAATTGCTTGAACAGATAAAGCTGGAGAAACTGCAACTCATTAAAGAAGGTAAGCTAAAGAAATCTGCTTTGGTTGATTCTGTTATCTATAAAGGTGACGATAACAAGTACTTCGAGAAGATTGGTAAAACAGAACAAGATATTACTGACGAAATACCATTTGATATACCTAATACTTGGGTATGGGTGAGACATAATGACTTATTTGATATTTCAGGCGGTTCCCAACCTCCAAAGTCTAAGTTTATTGAACGAGAAAAAGAAGGATATATACGATTATTTCAAATTAGAGATTATGGCTCTAACCCACAACCTATATATATACCGCTTTCTACAGCCAGTAAGATTTCTCAAAAAGGAGATATTCTGTTAGCTCGTTATGGGGCTTCTTTAGGAAAAGTATTTTATGCAGAATATGGAGCTTATAATGTAGCCTTAGCAAAAGTTATCCCATTATACGAATCCCGACTTATATTTCAGAAATATATTTTTCTGTATTATTGTAGTTCAATATATCAAAATGAAATTGTCAATCGGAGTCGTTGCGCCCAAGCGGGATTCAATAAAGAAGATCTCAATTCATTATTATTCCCCTTGCCTCCTTTGTCTGAACAATATAGAATTGTAGAAAAGTATGAAAAAGCAATAGCAAGTATTATGAGAGGATAAATGCGCAAACCGTTGAGATTGAGCTTCCTTTTGAATATCCTAACAATTGGTCTGTGCTACGTTTGAAAGATATATGCCAACTGATAGACGGTGAAAAAAGAAACGGAAAGGGCATCTGTCTGGATGCAAAATACCTACGTGGTAAATCATCTGCTACCATTGTAGAGAAAGGAAAATTTGTCTATGCCGGAGATAACATCATTCTTGTAGATGGTGAAAATTCAGGTGAAGTTTTCACTGTTCCGCAAGATGGGTATATGGGGAGTACATTCAAACAGTTATGGCTCTCTTCGACTATGTGGAAACCATATATTTTGGCTTTCATTCTGTTCTATAAAGAGGATTTGAGAAATTCAAAAAGAGGTGCGGCTATTCCGCACCTCAATAAAGAGTTGTTCTACAATCTGCCTATTGGTATTCCACCTTATCAAGAACAGCAGCGTATTGCAAAACGGATAAATGAACTATCGCAGTTGCTCAAATAGTTTTTCTATTTGAGCAACAATGCGTTGTTGTTCTTTAATCGGAGGTAATGGTATTAATATTTCTTTTACTTTTGCTATACTTACACCACCTATAATGCCCGTTTTATTTAGGTTAAATAGTTCAAAGAACGATGGTGACTGTAGATAATAGTACATGTATTTCCCGATTCCAACAAATGGTGAGAAACAACATAACTTATTCCCAAAACACACATCTTGATTCAGTATTGCAATTTTTCTTCCGGCACTTCCACCTTCAATACACATCAATATTGAGTTATTGGGAGCAAGTCTAAAATCAGGTTCATATTGTTTTGGAATCGCAATGCCATTATCGTAAATAATCCGATTATTAAAATCAACATCCTTAGTTCCAATATAATAACGTCCTATAACATCTGTAAATTTTGATTTCTTTTCAGTTTCACTAATACTGTTGCCAGTGTAAATGTTTGCAATATGAGAAAGTCTTGTCCATACCCAATTCTTGGGAGTTTCAAAAGGTATCTGTTCTGTTATATCTAAGCACTTTTTACCTACCTGCTCATAATACTTGTTATCGTCACCACGGAAGATAATGGAATCGGTTAAAGCAGACTTTTTAAGTTTGCCTTCTTTGACAAGTTGCAATTTCTCTTGCCGTATTGGTTCAAGTAATTCTTGGGCTGTACCTTCCTCTGCAATCTGTGGAACTAATTTACCTTGTATTGCCTCTTGAAGAATGGACTTTTTTAAACTATGCCATATTTCTTTATTTATTTGGTTGAGTCTATTTTGACTATTTCCATATTGATAAATATATGGGTATAACTGATTTAATTTTGTAACAATGCGTAGTTGTTCTTCTTGTGGTGGAATAGGTAACAAGCAGTGCTTAATAATGAGTTGATTTATGTTGGGATCTTTTCTTGAACCTGCTGCAAAATCCATCCAAAATGGTCTTTGATATTCAATAAAAGTATGGATGTAATCCATATTACAAAATCCATTAGGCTGGATGGCACATACAGATTGGTTTATAGTTGTATCAAAATGCAAGATACAGTGTTTGCCTATTGTCCCAGCACCACCATACATTGCAACACACACTGAGGTTTGGGGTAAAATAGAAAGATTGTAGTCTATAATTGCTTTCGAGGTTATTTGTATTTCGGTTTTGTTCAAAATTCCATTGTTCAAGTCTGTTGTACGTACCCAATTGATATTGCCATTTTTATAATAATCTGGATTCCTACTTAATGGCGTAGAACCACTTGTTGTTTCAAAAATATTGCCAATTCTTTCCCATTGCCACCCATTTGGAATCTCAAACGGAATCTCCTCATCGATGCACTTCACCTCTCCGGTAGCGAGAAACTTCTCATAATAGGAATTATCGTCACCACGGTAAATGATAGATTCGTTTTTGTCTTTTTTGATTTTCTTTTCCTTGACCAGTCGGGCTTTTTCAGCTCTGATACGTTCAAGAAGTACCGATGCCGGTTCGTCATTAGGGTCTTGCGGTACAAGTTTTCCCTGTATCGCCCACTGGAGTATGCTGTTTTTTAATTGTTTAGCGTTCATCTTATTCTAACTGATTTAGAAGTTTTCGTCTTTTTGTTTTTCATTCAGATAGAACTGATATAACTTTTTCCCTATCTTATCTTTTTTGAAAGTACGTTCATGATTCATAGGAGTCATAGACAAACGAATTTTTGCCACACCTTCATTCAAAATTTCAAACTGCTGTGGAGTAATTCTAAATTGAGCAGTAGAACTAATTTCTGTGATTGGTATTACAATATTTCCACTTATAACACCAGCAGATTGACTTCCATTCCCAATCACAGTTCCTCTTAGTTCAAGATATTTACCTGTGAATGTTCTAATTTTCATGGTTGGTTTAGTGAGGAAATTCATTCTGTCTGAACGTACTGTGGCTACTATAGAATAAATGGTGTCTTGCTTAGCCACACTGTATTTCATATTGCAACCTTCAGCTGCGAGTGCTTTATAAGTATAACCTACTGTTTGTGCTTTAGCGTTAATTCCTAAAATAATACAGAACAGTAATAAGATAATTTTTATAGTTTTCATATTTAATCTTTTTCGTAATCCTCCCCTTGTATTCCTAACTCTCCTTTGCTCATGGCATTGGCAATATCTATTTTCAGTTCTTCGTCATAATCTTTACTTGTCAAAAAGCTATTGACGATACGCAGCAACAAATCTTGGTCGATATTCGATGCTGCCACATGATAAATGATAGATTCCAATGTACGCATACAGATGCAAGCGTGCCAGTAGTAATTATTCTTGTGTAAGAAGTAAGCTCCCAAAGTCAGCGCAATACGTTTATTCCCATCATTGAAGAAATGCCCGGAACAGAATCTATACATCAGATAGGTCAGTTTCTCTGCAAAGGTCGGATGCCACCTTCATCACGCACTCCTTCAAAGCCACCATCGCTAGCATCAATCATTTTGCCATAGATGGTTAAGGTTTCATCGTAGTCTATATAAACAATTTCCTCACTCATCTTCTGCCTGCTTTAAGCGTTTAAGCACATCTTTATTGTCCGCTAAGATACGGTCAAAATCAATAGACTGGTCACCGATGAATCGTTCAAACTCTTCAGGAGTAACAGCTTGCAGATAATCTGCTATATTACCATGATACGCATCCCGGAAACTGAAATCCCTTGAAGCCATTTTGGTTCTGGCATCATTTAAATAAGGTTTCTGCATCGGATGTTCGGCAAGTTCATTCACAATGCGCTCTACCTCGTCAATGGTAAGTAACCTGCCACCATTTTCTTTAAACCGTTCACTGAGAGCTGCCCCCACACCGTTTTCAAAAGAAGAAATAACCAATAAAACCTCTGAATACAGCGTGTGTCGAACATTGTCTTTGGAATCCAACTTCAATACTTCCCGATACTCCTTAGCATTCTCCTTGAATACAGCCTTATATATAAAGTCTGTAATTTGAGGATATTTGTATGTGGGATGTCCGTCCACATATTGATTGATGGCAGAAGTGAGATTCTTGCGATAGTTTTCTTCTGTGATTGCAGCAGGAAGATAATGTACATCCCTGCGGTTTATGTATTTTGTTCCGCCACCCGTCTTTTCATTGATGGTGGTAATCACGAAATCCAAGATAAGGCTACGTACTTTTTTTGCTTTCTCACTCTCTGTAAGCAACATACCCATATCCAAGAATGAGCGGAAATTAAACAATCCAAGTTGGGTCGTTTTGCTCCCGACATTTATGACGGGAGCAAATTGTAACTTTAACTCTTTCAGGTGTTTACCTTTACATAAAACATAACCGTTAGCTGCTAATTCATCTGAATGTTTTTCCAAATAGCGTTCTATGGTTCGTTCTTCTACTTCGTAGAAATCGGCAACCATTTTTTTTGTAAAGCGATACTCTCCCTCAAAGAGCATTCCTTCAATGTCAAGATGCTCCTGTACTTTGCTGACCGCAAAACGGTTGTTAAGTACATTTTGTCTTTCTATGTTTGAGATGGTTAAATCTTTCATATCACTTCACAATTATCAGTTACACGATTTTATGTCAATGCCGAGAATCTTTTGAATTTCGGAAAGCGTTTTGTCTATTTCATGGTCGAGCGCAGCACGTTTTTCAAAATATTGTTTGAGCAGTTCTGCTGGAGGGAGTATTTCTTCTTCCTCTTTCGGGAACTTACATTGATCAAAATTGCAATCCAAGTCTATCAATTGTTGGGCAGTGAACACACGGCTCTTTTCACCCACCTCGTCACTGATAATTTCTTTCCTGTCTTTCCACCATTCCTGAATAGGTAGGGTATGCTCCACCTTCATTGGTTTGGTCTTTGAGAAGTGTTTGTACCCTTCCGGCATATCAAGACGATAGAACCATGTTTCTTTGGTCTTGAATCCTTCTTCGCAACCTTCGGCTTCTTCATTATTAAAGAAAAGGATATTGGTTGCAATAGATGTGTATGGAGAGAATATAGAACCCGGCAAACGGATGATTGTATGTAGATTGAACTTGCGAAGGAGATTTTCTTTAAGTGCAAGTTTTGCTCCATCCGTACCAAATAAGAAACCATCAGGGATAATCACACCGCACCGTCCACCAGCTTTGAGGCGATACATGATAAGGGCGATAAACAAATCCGCAGTTTCACTTGAACGGTACTGTACTGGGAAGTTGCTTTTTACGCTGTCTTCCGTGCTACCACCATACGGAGGATTCATGCCGATAACATCAACCTTGTCGCTTTCCTTGAAATCAGTAACATTCGTTCCAAGCGAATCACAGTTGGTTATGTTGGGAGCTTCAATATCATGGAGCAGCAGGTTTGTGATGCTCAAAAGGTAGGGCAACGGTTTCCATTCCTGACCTACAACGGCATTTTGTAGTTTTTCTCCATCTGCCGCAGAGCCAATATTCCTGCCCATATATTTAAGTGCCGAGGTGAGGAAGCCTCCCGTTCCACTGGTGAAGTCGCCAAAGGTTTCGCCCAATTTCGGGTCGAGCATCATCACAATAAAATCAGTCAATGCACGTGGTGTGTAGAACTCTCCGGCATTTCCTGCCGATTGCAGATCTTTCAAAATTCCCTCATAAATATCTCCGAATGTGTGACGGTCGTCAGCATCGTCAAATTCGATTTCGTTTACAATGTTGACCACTTGGCGCAGAAGCGTTCCATTCTTCATATACTGGTTCAAGTCTGCAAATGTTTCTTGAACAATGCTTTTAGCTCTTGGGGTATTGGCATCTATCGGGAGATTCTTCAAGGTAGGAAACAGTTTCTCATTGACGAAAGAGAGTAGGGCTTCTCCCGTCAATGCTTCACCGTCTTTTTTATCTATTGCCCAGTTACGCCAACGCAAATCCTCGGGGATAATGGACTTGTATTTCTCATCTTTCCATTCCCATGTTTCTTCTTGTGTGTCATAGACTTTCAAGAAGAACATCCAAGTCATCTGTTCAATTCTTTGTGCGTCACCATTGATACCTGCGTCTTGACGCATGATATTCTGGATTCGCTTTATGATATTATTTACTGCCATTTTTAAGCTGATTTATATATTTGATATTCCAATTCTCTGATGGCTTGTTCAAAAGCGACTTTGCCACCAAATAGTTTTATGATTTTAGTTGGTTTCCCTATGCTGTTGAATGGAGGAATCTCCAAAATATTTGCCTTTTCAAAGTCAAGAATACCATTCTCCGCATATTTGTCAAGAAGAGCCTCCAATACTTCACGAGCCTTGCCTTCGTACTTTCCGAAGTAGTTACGTTTCTTTACATTGTTAGCCCTTTCTTTCCTCGTCAATGGTGGTTGGTCAAATGCAACGTGACATATCACATCGAAGATATCGGCATCTTTCAATGCTGGATTTGCTTCACGTACTGCGTCTATCAAGATGGCATATTCCTTTAACTCATCCATAACCGCCTGTTTGCGTTCTGCTTCAGTCCACGTTTGTACGAAATCATCCAAACTTTGATAGTGTCGCAACAGTTGCTTTCTCGCAAAGGACTGAACGCTTTCCGTTCTCATGGTTTTGCCATCCTCTCCCAAAACAGATACTATCTCATGTGCAATACGAATATCCTTTCCATTGATAAGATACTTTTCACGAGGTTCGTGAGCTGTTGGAGGATTTGAGGGAACAGGCGGATATGGCTTCGGCTTTTTTCCACTGCCTTGGGGTGGTTCAGGGTCGCCGTCAAATGACGGGTCTTTGAATTTTGCGGTAGCATTGCGGAAGTCGAGGATTTCCAGATGCCACTTGCCTTTGTCTTTTCTAAGTCGTGTGCCACGCCCAATGATTTGCTTAAATTCCGTCATAGAGCCAATTTCTTTATCAATGACGATTAAGCCACAAGTTTTGCAGTCCACTCCTGTAGATAGAAGTTCGGAGGTAGTAACAATTACCGGATAAGGTTCGTCAACACTGATAAAGTTGTCTAACTGCTTCTTCCCCTCTTTGTCCTCTCCGACAATGCGTGTTACGTAGTAAGGAGATTTTTTACATAAATCGCTATTCATGTTGATAAGCAGTGTTCGCATTTCGGCGGCTTCCTCAATATCTGAACAGAACACGATTGTCTTTGTCATACGACCGATGTCGTATAACATTTGGGTAATCCTGTGTGCTACTACTTTACGCCTTAACTTAATGGCAAGGTCACGACCTATATTCTGTCTTTGATATAATTTCTGTTCAATCTCCTTTCCTAATAAATCTATTTCACCTTCATCGGGAGTCCAGCCCTGCAAATCAACGTTGATGAAGTCGGCAGTAACCCGATATGGAGCCAAGAAACCATCTTGGATTCCTTGAAGAAGGGAATAGGTATATACCGGCTCTCCGAAATAATCCAAGTTGTTTGCTCCTTCATCAGCTTTCGGGGTAGCAGTCATACCGATTTGGGTAGCCGAGCTGAAATACTCCAATACTTTGCGCCATGCAGAATCGTCCTTTGCGCTACCACGATGGCACTCGTCAACGATAATCAAATCAAAGAAGTTTGGCTGCACCTCCAAAAACGGATCTGGCTTGCCCTCTTTTCCAACCAGTTGGTGGTATAACGCCATATATACCTCGTATGAGGAGTCAATTTTCTCTTCGCCTTCCCCAACAGAAGTTATCTTAGTCATAAACTTCTTGAAAGGTTTGAAGTCTTGCACCATTGTTTGGTCAATGAGGATATTTCGGTCTGCAAGATAAAGAATCTTTTTCTTTGCTCCGCTTTTATGGAGACGATGGATAATCTGGAAAGCAGTAAAAGTCTTACCAGTACCGGTAGCCATTACGACAAGTACACGCTGTTGTCCTCTTGCAATGGCTTCCACTGTACGGTCAACCGCTATACGTTGGTAATATCTTGGCTCATGGCTATGGGCATCATAATAAAACGGTGTTTCTATTATGTTAAGTTCATCCGATGTATAGTTCTTGGATGCAAGATAACGATTGTATAGTTCTTCTTCTGTCGGGAAATTTTCTAACTTGATTTCGGTTTCTTTCCCTGTGATAAAATCATGTTCCAAGAAAGCATCTCCATTACTGGAATACGCAAATTTCAAGTCAAGGATTTGGGCATAATCCATAGCTTGTTGAATACCACCACCAACAGCGTGTTTATTGTCTTTGGCTTCTACTACTGCAATGGGCTTACCTTTATGGTATAATAGATAATCAGCCTTTTTCCCTTCTGCTACTGAATGTTGGTTGCCAACAACAAGTACTCGACCATCCGTGAAATAATACTCTTCACGCATATTTACGCTTACCGCCCAGCCTTTTTGTTGGAGTGCAGGGGTAATGAACAAAGTACGTATCTCTTGTTCTTTGAGTTCTTTCTTGTTTACTTCCATGATAATAAATTGTTTTAGGATTTATTACTGCTAACAATCAAATCTTTCACGTCAATATCAAGAACATTAGCTATATCATTAAGGGTTTTGAGGTCTGGTTGAACAGAATTACTACACCATTTACTTACAGTGCAATTGGATTTACCAATCTGTTCTGCAAGCCATTTTCCTGTTTTCTGTTGTTCTGCAAGTACTACTTTTAGTCTGTTCAAATTAGCCATGAGGTAAAATGTTTTAATTCAAGAGCAAATTTATATAAATAGTCTGATAACATAAGCAACTTCCGATAATAATTATTATTTGGAAGCGAAAAAATGGCTTAGATACCGTATTTCGACAGGATATTTTCGTCAATTTCAATTTTATGCCGACCTGTTGTAGTTCGCAGATTCTTTCTTACGGTGTCAAACGTGGAGTTAGTGAACCATTCGGCAAATGTCGCCATCACAAATGATGTAGTTACATCTCCACCTATATTATATTGGAAAGCGATGTTCCAAGCAAAGTTCTTTAAAGAGATTTGTGTGAGCGAACTATGTTTCTTAATATGAATCTCGGTCATGGAAAGCACTTGACGATTAGTCACAAAATAGCGGACAGATTCGCAAATTTGGAAAATCTCTGTTTCGTCCAAATCAAAACGCTTGAATGTGTCTCGTGTATATTTCAGGATAGCATTTAATTTCTCGTCTCTTCTCTTTCTTTTTGTTGCTTGTATTGTTGTTGCTCATGCTGGTATTCATAATGGAATAATTCCATACGCCTTTTTTGTACTTCTACACAATCTTGGGTATGTAAGGATGCAACAGCCGAAGTCTTTTTATCTGTCACTTCATCGGCTAATGCCAAATGTGACAAAGGAGTTTCTATAATGTATCTTGCTATAGAGATGCAAAGATGATATAGAAGTTTCAGTATCACATATCCGACAGCCATAACGAACGGAAGCAAACTCATTCGTATGCTAAGCATATTGCATATTTGAAATGCAATCATTGAAGCCAGCAACACCGCAATGACCTCTATTGTCAAAGAATGGAGTATATATTGTTTTTGCTTCATGCCTATTGTTTTTTATTTCTCAATGCAAAGGTATAACACTTTTTCATAAAAAACGAAAGGAAAAAATAGATACAGTTTTGCAAATCAATAGCTTATGAAAAGAAAAGCATAATAAGAGAAAATATCGAAGACTATCTGAAAACAAGAGAAAATAGAAATCGTCAAAAACAGTATAGTTAAACTAAGTTAAAGTTTTTTTGCGGTAGCTTTTCTATTCTCGCTAAGGCTGAAATATAGAGTAAACGAAGTAAAGTAATCATATTTGTACTAAGTTGTATATAATACACTGATATACATTAGTAATTATCTTTGAGGAAGTGAAGTAAGTTGCAATAGGTGATTTTATAGAAAAAAAGAGGCGTGCAATCCATTAAGTTGCACGCCTCTTGTGTTTTTGAATTTCAAGTCAATCTTATATACTTATTTTTCAGTTTGAGGATTAATGACAATGCGCCAATAGCCACCAAAGTCCGCACCTTCACGAGATAAGATACCCATAGACCGCAATTTTGCAAT
>ERZ779764.85-NODE-85-length-17448-cov-3.41315_pt1 | contig 17448 bp, 14 predicted proteins | sample MGYA00511255_ERZ779764 | MGnify/ENA primary metagenome ERZ779764 (study PRJEB29588, sample SAMEA2151677) | human gut metagenome | biome: human gut; feature: human-associated habitat; material: faeces | place: Denmark | collected 2008/2010 ...
ATTTTATCCGATAATATCGATGCGTATCGTATGCTTTGCAGGGGGGCCGTCTTTATGACACCTTTGTCGTGATAGGTTATTTCTCAGAACGTCACGCCGACGTTGAGGTTGAACGATCCCGTGCGCGTGTCCTCGAAGTCGTAGTGTCCCACGTTGGCCAGTCCCACGTCGTAGCTCATGCCCACGTACAGCCTGTCGAAGCTCGCGCCGCAGCCAATGCGCAGTCCACCGTCGAAGCGGCGGAAGCTGCCCTTCTCGTTGCTGAAGCTCGAATAAGCCTCACGCTTGCCATAGTCTTTCACCTTGCCGCCCACGCCCAGCGCGAGATAACCGCCGGCATACGGCTCGATGGTGATGTCGCGAGCCACGGGGTACTTGTATTTTATCAGGAGCGGCAACTCGAGGTATTGCAGTCGGTAGGTGAACTTGTCGCCCTCGTACCTGCCCTTGCCGCCTTTCTCGGTGTAGGAGAGACCCGACTCGAAGAAGAGGGGCGCGGCGTTGGTGATGCGCGTGCCGGCCACGACGCCCACGTCGAGACCCGTGCGCGAGTCGCTGCCATCGAGGTTGGCGGCGTCGGAATGGACCGTGGCAACGGCCATGCCGAGGCGGAAGCCGAAATAAGTGTCGCTGAACTGGTCGAAGGAAGAGCCGCGGTGATAGCCGCGATTGTTGCCGTAGCGATGACGCGGGGGAATGGGCCGGCCGTCAGGATAATATTGAGCTGATGCCGACAGCGTGGCGACAAGGGCGAAGAGCAATAACATGGTCTTTTTCATGGCGTATGAGTTTTATGTTCGTTGTCTTGCGGCAAAGATAGGCAACCTCACGGAAAGGCGCGTGGGGGAAAGACCTAAAAGCAAGTAGGCGATTCCCTATTCCGAAAGCCGTTTTTTTGTGTCGTAGTCTTCTTTATTCCATCCTTTTCTGTGTAGTTTCGCAAAAAAAGCGTAAGTTTGCACTCGGATTAACATAAGTAAGAGAAAGCCATGACACAGAACCTCTTAGTTTACAATACGCTGACGCGCAAGAAGGAGCTTTTCAAGCCCCTCCACGCCCCCTACGTGGGCATGTATGTTTGTGGTCCAACTGTATACGGAGACCCACACTTGGGCCATGCCCGCCCGGCCATCACCTTCGACGTGCTCTTCCGTTACCTTCGCCATTTAGGCTATAAGGTGCGCTACGTGCGCAACCTCACCGACGTGGGCCACCTCGAGCACGACGCCGACGAGGGCGATGACAAGATAGAGAAGAAAGCACGCCTGGAGCAGCTTGAGCCCATGGAGATAGCGCAATACTACACCAACCGCTACCACAAGGCCATGGAGCTTCTCAACACCCTGCCGCCATCGATAGAGCCTCACGCCACGGGCCACATCATAGAGCAGGAGCAGCTCGTGGAGCAGATTCTCAAGAACGGCTACGCCTACGAGAGCAACGGCTCCGTGTATTTCGACATACAGAAATACAACCAAGACCACAAATACGGCATACTGTCGGGCCGCAACCTCACCGACATCATCAACAAGAGCCGTGAGCTCGCCGGCACCGACGAGAAGAAGTGCCAGGCCGACTTCGCGCTGTGGAAGCGCGCCACGCCCGAGCACATCATGCGCTGGCCCAGTCCGTGGGGCGACGGTTTCCCGGGATGGCACTGCGAGTGCACGGCCATGGGCCGCAAGTATCTCGGCAGCCACTTCGACATCCACGGTGGCGGCATGGACCTCATCTTCCCTCACCACGAATGCGAGATAGCGCAGGCCGTGGCGTCGCAGGGCGACCAGATGGTGCACTACTGGATGCACAACAACATGATAACCATCAATGGGCAGAAGATGGGCAAGAGCCTTGGCAACTTCATCACCCTGGAGCAGTTCTTCAAGGGCGACCACCCGTCGCTGGAGCAAGCCTACTCGCCCATGACCATACGCTTCTTCATCCTCTCAGCCCACTACCGTGGCACCGTCGACTTCAGCAACGACGCCCTCAAGGCGGCACAGAAAGGTTACGAGCGTCTCATGGACGGCATATCCAACCTCGACCGCGTGCAGACGGCAAAGGGCTCACAGCCCGACACCCATAAGTTCGTGAGCGAGTTGCGCCAGCGTTGCTACGACGCCATGAACGACGACCTGCAGACACCGCTCGTCATCAGCGCCCTCTTCGACGCTTGCCACCTCATCAACACGCTTCTCGACCACAAGACGAAGATCTCAGCCGACGACCTCAAGGAACTTGCCGACACCATGAACGTCTTCACCTTCGACATCCTCGGCCTGAAGTCGAACCGCGGCGCGGGAAGTCCCGACCGCGAGAAGGCATACGGCAAGATAGTGGACCTCGTGCTGGAGATGCGCCAGAAAGCCAAGGAGGCTAAGAACTGGGAGGTGAGCGATGAGATTCGCGACGCCCTCACCGATGCCGGCTTTATAGTGCAGGACACCAAGGACGGTGCCACATGGAAACTGAATAAGTAAAAATAGTAAGAGACCTCATGGCCCATCACGGACCTTCATGGTCTCTCATGGCCCCTCCCCGTGTCCAAGTCAGCCCATGCTTATCACTCTCGTTATCTATTTTCTGCTGCTTTTCGCCATCAGCCGTCTCACGTCGCGCCATGCCGGCAACGCCGCGTTCTTCCGTGGCAACAGGAAGAGCCCGTGGCCCATGGTGGCCTTCGGCATGGTGGGCGCGTCCATCTCCGGCATCACCTTCGTCTCCGTGCCGGGCATGGTGCTCAAGGGCGACATGACCTACCTGCAGATGTGCCTGGGCTTCATCCCCGGCTATTTCGCCGTGGCGTTTCTCCTCTTGCCCATCTATTACAAGCTCAACCTCACCACCATCTACGGCTACCTGCGTCAGCGTCTTGGCCGCAGGAGCTATAAGACCGGAGCCGCCTTCTTCATCGCGTCAAAGCTCGTGGGGGCCGCCGTGCGCTTCTACGTGGTGTGCTTCATCCTCCAAAGGTTCGTCCTCGACGCTTGGCACGTGCCCTTCGCGTGTACGGTCGTGGTGATGGTTGCGCTCATCTGGCTCTACACGCGCCGTGCCGGAGTGAAGACCCTCGTGTGGTCCGACACGTTCCAAACCACGTGCATGCTCGCCGCCCTCGTGCTCATCATCGTGGCGGCGATGGGCAGTCTCAACCTCGACTTCCACGACGTGGTGGCCAAGGTGACGGCCGACCCGCACAGTCGCGTCTTCGTGTTCGACGACTGGGCGAGTCGCCAAAACTTCTGGAAGCAGTTTCTCAGCGGCATCTTCGTCGTGATAGTGATGACCGGCCTCGACCAGGACATGATGCAGAAAAACATGACCTGCAAGACCCTGCGCGAGGCGCAGAAAGACATGTGCCTCTATGGGTTCGCCTTCGTGCCCGTGAACCTCCTGTTCCTCGTGCTTGGCATACTGCTCATGTGGCTCGCCTCGGCCCGCGGCATGGCCCTGCCGCAGATGGGCGACGACCTTCTGCCCATGTTCGCCGCGTCGGGGCAGTTGGGCACCACGGTGGTCATTCTTTTCACCATAGGCATCGTGGCGGCGAGCTTTTCCAGTGCCGACAGCGCGCTGACGGCACTTACCACGAGCGTCTGCGTCGACTTCTTCGAGCGTGCCGACGACGAGCGGTTGCGCAAGCGTGTGCACATGGCCGTGGCCGCCCTCTTCATGGTCTTCATACTCGTGTTTCGTGCCGTCAACTCCACGAGTGTCATAGATGCCATCTACATTCTCTGTGGATATACTTATGGCCCGCTGCTTGGCCTTTTCTCCTTCGGATTGCTAACTCGCAGAAGCGTCAATGACCGTTGGGTGCCAGCCGTGGCGGTGGCCAGTCCGTTGCTCTGCTTCGCCATCGAGACCGCGACGCGCTGTCTCACCGGCTACCAGTTCGGTTACGAGCTGCTCATGCTCAACGGCGCGCTCACCTTTGCCGGACTGTGGATACTGGGGCCAAGAAATGAATCCCTGTGTAAAAAGTAATCCGAATGTTTGCTTAAATCATTGCGTTTGCCAAATTGAATGCAGATGTTATTTATTCAGTGAAAAGCACATGGTTCTCTCCAAAAAGCCGTAACTTTGCAAGGAATAGACGTTTTGATAAACCATGGCAGACGATTTCGATATACGCGATGAGCAAGTGAACAAGGAAGAGAAGGACTTTGAGAACGCCCTCCGGCCTCTTCGCTTCGACGACTTCAACGGTCAGCAGGCTGTTGTCGACAACTTGCGCGTCTTTGTCGAGGCCGCCAAGTATCGTGGCGAGCCACTTGACCACACATTATTATATGGTCCTCCCGGACTGGGCAAGACCACGCTCAGCAACATCATAGCCAACGAGCTTGGAGTGGGGTTCAAGATAACCTCCGGCCCCGTGCTCGACAAGCCTGGCGACTTGGCCGGCATACTAACCTCGCTTGAGCCGCGCGACGTGCTCTTCATCGACGAGATTCACCGCCTGCAGCCCGTGGTGGAGGAGTACCTTTATTCCGCCATGGAGGACTTCCGCATCGACATCATGATAGACAAGGGGCCGTCGGCTCGCTCCATACAGATAGACCTCAACCCCTTTACCCTTATAGGAGCTACCACGCGTTCGGGCATGCTCACCGCTCCGCTCCGCGCCCGCTTCGGCATAAACATGCACTTGCAGTATTATGACCCGGAGACGTTGCAGCGCATCATAAAGCGTTCGGCCATGCTGCTCAAGGTACCAATCAACGATGATGCCGCCATAGAAATAAGCCGTCGCTCGCGTGGCACGCCACGCATTGCCAATGGCCTCTTGCGCCGCGTGCGCGACTTCGCGCAGGTGAAGGGCGATGGCACGATAACGAAAGAAATTGCCGACTTGGCACTTGGCGCGCTCAACATCGACTCTTATGGCCTCGATGAGATAGACAACAAGATACTCACGACCATCATCGACAAGTTTCGCGGCGGCCCCGTGGGCGTCTCAACCATTGCCACGGCGATAGGAGAGGACAGTGGCACCGTGGAGGAGGTCTACGAACCGTTCCTCATAATGGAGGGCTTCATAAAGCGCACGCCACGTGGACGCATGGCCACGAAGCTCGCCTACGACCATCTCGGACGAAACCCTTACGAGGGGAACATCATGCAGCCGAAGCTGTTCTGAGGACCGGCTCCCCCCTCCATTATCAGTGCAACCCGAATGGCAGTGGCTTTGATGTCATGATGTGGCTCAGTCCGCATCCAGAAAACGATATATAATGGAAAACATGGTAAATGATGATACTAACGCTCGCGTTGCCGTCTTCGCCGGCAGTTTCGACCCCTACACCATAGGGCACGACGACATAGCGTGGCGCGCGTTGAGACTCTTCGACCGCCTCGTCATAGTGGTGGCGCGCAATCCTGAGAAACACTATATGTTCTCTACGGAAGAGCGTGTTGAGGCCATTCGCAAGCTCTATCGCCATGACCCTCGCGTGAGCGTGGTGGCATACGGAGGCATGATAGTGGATATCGCCGCTGAGGTGGGCGCGAGGTTCCAGGTGAGGGGCGTGCGCACGGCAATGGACTTCGAGTATGAACGCGTGGAGGCGGAATACAACGATAAGCTTGGCGGCCTTGAGACTGTGCTGCTTTACTCAAAACCTCAATTTTCCACCATTTCATCGACAGCTTACCGAACCCTCGTGTATTTTCATAAAGATGAGGAAGCGAGAAAAATGCTGCCCACGCCACGTTAGACATTCAACGTCATTCACCATCAGCGATTCCTCATTACACAATCATACATTACACATTATTATAAATAGTACATTATAAATTAATATAGCATGATTACTTACAATGCAGACGGCGTGAAAATGCCGAAGATTCGTCACCGCGACACCACGGCGTGGATTAAGCGTGTGGCGGCAGCCCATGGCCGCAAGGTCGGTGAGGTTGGCTATATGTTCGTCAGCGACGAGAAGATTCTCGAAGTCAATCGCCAGTATCTCGGCCACGACTATTACACCGATGTCATTACCTTCGACTATGACGAGGGCGACGTGCTCAACGGAGACATCGTCATATCCCTTGACACGGTGCGCACCAATGCCGAGAAGTTTGGCAAGGCATACGACGACGAGCTTCATCGCGTCATCATCCATGGCATACTCCACCTTTGCGGCATCAACGACAAGGGCCCGGGCGAGCGCGAGATAATGGAGGCAAACGAGAATGCCGCACTCGCCATGATGTAAACACCAGGTGGATGCACAGCCTTCCTTTCGCTAAGGGGAAACCAATCTTGCAGAGATGAAACCAGAGAGGGAAACCCAGCTTATAGAGCAGTTGCGTTCTCAGGGGTCGGTAAAGGCTTTTTCCGACCTCTACGACTTCTACGCCCCTCGCCTTTATGCTTTCTGTCTTCGAATGTCGAAGTCGAGGGAAAGCGCGGAGGAGATAATGGAAGACACCTTTGTGTGGCTTTGGCGCAACAGGTTGTCGTTGCCAAGCCAGAAGACGTTGTCCACGATATTGTTTCTCAAGACGCGTCATCTGCTCATAAACCTCTATCGCGCGCGTCTTAACTCGCCCGAATATGAAGATTATCTCGCTTGCCGCGACGTGGCAGGTTCATCTTTCGCGTCTGACTACATAGACTATAATGCTTCTCTGGCGGCAACACCGAGTATAACCATCTCGCCAATGGCGCGCGTGTCATAGTGTTGAAAGAGGGTAAGAGGAAATTCGACACATGGATACGTGAGCGTGGAAACGATGCCATAAAGGAGCGGACGTCTTTCCCGAAGAGTTATGTAAAGGACGATTGGACAAAGCGATAGCCTTCTTGCTTTCGCTTGTCATCTGGGGAGTTGGGCTGATTTCTTTTCTTCCCATGCCATGATAAGCCCAATGACCCCGGAATAGCTCTTTCTTCCACCCGACACGTTGTTGCCTCGGAGATATATGTCGAGCATCAAGTCCTGGGCGGCGTTGAGCAGTTTGCTTCGCTTGTTGAGCCAATAGCCGCGGTCGCCCTTGGCGAGCAGGATGACCCTTGGGCTGATGTGCCGAAGGTATTTATCGCCCTCTTTCTCGCCGAGAATGTCGAAGACATTGTTGATGACGTGGAAGAAAATGCTGTAATAACCACTGAACCGCACCGCCTCGTCTGCCGAGGCGGTGCATGCCAAGTAGCTGTAGAAGTTGGCTTCGCCCTCATTGGCCACGCCGAGGAAATGGGCTAACTCATGAGCGTAGGTGGCAGGGTATTCGTGTGGGCGAACGTCTCCGTTGAGGGTGAACTCGCAGAAGAAAGGTTCCATGCTGCCTGTCACGCCAGCCATCGAGCTAAGGGGCGTGAACACCATCGTCTTGACGTGGGGATGATGGTTGAACGGGGCGTTGATGCCGCGACCGCCAATCCTATAATATCCTTGGAGGATGCTTTCCTCGCATTTCACCTTTTCTTCATCTTCATATTCATCTTCATTTCCCTTTTCCCTTAACCATTTTGATTCTTCACCCTTCACTCCGCACTCTTCACTCAACTTGTTGAGGCTGTCGGCATATTGATAGGCGAAGGCCTTTAGCTTTGCCTTGCTCGCTTCCACGGGTCTCATGCCTATCCTGACATAGGCGTCGGGTTGTGAATAGTTCAGCCCCCAGGCCATGTAGAACCAAGCGTAAACCCACAAGAGATATTCGCCGGCCCTTGCCACGACTGCCAGTTTCTTCTTGTATTGCCCGTTTCTCGGCCTCAGGATGATGAACCTCTTGGCGAGCCTCTTGCGCAATGCCAATTCATAGACGGGATAGAGCAAGACCCAGGCGATGCTCAAGGCTATGAAGATGTCGCCTATGGCAAAAGGCACGGAGCCGGAAAGGGGCGATAGCAGACCGCCGATGACGGGGTAGACTTTTGTGGTATAGGCAAGGCCCAAACTGTGGCTCGACCTGACGACGGTGACGATGGCGAGCAGGGTGATGAGCAGCCAGTGACGCCATTTCAGACGGGCAATGTGAGACATGTGTATCGTGTTCATGCTTTTGGTGCTGTTTGTTGGTTGCAAAATTACAAAGGTTTGGATGGTAAATGAGAAAAAAGAAAGGATATTTTTGAGAAAAAACAAGGCTTGTTTGGAAATTATGACCTACCTTTGCAGCCAGATATAACCAAACCTAATTTCACAATGAATCATTTATTGTATGTTTGCGCATTGCTGCTTATGTTTTGCTCCAATGCCATAGCCAAGAATTTTACTTTGGCCTCGCCTAATGGCAGGCTGAAGGCGTTGGTCAATGTTGATAAAGCCATCACTTATCAAGTGACCTACAACGGCACGCGACTGCTTGCGCCGTCGCAAATCTCCATGACCGTCGGCTCCGGTGACCGATGGGGAGTGGGGTCAAAGCTGAGAAAGGCGACAAAGGTGGCGCGCAACGAGACCATCAGCGCGCAGAACTATAAGAAGGCCGTGGTAGCCGACCGCTGCAACGAGCTGACGCTCGCGTTCGACGGCTTCTCAATAGTGTTTCGCGCCTACGACGAGGGCGTGGCTTATCGGTTCGTGTCAGGCTCGATGAAATCGTTGAAAATCGTGGCTGAGCAGGCCGACATGAACTATCCCGACGACTTGGAGACGCTCGTGCCATACGTGCGCGAGAAGGGTGACGTGAAGGCGCAACTGCACAACTCGTTTGAGAACAACTACACGTCTGCTTGCCTCTCCGAGCTGAGAGACGGACAGCTCATCTTCTTGCCATATATAGTCAAGGCGGACAATGGCGTGAAGGTCGTGGTGGCGGAGAGCGACGTGGAGAACTATCCCGGCATGTTCGTTGAGAAGGGAAGCAAGAAGAATGGCATGGATGCCGTCTTCGCGCCTTGTCCCAAGACCGTGAAGCAAGGCGGACACAACGAGCTGGAACAGATAGTCACCGAGACGGAGGATTATATCGCCTTGGCAAAGCCAAAACAGAAGTTCCCGTGGCGCATAATAAGCGTGTCGGCGGAAGACAAGGACATCCTCGACAACGACATGGTGTTCCGCCTCGCCGCGCCATCGCGCTTGGCCGACGCCTCATGGGTGAAGCCCGGAAAGGTGGCATGGGACTGGTGGAACAACTGGGGACTGTATAAGGTACCGTTCAAGGCTGGCATAAACACCCAGACCTATAAACATTATATCGACTTCGCCGCCAAGCACGGCATAGAATACGTCATCCTCGACGAGGGATGGGCGGTGAACAAGAAGGCCGACCTCTTCCAGGTGGTGCCGGAGATTGACTTGAAAGGCATCGTCGACTATGGCAAGCAGAAAGGCGTGGACATAATACTCTGGGCTGGCTACAAGGCTTTCGACCGCGACATGGAACGGGTGTGCCAGACCTACGCGGCGATGGGCGTGAAAGGCTACAAGGTCGATTTCATAAACCGCAACGACGCGGAGGTGATGAACTTCCTCTACAAGGCCGCAGAGACCTGCGCCAAATACAAGCAGGTGCTCGACTTCCACGGCATCTGTCCGCCGACCGGACTGACGAGGACGTGGCCCAACGTGATAAACTTCGAGGGCGTGAATGGCCAGGAGCAAAACAAGTGGTCGACGATGAAGAAATACGACCAGGTGCAATATGATGTCACGGTGCCTTTCGCCCGCAACTTCGCCGGCCCAATGGACTATACCCAAGGGGCCATGCTCAACGGCACGCGCTCGACCTACCGCCCGTCAAACTCCGAGCCGATGAGCCAGGGCACACGCTGCCATCAGCTTGCCGAATACGTAATCTTCCTCTCGCCTCTCAACATGCTTTGTGACAGTCCTACCCACTACGACGAAGAGCCGGAAAGTACCGATTTCATCGCTAAAATACCCACTGTCTGGGACGAGACGGTGGCCCTGAAGAGCGAGGTGGGAGAGTATGTGGCCGTGGCCCGTCGCGCCGGCGGCAAGTGGTATGTCGGCGCGTTGACCAACTGGACCCCTCGCGACCTCACGCTCGACCTCACGCCATTGAAAGCGGCGGGAAAGACGGCCGTGGTGTTCAAGGACGGGGCCAACGCCGAGAAGTTCGCCCAAGACTATGAGAAGACTACCGTCACCATACCTGCCGATGGCAAGGTGACCGTGCGTCTCGCGCCGGGTGGCGGCGTGGCCATGGAGATATGATGAGAATACCACGGCGTGGTACTGCGAATACCACGGCATGGTACTGTGAATACCACGGTGTGGTACTGTGAATACCACGGTGTGGTACTGTGAATACCACGGTGTGGTACTGCGAGTACCAAACCGTGGCGTTTTTTTTGGTACGCCGTTTCTGTGAAGCTTAACAGGAAACTGGGAAAAGTCTTGCGATAAAATATACTAAATGAAAACAAGGTCTGCTCAAAAGATCGTTTTTGAGTTTTTTTCCCTAACTTTGCGTTTCTATAATGAATGATAAAGAGCATGAGTGGGTATAGTTTGGCAGAATCGAAAGATGAATATTCCATAATTGAAATTTGCAAGGCGAAGAGAATCTTGTTTAAGGATGAGATTGCCGTGGTTTCTCATTATTTGATGAACAAGCGATATGGCTTTTCAGTGGCATATCGTGAAGAGGCGGAACGTATACTGAAAGACATGATGTCGAAGAGGGTTGAAAGCAAAGTCATGGTATGCGAGCCTGGTATGTGGAACCATTGTCTGTTCCCCGATTTATACGAAGTTCCATTCTTGCCAAGAAAAGACGCTGACTTTACATTTATCGACTTGTTTGCAGGTATTGGCGGATTCCGTCTTGCCATGCAAGCCGTTGGTGGTAAGTGTGTCTTTTCTTCAGAGTTTAACGAACCTGCCCAAAAGACATATTTCGCCAATTATGGTGATATGCCATTCGGTGACATTACCTTGGAGGAGACGAAGCGTTATATTCCACAGCATTTTGATGTGTTGTGTGCAGGTTTTCCATGTCAGGCTTTTTCGATAATAGGTAAGCAGAGAGGTTTTGCTGATACCCGAGGAACGATGTTCTTTGAGATACAGAAAATCTTGCAGAGTCATAGGCCAAAGGCCATTTTCATGGAAAACGTGAAACAATTGGTGACACATGACAAAGGGAAAACTTTCAAGGTGATTCTTGGAATATTGGCAGATTTGGGTTATCATGTGAAATGGAAAATTCTAAATGCTCTTGATTTTGGAGTGCCCCAGAAGAGAGAACGAGTAATCATGGTAGGCTTTCTTGACGCAGGAAAGACAGAACGATTTAGCTTTGACTTTGATAAAAAAACGTATGACCTAAAGAGGGTCTTGCAGAGTGACGATGAGGTGGATTCATCCTTGTTTGTGTCAGACAGAATCTTGCAAAAACGCAAGGAGTCAACCAAGGATAAAAGAGTGTTCTTTCCATCCATTTGGCATGAAAACAAGGCCGGAAATATTTCGGTTTTGAATTATGCTTGTGCTCTGCGTACTGGTGCTTCCTACAACTATTTGTTGGTGAATGGATACAGAAGGCCATCGTCACGAGAATTGTTGAGGCTTCAGGGATTCCCCGATAATTTCAGAATTGTCGTCTCCCATCAAGAAATAAGAAAACAAACTGGCAATTCCGTTGCCGTGCCAATGATGACGGAAGTGGCAAAAAGAATAAAAGAATTGTTATAAAACAGAACGTTTTTATGATGAAACATCCAAGACTTAGAGATTCAAAACGTCTTCTGACAAATGAACTGTATCCTATCGGTGATATTCCGTCAGAGTATATTGTTAAAATAGGTGGTCATGTTGTCTGCCTCATTCATTCTGGACGTAATGACATGACAGGTGATGATTGGGGCGACATATTCGCGGATGTTATCGGTGGTAGGCATTTCGCAAGCCCTATTGGTATTGCGGATGTGGAGTGTGGGACGATGGCGTGGTCGATGAAAACGGTTAAAAACGCAAACGTCTTCGGTTGTGAAAATATCAGATTGATAAGTGGGCGATGCTCCCCTGATTTCTCCTTTGGCATAACAGACCCTCATGAGGATATTCAGCGAACAGGGGAGGCGGTGTTGGCTGTTTGGAATGAACGAATCAATATAGCGTATGACCATTACAACCAGGTGCGTGTGTCTGTTCTTGTAAGAAATGATGAATTGTCAGAGTTTCGTTTGTTTGAGGAGGACATCCAGCGGTATAAGACCAGTGATTATGAGTGGATAGAAAACAAACGAGGAAATTTGGAGGGTGTAAATGTCCATACGGGAATTAAGCGGTTTACATGGCAACCACATGGCTCGCAATTCACGATTCACACGCCTGTGCCTGAGGATGCGATAAAGTTTACGGTAAAGCACCCACCGGTCGTTTCTATCGAAGAAACATTGAAATCTTTGAATTTTGATGAGAGTTGGGTGAGGATATTATAGTCTATCGTACTGCGGTTATGTTTTTAAATGGATAAACCGCAAAAAGAACGGCTTAATACTTGCGGGAACGCGAAAAAATGTGTAACTTTGCAGCGTTCAGTGGAATGAGGGACTCCCAAGGCGAGTTCCTCATTTTTTTATAACTTCAATACATGATAGACAAGAACGTCGTAAAAGCATTAGTAGAAGAGTGGCTAAAGGACAAGGAGTATTTCCTTGTGGACCTAAACATCAGCCCCGATGACAAGATTACCGTCGAGATAGACCATGCTGATGGTGTCTGGATAGAGGATTGCGCCAAGCTGAGCCAATACATCGAAGGCCATCTCAACAGGGACGAGGAAGACTATGAGCTCGAGGTGGGCTCGGCTGGTCTCGGCCAGCCTTTCAAGGTGGCGCGCCAATATGAGATTTTCGTTGGCGAGCCCGTCGAGGTGCTCGATGCCGATGGCAAGAAGACCCGTGGCGTGCTCAAGAGCGTCAGCGGGCGCGACTTCATCGTCACCGTGAGCGAGAAGGTGAAAGTGGAGGGCAAGAAGCGCCCCGTGATGATGGACGTGGACCACGACTTCAACATGGATACGGTGAAATACACCAAATACTTGATAAACTTCAAATAAAAACAAAATAAAAAAGACAATACAGCTATGCCAGCAAAAAAGATTGACGACGAGCAGGTGAACATGATGGGTTCTTTCCGTGAGTTTCAGGATACAAAACACATAGACCGCACTACGCTCGTGAGCGTGCTTGAGGAAAGCTTCCGCAATGTGCTTGCCAAGATCTTTGGTTCGGACGAGAACTTTGACGTTATCGTGAACCCCGACAAGGGCGACTTCGAGATTTACCGCAACCGCATCGTCGTGGCCAACGGCGAGGTGGCCGACGAGAACAAGGAGATTAGCCTTGCCGACGCGCAGAAGATAGACACCGACTATGAGGTCGGCGAGGAAGTGTCCGAAGCCGTCGACTTCGCCAAGTTTGGCCGCCGTGCCATCCTTACCCTTCGCCAGACCCTTGCCAGCAAGATTCTCGAGCTTGAGCACGACGCCCTCTACAATAAATATAAGGACAGGGTGGGCAAGCTCATCTCTGCCGAGGTTTACCAAGTGTGGAAGCGCGAGGTGCTCCTCGTCGACGACGACAACAACGAGCTTCACCTCCCCAAGAGCGAGCAGATACCCGCCGACGTTTACCGTAAGGGCGAGACCGTGAGGTGCGTCATCGAGCGCGTGGACAACGAGAACAACAACCCTCGCATCATACTCTCCCGTACAAGCCCGACGTTCCTCCAGCGCCTGCTCGAGAACGAGGTGCCTGAGATTCAGGATGGCCTTATCTCCATCAAGAAGATAGCCCGCATGCCGGGTGAGCGCGCCAAGATTGCCGTGGAGAGCTACGACGACCGCATCGACCCGGTGGGAGCCTGCGTGGGCGTGCATGGCAGCCGTGTGCATGGCATCGTGAGAGAGCTCGACAACGAGAACATCGACGTGGTCAACTGGTCGGCCAACACCAAGCTCTTCATACAGCGCGCGTTGAGCCCGGCACAGGTGACGGAGATAAAGCTCGACGAGGAGGAGCATAAGGCAAGCGTCTATCTGCAGCCCGACCAGGTGAGCCTCGCCATCGGCCGCAGCGGAATGAACATCAAGCTCGCTTCCATGCTGACGGAATATACCATCGACGTGTTCCGTGTCGTTACCGACGGCGACGAGGAAGGCCAGCTCGACGACGTGTATCTCGACCAGTTCAACGACGAGATTGACCAGTGGATTATCGATGCCATCAAGGCCGTTGGCCCGCAGACGGCGCGCGAGGTTCTCGACGCTCCTCGTGAGATGCTGGTAGAGAAGGCCGACCTTGAGGAAGAGACCGTGGACCATGTGTTGGAAGTGTTGAAAAAGGAATTTGAATAAAGAAGGTAAATATTTTATATGAGCATCAGATTAAACAAAGCATTACGTGAACTGAACATAGGGCGCCAAACGGCAGTTGGCTTCCTGCAAAAGAGGGCCGAGGGGCTTGGAGAGGTCAAGGACGACCTTAACTTCAAGCTCAACGACAAGCAATACGCCGCCCTCGTTGAGGCATTCAAGAAGGATGCTGCTGTCAAGGAAAAGGCAGAGCAGCTCTTCAAGAAGCCTGAGAAGAAGAAAGACCGAGACAACTCCAAGCGCCGCGTCGACAGTGGCCTGGAATTGGGTGGACACCAGAAGTACACGCCGCTGGGGAAGATAAACCTCGACAGCGTGGGAAAACGCCCTGTGGAAATCAAGTCTGATGCATCTCCTGAGAAGAAATCAACCAAGCCTGAGACTGCTGCCGTCAGTCAGAAGGTAGAGGCTGCCGCCGTGAAGGAAGAGGCTGCCAACAAGAAGCCGGAAGCCAAGGCTGAGGAGCCTAAGGCTGAGGCCGCCAAGGTGGAGCCCAAGAAGGTGGAGGCTGCCAAGCCGGAGCCTGCCGCCCCAAAGCAAGCCGACGCCAAGCCTGCAGAGGCGAAGAAGCCCGTGGTCGCTCCAGAGAAGGCCGCTCCAGAGAAGGCCGCGGCCGAGAAACCTGTCGTGAAGTCTTCCGCGCCACAGCCAGCGCCACAGGCTCCACGCGCGAAAGACGCCAAGCCCGCCGACAAGAAGCCAATGCCGAAGCAGCATCAAGTAATACAGAAGCCCAACGCGGTGAAGGTGGCAGAGGTGACACGGCCTTCCAAGGACGCCAAGAAGGGTACGGAGATATTCCGCACGAAGACGGAGACGCGCATCGACGACACGCCAAAGGTGACGGTGCTCGGCAAGATAGACCTGAGCACCATCAACTCAAGCACAAGGCCAAAGAAGAAGTCGCGCGCGGAGAGGCAGCGTGAGCGCCAGCGCCAGCAGAACGGTGGCAACAACGCCAACGCCAACAACCGCGGCAAGCGCGAGCGCATAAACAACAACAAGGTGGACATCAACGCCGCCGCCAACCAGCAGACCGGGAACAAGAACGGGAACGGCAAGAAAAAGAAGAACCGCAACCGCGACAACAAGCCCGCTGAGGTCAACGACGAGGACGTGGCACGCCAGGTGAAGGAGACGTTGGCACGCCTGACAAGCAAGAGCCAGAACAAGAAGGGCGCCAAATACCGCAAGGAGAAGCGCGAGGCCGTGCAGGAGAAGCTCAACGCTGAGGCACGCGCCGAGAAGAAGGAGAGCAAGGTGCTGAAGCTCACCGAGTTTGTTACCGTGTCGGAGCTCGCCACGATGATGAACATCTCCGTGACGCAGGTCATCTCCACGCTGATGTGCATCGGCATCATGGCCTCCATTAACCAGCGCCTCGACGCCGAGACCATCAACATGGTGGCAGAGGAGTTTGGCTTCAAGACCGAATATGTGAGCGCTGAGGTGCAAGAGGCCGTCAGCGAGGAGGAAGACGACGAGAGCGAGCTCGTGCAGCGTGCCCCGATCGTCACGGTCATGGGTCACGTCGACCACGGTAAGACATCGCTGCTCGACCATATACGCAACACCAACGTCATCGCCGGCGAGGCGGGCGGCATCACCCAGCACATCGGCGCTTACAGCGTGACGCTGAAGAACGGCCGCAAGGTGACGTTCCTCGACACCCCTGGACACGAGGCTTTCACCGCCATGCGTGCCCGTGGCGCACAGGTCACCGATATCGCCATCATCATCATCGCCGCCGACGACTCCGTGATGCCTACCACCAAGGAGGCCATCGCCCACTGTCAGGCGGCAGGCGTGCCAATGGTGTTCGCCATCAACAAGATAGACAAGCCGGGAGCCAATGCCGACAGGATACGTGAGGACCTTGCCAACATGAACCTCCTCGTGGAGGAGTGGGGCGGTAAGTACCAGTGCCAGGAGATCAGCGCCAAGAAGGGCGTTGGCGTGGACGACCTCATGGAGAAAGTGCTGCTTGAGGCCGACATGCTCGACTTGAAGGCCAACCCCAACCGCAAGGCTACGGGTACCGTCATCGAGTCGTCGCTCGACAAGGGCCGCGGTTACGTGTCGACCGTTCTCGTGAGCAACGGCACGCTCCACGTTGGCGACATCGTGCTCGCGGGTACATCTTGGGGCCGTGTCAAGGCGTTGTTCAACGAGCGTAACCAGCGCATCGACAACGTGAAGCCTGCAGAGCCGACCATCGTGCTCGGTCTCAACGGCGCGCCGACGGCTGGTGACCAGTTCCACGTGATAGACACTGAGCAGGAGGCGCGCGATATCGCCAACAAGCGCGAGCAGCTGCAGCGTGAGCAAGGCTTGCGCACGCAGAAGCGCCTTACCCTCGGCGACATCTCGCACCGCATCGCACGCGGCGAGTTCCACGAGCTCAACATCATTGTCAAGGGTGATACCGACGGTTCTATCGAGGCCTTGTCCGACTCCTTCCTCAAGCTCTCTACCGAGAAGGTTCAGGTCAACGTCATCAGCAAGGCCGTGGGTCAGATTTCAGAGAACGACGTCATGCTCGCCTCGGCTTCCGATGCCGTCATCGTGGGCTTCCAGGTGCGTCCTTCAGCCGACGCGCGCAAGCTCGCCGACCGCGAGGGCGTGGAGATCAACACCTATTCAATCATCTACGACGCCATCGACGACATCAAGGCCGCCATGGTCGGTATGCTTGACAAGGTGACGAAAGAGGTCGTCACCGCCGAGGTGGAGGTCAAGCAGGTGTTCAAGATTTCCAAGGTCGGCACCATCGCCGGCGCACTTGTCACCGAGGGCAAGGTCCACTCAAAGGACAAGGCCCATGTCGTGCGCGACGGAATCGTGGTCCACACCGCAGCTATCGCCGCCTTGAAGCGTTACAAGGACGACGTGAAGGAGGTCGTTACAGGTCTGGAGTGCGGTATCTCGCTCGTCAACTACAACGACATTCAGGTGGGCGACATCATCGAGACATTCACAGAGATTGAGGTGGAGCAGAAGCTGTAAGCTCTTATTTATAATATGTATAATCCGCTATGCTTTGCGACAAACAAGGCATAGCGGATTTTTTGTATGCTCGGCATGAGCATTGTCTAACGGGTGGAAGTCCCGAGTAAGCCCTAATAGCGGGAATTACATAGCCAA
>ERZ779764.92-NODE-92-length-16932-cov-5.95888_pt1 | contig 16932 bp, 8 predicted proteins | sample MGYA00511255_ERZ779764 | MGnify/ENA primary metagenome ERZ779764 (study PRJEB29588, sample SAMEA2151677) | human gut metagenome | biome: human gut; feature: human-associated habitat; material: faeces | place: Denmark | collected 2008/2010 ...
CATACTTCCACATCCAGACATCCAAACCATTCTTCTTCACACCGATCTTGGTACATGCTACACCAGGCCATTTACCAGCATATTCCACTGGACCATCACTCCAAGCGTAAGCATGAATATCACTCCAGTCTGCAGGAGCGAGGAAGTAAGCGAAGATACCTGTTGGAGTAGGAATAACTACCTCTTTAATCTTGTTGAAGGTAGCAGAACCAGTCTTGGTTACGTTGTCTGCATTGGTTGCGCTCCAAGTTACAGTCTTGCTCTCGCCTTCCATCATGTCAGCACCGAGTGTGAATGTAGCAGCCTTACCAGGGGTAAGAGCCACCTGCTCGCCATCACCGATCTTATACCAACCGCTCGTGGCATTGTTGTTCAATGTTGCTGTCACGGTAACAGTCTTCTCGAAGTCACCACCGTTAGGACTCAGAGTAACCTTGGCTGCTGTATTGACAGGAGCGTCAATCTTCTGAGCATTTGCACCGCCGTCATACTTCAGGTAGATATCACCTGTGATACCAGAGATTTCACCAGACTGTGCACCGCTATTATTATTCAAGATGACATTGAAGTTATCTACGCCATCAAAAGCGTAAGTCCAGTACTTTTCGCCATTGATTTCTTCAGACTCTGTCATCTTTGTACCAGGCCAATCGCCTGTCAATTTCTTAAGAGAAGAACCTTTTGACCAAGCATAGATAAAAGGAGCATTTTCTGCCTGTACGTAAACCATGATAGTAGCATTAGGGTCCACCTTCTTGAAGGTCAAGCTACCGCTCTTTACTTTACCGTCCTGGGCCTCTGCGCTCCACTCAATAGTCTTGGTGTCGCCAAAGTTCATACCTTCGCCAATGGTAAGGTTCTCACTCACACCAGGAGTCAAGTTCACCTTATCCTGACCTTGTATCTGATACCAACCAGACTTAGCGTCTTCAGAGAGAGTAACTGTCAGGTTAATAGTCTCAGTACGGAATGATCCACCTGCCTGTGAGAATAAAACGCTTGCTGGCTGAATAGGACCCTGCTCGTTCCAAATTGTACCAGCCTCTTCATTACCATCATAAGCCTGACCGTCCAGAGACTTAGCTGTAGTATCGTAGATGAAAGCACCATCCTCACCGATCTTGCCATCCTTCCAGTCCTTTACGAGAACACGGAGCTGACCCTGAGTAGAAGGAGCTTCTACTTCAATAGTAGAACCTGTATATGTCTTACCAGTTACCACGTCGGTATAAGTACCAGCTGGGCAATCTGTGAAGGTAGCACCACCATTGAGGGCTACGAGCGCATAGCAATCCTTAGTAGCACGCTTGAAAGCGATACCATTCTTACCTGTTGCCTTACAACCATCTGTTGTCCACTGACCCTTACGGAGAGCAGGAACAGCCTGACGAATCTTGTTCAAACGGATGAGGTGCTGAGCTACATCGTGATTCAAAGAAGCAGCTACGTTACCTGTAGCCTTATACTCACCGAAGTCTGTTGCTGTTACATCACCTGTGATATAACCACCGAAGTAAGCACGACCAGTGTTAGAAAGAGGGCCGTTAGGACCTGGGTCGATTCTTACACCACGACGGAAACCAACCTCAGAACCATAGTAGATACATGGAATACCACGGAAGGTAAACAAGAGAGAGAGGTTCTCAGCCCACTGAGCATCTGTACCACCGAAACGGTTGAGATCGTTTGGACCTGGACTGTAGTCATGGCTGTCAATATATACTACATTGTATGTAGCGTCATTATAGAGTTCGTCTTCCGCTGAAAGACGGAATGCATCTTTAGCAGTATTGTAGCTATAGTGCATTGGGAAGTCGATCACATTGAAACCACTTGCCTCAGAATAGTCTGGCTTATGCCATGCACCATTGATCATCTTGGCATTTTCGCTCTTCTTGTCACCAAATGTTTCCTTACCGCAGAGTGCCTGAGGACCGACAGGACCAGAACCCTCTGGCAATACCTGACTGTCCCAGAAGCTTTGGCTTCCATCCCACTGATTCATCAAAGACTCATCAGACTTCCATGTATAGAAGTAGCAAGAAAGATTGGCCTGACCTCTATAGGTTGCTTCGTGACCACGGGTACAAACCTCACCATACATAAAGAAAGGAGCCTTGTTCAATCGCTTATTCTCGTACTGCTTACCGAGGGCAGCAAACTGAGGAATGAACTGATGGTTGAAAGTGAGTCGTGAGATGTGACCGGAGGTATCGATACGGAAACCATCCACACCCATCTTGATGAACTGACCATAGCAATCTACGAGATACTTAGCTACCTCGTCGTTCTCTGTATTGAGGTCAACACAGTCACCAGCAATCTGACCCCACCAACGGGATGGATCATCCCAACCGAACTGGCCGTAATGGTGCCAGTAGTTGTGAATATCACGGTTCTGACCGTCCATATTCTTCATCATGGTAAGACGACGATGGTATTGATCTTTTGGAAGGATGGTCAGGTAGTCACTACCCAAAGTTTCTGTAGGGGTCATACAAGCATCGATGTAAGCTTGGTTGCGAAGTTGTGTGTCACGATCGAACAGCTTGCAGAGTTTCTCCTCACCGAAGTTACCGGTGTGGTTGAGCACGATGTCAAGAATAATCTTGATACCCTTGGCGTGAGCCTTGTCAATGAGTTCCTGGAACATCACGTCACCACTCTTACCATCACTGCTCTGATAGCGGCAGTCAACATGCTGGAAATCCATGGCATGATAGCCGTGGTAGTCATAACCGGATGCGTTCTGTACGACAGGAGTAATCCAGATGGCTGTGAAACCAAGCGCCTTGATGTAGTCGAGCTTGTCAATCACACCCTGGAAGTCACCTCGCCAGCAAGGGTCTTTTGTTTCAATCTGCGCTGCCTGGTTGTCCCAGCAGAGCACATTGTTTTTAGGATCACCATCGTAGAAACGGGTGGTGATCATGAAATAGATACTTTCGTCTCGGAAGTCAGTACGATTCGATGTAAATACATCGGTGGCCATCGTCTGCAAGGAGACCAACATGAGCATAAGGACTGCCCATAGTCTTGTAGTAAATCTCTTCATAAGATAGACTGGTTATTAATTTTTAGTTAGTGATGAAAATGTCTATATCTAAGTTCTGTTAGCTTACTCATACAAATTTACACATTATGTATATATCTCTGGGGAAATATTATACAAAAAAGAATGATTAATTACGTGCAAACGTTTACACACAAATCTTGACAAACAGCAGACAGAAAAATAAAAAAGAGGGTTGCATCACTGCAACCCTCCTTAATAACAATAGCAATTAATAAAACCAGATTTACTAACCCTTAATTATATTTACAATTCTAACTTTACTTAATCACAAACTTCTTGCCATTGCAGATGTACATACCAGGAGCCAAGATGTACTCAGCATCCTGAACGTTGCTTACCTCGGCAACCTTCACACCTGAGAGGGTGTAAATCTTCACTGAGCCTGCCTTCTGAGCTGCTACAGTCTGGTTGATGCCTGTTGAGACAGTCTCATTGGTCTTACCAGCAAGGTTATAAACTGCACCGTTTTCGAATTCCAAATCCTTTGTCTGCGTACCACTGCCATTGCTGAAGATGATCATAGTAGGAGCAGTTGTCAAATCGCCATCATACTTCCACATCCAGACATCCAAACCATTCTTCTTCACACCGATCTTGGTACAAGCTACACCTGGCCAGTTACCACCGGTAAAGTTGTCTGTATCATTCCAAGCCCAGCAGACTACCTGACTCCAGTCTGAAGGAGCGAGGAAGTAAGCGAAGATACCTGTTGGAGTAGGAATAACCACCTCAGCCTTCTTGTTGAAGGTAGCAGTACCAGTCTTAGCCTTATCCTCTGCATTAGTTGCGCTCCAAGTTACAGTCTTGCTCTCGCCTTCCATCATGTCAGCACCGAGAGTGAAGGTAACTGGCTTACCAGGAGTCAGATTAACCTGCTCGCCATCGCCAATCTTATACCAACCGCTCTTGGCATTGTCGCTGAGGATTGCTGTCACGGTAACAGTCTTCTCGAAGTCACCACCGTTAGGACTCAAAGTAACCTTGGCTGTTGTGTTGACAGGAGCATCGAGGGTCTTGACATTTGAACCACCGTCATACTCCAAGTAGATATCGCCTGTGATACCAGTGATGTCACTTGACTGCTTGTCATTACCATTATTCAGAATCACATTGAAGCTCTCTACTCCATCGAAAGTCTTGTACCAGTAGTTGACACCACCAATCTCTTCAGGACCATCCATGGTCCTACCGTGCCATGCACCTGTCAACTCCTTAGCTGGAGTACCAGGAACCCAAGCATAGATAGTTGGAGCCTTGTCTGCCTTTACATATACGGTGATAGATGCGTTAGGATCCACCTTGGTGAAGGATACAGAACCATTCTTCTCACTCTTGTCATTCTTAGCAAACCATGTTACAGTCTTGGTCTGCTTGAAGTACATGTCTTCACCGATAGTGAATGTCTTGGTCTCGCCAGGAGCCAACTCTACCTTGTCCTTTCCTTCTACCTGGAACCAACCAGAAGTTGCCTTACCGCTAAGGCTTACCTCTACAGTAACAGTATTGGTGCGGAATGTACCACCAGCCTGAGAGAATTTCAAACCAAACTCATTAGTCTGTGGCTCAACCCAAGTTGTACCATCTTCCTCATGACCATCGTAAGCCTGTTCAGCCTCTGACTTAGACTTAGGAGTCTCATTATAGATGAAAGGACCATCCTCACCTATCTGACCGCCCTTCCAGTCCTTTACGAGAACACGGAGCTGACCCTGAGTAGCAGGAGCATCAACGGTGATAGTAGAACCTGTGTAAGTCTTGCCTGTTACCACGTCGGTATAAGTACCATCAGGGCAATCTGTGAATGTTGCACCACCATTGATGGCTACGAGTGCATAGCTGTCATTCTTATAAGCACGCTTGAAGGCGATACCGCCATCAGCAGGAGTACAACCATCGTCGGTCCACTGACCCTTACGCAAAGCAGGAACAGCCTGACGGATCTTGTTCAGACGGATGAGGTGCTGAGCGACATCATGATTCAGAGTAGCAGCCACATTGCCTGTTGCCTTGTAGTCACCGAAATCAGATGCTTCTACATCACCAGTGAGGTAACCACCGAAGTAAGCACGACCAGTTTCTGAAAGAGGACCGTGAGGACCTCTGTCAATCGGAGCACCGCGACGGAAACCAACCTCAGAACCATAATAGAGACATGGAATACCACGGAAGGTGAACATCAGAGAGAGATTCTCTGCCCACTGAGCATCATCACCAGAGAAACGGAATTGGTCGTTGGTTTGCTGAGGACCGTAGTCGTGGCTATCAACATATACCACATTATAGGTAGCATCATTATATCTCTTGTCACCTGACTTTGCCAAACCGTATGCGGCGGCAGCATTACCGAAGTTGTAGTGCAATGGGAAATCGATCACATGGAAACCACTTGCCTGAGAATAGTCTGGCTCATGCCACTTACCATTCACCATAAAGGTATTGTCGCTTGTTGGTGTTGGGGCATTGTCCGACTCACAGAGAGCCATCTGATGGTCATCCACACCTGTACCGCCATTGGCTTTATCAAAGAGTACCTGTGTATCCCAGTATTTCTGGCTGCCATCCCATTTGTCGAGCAAGTCCTGTGGAGCCTGCCATGTGTAATAATAGCAAGAGAGGTTATCCTGACCACGGTATGTGACATCACTGTAACGAGCGCAAACCTCACCATACATGAAGAATGGAGCCTTGTTCAATCGCTTGTCCTCATACTTCTTACCAAGGGCTGTAAACTGAGGAATGAACTGCTTGCAGAATGTCAAACGTGAGATGTGACCGGATGTATCGATACGGAAACCATCGACACCCATCTTGATGAAGCTGCCATAGCACTTCACGAGATAATCTGCTACGTAGTCGTTCTCGGTGTTCAGGTCCACGCAGTCACCTGCAATCTGAGCCCACCAGCGGTTAGGATAATCCCAGTTGAAGTCACCAAAATGGTGCCAGTAGTTGTGAACATCCTCGTTCTTACCACGGACGTTCTTCAACAAGCCAAGACGACGCTGATACTGCTCATAAGGGACACTTGTAAGGTAGTCGGAACCCAACTTCTCCTCGTTAGGAATCATACAAGCATTGATGAGTGCCTGAGTAGCCAAGTCGGTATCACGGTCAAACTCCTTGCAGAGTGTCTGCTCACCGAAGTTACCGGTATGGTTGAGCACGATGTCGAGGATGATCTTGATACCCTTTTTATGTGCCTTGTCGATGAGTTCCTGGAACATGGCGTCACCGTCCTTGCTACCATCGCTGCTCTGATAACGGCAGTCAACATGCTGGAAATCCATGGCATGATAACCGTGGTAGTCGTAACCGGATGCGTTCTGCACTACTGGTGTAATCCAGATAGCTGTGAAACCCAATGCCTTGATGTAGTCGAGCTTGTCGATGACACCCTGGAAATCGCCTCGCCAGCAAGGGTCTTTTGTTTCAATCTGCGCTGACTGGTTGTCCCAGCAGAGCACATTGTTACCTGTATCACCATCGTAGAAACGAGTGGTCATCATGAAATAAATACTTTCGTCTCGGAAGTCAGTACGATTGCTGGTAAACGTATCCGTTGCCATCGTCTGCAAGGAGACCAACATGAGCATAAGGACTGCCCATAGCCTAAATGTAAATTTCCTCATAAGATAGACTGGTTATTAATTTTTAGTTAGTGATGAATATCTATGTTAGTTATTTGATTGCTAATTCCTTCGTTTATGGTAACCCTATCCCCTACACGCCCTGAAGGGGCAGAAGCTCTTCGTTTATGGTATGCGGTACGGGAGATACCCCTGTCCCCAACACGCCCTGAAGGGGCAGAAGCCCTTAGCCCAGGGCAACGCCCTGGGTTGTTTGGGGCGGTAACCTGTCGCCCTGTAAGGTAGGGTGTTCAAAATCCGTTTAAAATTTGGCACGTTATTTAGTCGAATAATCGGTTTAACTAACTGATATTTCAATAATTATCGACACGAATATTGCGCAGAACTAAAAAAAGTCACATTTTTGAATTCTTAACACGTTGATTTCGTGTGAATTAACTTGTATTTCGACGCAAAAAACGTGTCGAAAAATTGATAGATTTTGAACATCCTACCTGTAAGGGCAAAAGCTTTAAAACTCCTGGCAATTTAAAGCTGTTGCCCTTACAGGGCGCATTGCTCATTGCCTTTATACCCAGGGCGATGCCCTGGGCTAAGAGCTTCTGCCCTTTCAGGGCGTGCTGCTCATAGGAGCTTTACCTATCTTCGACAAGCGATATTCAATTCCCTTCGGCCGGTGACCGTTGGTTCAGGGCGTGCTGCTCATTGGAGCTTTTGGGCCTTCGGCCCACACTTAAACCACTTTCGATTCTTCTGTTAGCTTACTGGCACAAAATTACTTATTATATATATAAGGTGGTAAAATAAATGCTAAAAATTGCGAATATTAATATGCAATCGATTGCATAAATATCTTAACATTCTACACTCTACAAAACAAAAGAGGACTGCATCTCTGCAGCCCTCTTTAATGATAATAGCGATTAATAAACTAATTAAACTAACCCTTTAATTAATTTTACACTTTTCTCAACCTATTCTTACTATTTACTGAAAATGTAATGAAGCCTAAACATCAGTCTTCCCAGGGTGATTTATCCTTAGGCCAAGCTGTGTTGTCAAAACTGTCGTCGGTGAAGCCGTACTTCTTGGAACAAGAACCACCATCATCATTTTGATCTTTAACTAGACCGCCAGACCCAGCCAACAATTTAGACTCCACAACTACAAAACTTACTGAAACATTCGGTTGTATATAATTCTTTTTCATCTTTTTATTTGCTTACTTGTTCTACAATGCTTATATTTACTTAACCACGAACTTTCTGCCGTTGTGGATATAGATACCACCTGCTGTAGGCTTCTCTACCTGCTGACCGCTCAGGGTGTAGTACTTGCCGTCGTTCAACTTAGTGCTCTGATTTACCACCTCGTTGATACCTGTTGTACCGCTTCCAACATTAGCAAAGTCGAACAAGAGTGCTGGAATATACTTAGAATTTCCTGTGGTTGGATCTTTTTCAAACTGACCATATTTAGTACCCAGCTTCATATTTGCCGCTTTATCACTTTTTACTGGCAAATAAGCACTGTTGCTATAGAAGAGACCTGAACCTTTAGAGAGCCAGAAACCTAAGACGAACTGCTGTGCAGTATAATTTTTATAATCGTTCAATCCCTTCTGAGCACGGAAGAAACCAAAGAGATAATTATACTCATCGGTTTTCTCATTATAAGTTGGAACTACGCCAGCTTCAACCATTGTCTTTAAGCAATTTTTCTTTAAGTCTACTGCTGTTGTCTCTTCACCAGTATACTCCTCCATTGGAATCACCAAAGTGTTGTAAGATGTCAGTGAAGGACGAACATAGAATTTGCCACCACCCTCTATATGTTTTGCATCTTTCTTAGTAGCAAGAATCACTCCAACACCCGCAGGAATAACATTTGCTGTCTTTGAACCAGAAATTTTCTCCAAAGAGTACTTTACGCTATTGGTTCCTTCGCTCATATCATTAACAATGAAAATATCAACATCCTTAGAAACCTTCCAAGCCTTGTTATCGCTCCATGTTCTGAAGAACTTATATCCACCTCTCAAGAGAATCTCGCGTTGGCCTTCAGTCTTATACTTTACATCTTCGAAATCGCGCAGCACCAAATCATTATTTGCGGTAATGGTGTAATAGTAGTCAGTAACATCTTTACCATCAACATTACGGGTATAGAAGTAAAGACGCACGGTCCATCTACCAGCAGGGCGGTTCCAGATGATATGATATTTATCATCGCTGAATTGACCTTCTTTAGTATAATTAACCTTATTAGGATCACTTGCATCAGCATAATGTCCAGGGGCAGTTGGATTGGTAAGAGGAGTCTTAGCCATCTTGTCAGGTTCAGTCCCATCAGTATCCTCAAACCAATTGATTTTAGGATCATGGTTACCTACAAATCTAAAATGCTTTGCACCTTCATCAACTGTTGTTACTAAAGTAGTCGTATAGCACTGCTCAACGTCATCGTAAATCATATCTGCTGCCTTAGAGGTGTAATCCCAAACTTCTTTGCCTGTTTTTTCATCAACTTTAAAAGTACCAGGAATAGCATCACCTACCATAGATACAGATTTAATTTTTGTAGATCCTTCTGCCTGTTTTATCCGACCACTAAAACCAAGGTGCTTATCATTATTTGCAAGTCCGTCATGACCCTGGGAAGGATTATATTCAACGATGATATCACCTAAATCACCACCAGGCATTGGCTTTTCATTAGGAAAGAATAGATTGGTATTGTTACTTGGATCATAGACTGAGCCACCATTACCTTGCAAAAACAGTTTGTTTGTTGTTGAAACATAGTCTTTACTATTCCTTTTAGTTTCATAATCATTTTCTGTCCAATTAACATAATCTTGAGATTTCAAATAATTTGAAATAACATAATAATTGTAATCTGTTGAAAAGTTTACAGAAGCATAGAACTTATTACTAAATTTCTCAGAGTGTTGACTAAGGTCGAAAGCATCATAAACAGGCATGGCTGTTGCATTTGGCGCATCACTGATAAAGTAAGCTACACGCTTGTCACTATCATGCTCAATCATCCACTTCTTAACAGTATGAGTCTTAGCATCGACAGCGATATACAGATTATACATACCATCAGAATATTCATCGTACGATTCATTTCGAGACTTAAAATTCCAATAATTGGAATTCTCTTGTGTAATAGGAGTACATGTATTAGCCTTAGCTTCTAACCACGCTGTAGACATATCCGTATTTGGGCAAGTTCTACTGATAGAATAAGTTCCTGGACCAAAGATATTTTTTATATTTCCGAAGGCATCAACATACATTACCTGTGCATGAGCAGTAAGAGAAGCAGGAATCTCTACCTTATATTCTTCATATACTACATTGTCATTTCCGCTTTTAATGGTAACATCATTCTGCTGCTGGAACTTAAATACAGCATCATCATAGGTAACTTTATCTCTGTCATCTTTAACTCCTTCAACTCCTTTAACTCCGCTAAAGGTAAAGAAGCTACCAGCGAGATAGAATCCCTGAGAGTAGACACGACCTTTAAGACGATTAGTATTCACTGTATTCCACTCAACGGGTGTGTTGCCGCTACCAGTACTGCTACCGCTTCCTTTCTTGTCGCACTTAATCTGATTAGTTTCATTATTCCAAGTAATGGTATAAGTTGATCCTTGGGCATTTTCAATCTTGAAAGATATTTCATGTGTCTTACTTTCGTATGCCTGCTGATAAGAACTTGTTAAAACCAAGTCTTCTTTACTACTATTAGTATTAGGTCCCCACTGCATGTTGCTTTTATTTTTAACTATACGAAACCAGACATTTTCAGCGGTTACATCCTTCAGCACACAGGTATAAATCTTACCATCAGTAGTGGTAAAATTAAAGTTAGTGTTATCACCCCAACTACCAGTTTTATAATGGCTTACAACGGTAATTTCGTCATAAGTCACTGTTTGTGCCATCATTTTCAGTGGTATGCTCATTAAGATGCATAACACCATCATCATTAGTGTAAATCTTTTCTTCATATTTTTATAGTTTTAAACTTTATGTTTAGCTTTTAGTTAACTCGTCATTTCCTGTAGGTTTTACTTTCCTTGTTTTCCAAAACCAAGGAATTCCATCGGAATGGATAACTACATTGTTCTTAATTGAAAGAATAATAAGTTAGTTAGAAACAACAATTTTCCTTTGCTCAATATTTCCGTTTAATGAATTGCAGTCCTTTCCTGCAACGCCCGTAGGCGATTTTATTGGTTCACTTTTCTTTTTCGCTGTAAATATATAAAAAATGTAAAAAACAAGGTACGAATACAAGGTATTTTTTGCGCAAAAATCTGCGCAAACGATTACACTAGCATTCATGTCAAAAGGTTCGCATGTAAGGAAGTTAGTACATCTCGGCAAGTCACAGAGATGTCTCAATGACTTACCGAGAAATCTCTGTTAGTCATTAAACGGGCCTATATACCACTATTATGTGTGCATATAGGCCCGTTGATATTGACTATATTTATCATCTAAAATTCCGCTTTCAGCTGCTGCATCTGCTCCGCCGACAGACCAGTAATTTCCATCACCGACGCTGCATCCATTCCCTTTGCCAGCATCTTTCTGGCAATCTCAAGGCTTCGCTGCTCCATGCCTTGCTTCATGCCCTTCTCCATGCCTTCAGCGATTCCTTCGCGCTTGGCTGTATCCACGGAATTCTTAATGTCACGATAAGCCTTTTTACTGGCTTCATACTCCCGCATTTCCAGCGGAGAAAACTTGGCTATCTCTGCTTCCTCGAAGAGGCGGTCGAAAACCTTGTCGCACAGTTCTTTAGGTCGTTGACTAAGCTTATAGAGGTTCTTCAGTGCATAGAGCCACTTTTCGTAAAGCGTCTGCAACTCATCCAGCTTCTTATCGAACTTCGCAATCTCAACATAAATGAACTCAAGCTTGTCATAAAAGACCTTGTGAGTAGCTGTGTCGCACAACTGCACATGATGGCGGATTTTTTCCTTGTCGAAGGCATCGTCGTTCATGCTGAAATTGAGCAACGCAACGGTATAGACATGATTCAGTTTGAAATCCCAGTCATCCCCCTTGGGTGCCTGTTCTCGAATAGGAAATGTGGAATAGAACAGGGAGCGGTCCTTGAAATACGTCTGATAAGCGTTCTGCATCTCAACGATGAACTTCTCACCGTTTTCGCCCTCACAATATACATCAAAGATGGCTCTGCGGTCGGTGTAGACATCGCCCACATGCTCCGGGTTCAGATACGACACATCCTTCACAACCTGTTTACCATTAAACAAGCTGTTGAGAAAACAAATCAGCAAATCCTTATTGGGAGCCGATCCAAAAATTCGCTTGAAACCAAAGTCGGTTAGCAAACTAATATATCTTTCTTCTACCTGTTCCATTATCGTTTGTTTTCTAAAATCTTACGCAAAGATAGCACTATCGAGCGCAATGAAAGCTATCTTTCAGATTGCCCAATTCAGGATATCTTATGCAAAATTACGTTTTTATTTTGAAACCAACAAGGATTTATCTAAGAAAGTTGCTTCAAAAATCTGAGGAATCTGCGTGAGAGCTTATCTGTCCCTTCCATTTAATTCAGTTACCTTAAAACACTTCCTTCCAATCTACCAAACCCTTTCCCCTATCATCCAACTCTATGGCGAGGGCGATGACCTTGCGCTTGTCGGCCTTGAAAGGCTCGGCATACTGCTTGGCTCTGATTTGCTCTGCCGCAGCATCCACACCACCATTGTCGCTCAACTTCAACTCCAGGACGTAGATATATTGGGTGGTTTCCACCACCATGTCTATCCTGCCCGTAGCAATCATCTTTTCCACTTCCACCCTGCAACCGATGGCATTGAATATGGTGCTCATAATCAGGCGATAACGCTCCTCCATGTCCATACTGGCGAGCTTCTTGTTGCTGTAGGGCACATCCGCAATGAGGGCTTTCAGGCATTTCATGGCTTCGGGAAGATTGCCAAGCTGAATGGCAAGCAACAAATCTGATTGAATTGATTGGATATCAGAGTTGCCTCGCAGAGTCAGGGCAGGCAACACAGTCTCATAAAGCGCTTGTCTTACCTCACTGTTAGGGAATCCCAGAATATAAACTCCCATCTGGAAACCCTTTATCGTAAGGTAACCGGACTGATAGAGAAACAGTTCTGCTCCACCACCTGTCACATCAGAGGTCTCGATGGTTTGGCGAAGAATGGTACAAGGGTCAAAATTACGTAGTTTGAGTTCCATATTATCCACAAACTTAGGCAACATGGAGGTTGCACCCGATGAAGCCCAGTAGTTCTTCAGGTCAGAATCTGACAGGGCATTGATAAGACTGAAGGGATTGAATACATCCACCATGTTGCGGCGACTGAAATGATAGCCATCATAATAGGCTGTCAGTTGTGCCACAGCTTCGTCGAAAGTCCAACCTTCGTATTCAGCCAATTTATTGATTTCCGGCTTGAAATCGCGTAAGACTTCTTCCTTGGTAATACCACAAATGGCGGCATAGTTTGGCTCAAAACTGATGTTGCTCAGATTATTGAGTACAGAGAAGTGAGAGATTTGCGTAAACTTGGTGATACCTGTGATGAAGACAAACTTCTCGTATTTGTCATCTGCCTTGAGGATGGCAAACACCTCACGATAAACAGCAGTACATGCTTCATGCTGCGGAGTTTTCCAGGAATGTTGCAAGGGCGAGTCATATTCGTCGATGAGAATCGCCACCTGAAGCCCGGTTTTATTGTATGCAGTCTGAATGATAGCATCAAAACGGTCGGCAAGAGAACTGTCCTGCCGTACTGCAATATCATACTCCGACTCAAGTTGATGGAAGGCATTGTCCAGATAGCTCCGCACACTTTCCGGTGCAGCTCCTGCACGACTCATATCCAGTCGGATGACAGGACGCTTCACCCATTCTGTCTCCATCTGCATGATCTTCAGTCCCTCAAAGAGTTCCTTCTTGCCTAAGAAATAAACTTCGAGTGTATCAACAAGGACAGATTTACCAAAGCGGCGTGGACGGCTCAGGTAATTATACTTTTTATCTCTGTTGGCAAGCTGCCAGATGATATCTGTCTTGTCAACATACAGGTATCCACCCTCTCTGATTACCTCAAAAGACTGGATGCCTACCGGCAATCTTCTATCGTTTATCTCTACCATCTTCCAGGATCTTTGGTTTACAATTGTAAATTTACGATTATTTTCTCAAATTGCCATCATTTTCTCTCTCTTTTTTCTGGACTTATTTGTATAAGCTATAACTTGTTAAAAATTGACCTAACTTAACGAAGCGCTTCGTTAGACCTCTATAAAACGCATCGTTAAAATTCATACATTTGCTTCCTTTTTTATCCCCTTAAACTCAGCTCCAAAAACTTGTCACATAATTGGTAAACGCCTTCATCTTGCGTGATAAAATCTCTGTCAAGCAGAGTCTTGACCGCTCCTTGCACGGTGCTTGCCCCAAGATGATACTTCTGCAAGAACTCTTGCGACATCAGGGAAGAGGGTTTCCCTTCCAAAGCGATAGCCGTGAGCACCTGCTTCTGCTTGGCTGTCAACTGGTATATCAACGCTTGATAGGCAAAGCGATGCTGGGCAAGTATGCCATCAATCGCAAACTTAACATCATCTTCTTCCAACAACGGCTTGTCGGTGATGGAAGTATAAAGCATATTGAGAACATACTGGACGTACCATGTAATACCATCGAAACGATGATATAAATAAGCAAAAGCCGCTGCACTAATCTCCTTGTGATTTTTGGAAAGATGATGATTGGCAAAAGCCAAGTAAGTCTGCTCATTGATAGCCTCCAGTCCCATGATGCTCGAACTATGATAGAAAGGACGTGACTGAGACGTAAACATCAAAGCCATCATGTGACGCTTGGAACCAGAAAACACGAAGTTGGCGTTATGACAATTCTGTATTCGCTTACGCAAACTCGCCTCAACGGTTTTCTCTGGATAGTTTGCAACTGTCTGAAACTCATCTATCGCCACCAGACAAGGTTTATCTGCCTGTTCGAGATAAGCGAAGATCTCATCCAAGGTAATTTCTGGTGTCTGTATATCACCAATGCCCACACTCCACTCCGGATTTCCATTGATGTCAAAAGAGATAGTTGACTTCAGAGACTGGAGCATATTCAGGAAAAATTCCCACACTTTCCTGCCCTTTGGCTTGAGTGCCGTCAGGATTCCCTTGCCCAGCGCATAGACGAATTCGTTCAAATTCTTCGTATCATAAATATCAATATAGATGCAATGATACTGCTCACGGATGTTTTCCTGCTGAAAACAATTATAAATCAGTCCCGACTTACCCAGACGTCTTGGCGCAATCAACGCGACATTGCACCGATTGGTCAAATGGCGGGTAAGAAGAGCAGTTTCCTCTACCCTATCACAGAAATATTCCGGCGAAAGATAGCCTTCAATAATAAAAGGATTTAACTGTACCATAAGCATTTACATCATTATTGGTTTTACGTAACGAAGATTTCATAACGCAAAGATACGATGAATATTTGTAAACGGCAATTATTTATCGGAAAAAGTATCGAGCATACAAAGCGGATGCAATACCGAAGTTGTTCAGTCATTGCATCCGCTTATCAGTAATTATCCTTTTTATCTTTTACCTATTTACTCTTTTACTTTATTACCTTTTTACCCTTTATCACATAGATACCCTTTTGTGGCTCCACATTGCCAAGGAATCGACCGTTAAGGTCATAGTAGTAGCTCTTGGCTGGAGTCTTGATATTAGGAGCGACGATACCAGTTTCTGCCTTTTCAGAAATACGAATCACGCCCATGCCTTGCGTAAGATCTACTCTAATATCGTATGTACCAGGCTTGCCTGTAAATCTCCATGCACCTTGGCCAGGATTATCCGGTACAATAATGTCTTCATTAAGGTTTGCTATGTCACCATCGATAGCAGGTGAAAGACGTGTAGCATTAACAGTAGCCCAATTAATAGCGAGACGCTTTAAGATTGCGAAATATAAAGAACTTTGTTCTCCCTTGAAAGTTATCTCGCCTTCATAGATACCAGGAACCTCGGTTTTAGAGATGATGTTTGCAGGGATATTATAATGCCACTTACCTGTGCTACCAATCACATACAACTCCTTAGGATAGCCTTGTGGATAATTTTTGTCATTATCATATATAGTCATGCGTTTGTTTGGCAAGTCTAAAGTAACGAGAGCATAATATGAAGAATTCCCTGCTGGAAATTTTATTAAGAACTCAGAATCAACACCTTTCTCTACACCTACAGTAAGGTTTGGCTCAACATTGCATGTTGCGGTAGGTGCACCAATACGGTAGTCTTTAATCTCATCCCATCCGTCTGGTGTTGAGGCAAGTGCTGATGATATATAGAATTTATTAGATTCAAAATTTACCCATCCTGTATATACACCTTCTTCATCTTCCCATATCAACTTAACTCCATCATGGGCATCTTTGTTACCATCAGTACCAAGGAAGTAAACACAGTCTGGATAATCTGGTGCATAGGTTTCATTGAAGAGTTTCATCGTCATATTGCGAAGGTCTACAGTAACTTCGTATGTGCCAGGTTTTGTTATAGAGAAGTAAGAATCATTGTATGCTATATCATTATCACGATTAATGAGCACTCTTCCACCACCTAATTGTTTTGAGTTTTCAGAACTAATGATGCTGAATCTTGTATTAGTAAACTCTATTGTTGCCTTATACACACCTTCGGTCTCAGTCATAGGAAGCGGTTCCTTGCCTGTTGGTTCATTTCCCTTACTTCCCAATACATATAGCGAAGAAGGATACGTGCCAAGCATTGTTACGGTCATTGCATTGAAGTCGACACGAAGACGATAAGTACCTTCGCCTGGCACCTGAAACGAAGTTTCCATTTTGCCAACAATTGTTTCTGGATTATTGTAAGAAAGCAATTGGTTTTGCTTAGCAGGACCATAGCGGTATTCTCGAAGACCATTCCAATCGGCAGGCTCTTCTGTTAGTTTAGTTACAATACCAAAGTAATTTGCATTAGGAGCAAACGTCACTTCACCTTCATACACACCATCAATGTCTGTTTTTGGCAATTCGGCACTTGCCTTATTGGTTTGCCAATTGTTATCGTTACCTAAAATGTAGCATTGTGCGCTTGCGGTAACAGTAGGGCTCACCCGATATATCTAGGGGGAAAGCTTTTTGATTCTATAGAAAATTTATAC
>ERZ779764.100-NODE-100-length-16147-cov-4.00814_pt1 | contig 16147 bp, 14 predicted proteins | sample MGYA00511255_ERZ779764 | MGnify/ENA primary metagenome ERZ779764 (study PRJEB29588, sample SAMEA2151677) | human gut metagenome | biome: human gut; feature: human-associated habitat; material: faeces | place: Denmark | collected 2008/2010 ...
GAAAAAAATCGATTCTCAGACGACCATTTGTAAAATATTATCATAGTGCAAGGGCCGGTCTTGTGCGAGGCCCCTGCATGTTGACAGATGTTCCCTCTTCCATCTTTTTGCCATTCGAGGTGCGGACGGCCACAGGGACCGCCCCTGCAAAGTAAAAAGGCCAAAACCTGCGTTATTAAAACTTTTGCAATAAAAGATTGTGAAAAAAATACTGGCTCGACGAAGACCAGGGCATCACCAACCGTGATTATCGCCTACCGTCAAGAGCGCGTGCGCGAGTAATCGCGAGAAGCATAAAGTGGTTGTTTTTTTTGGGTTTTACAATCATTGTTTGTAAATTTGCAGAAAACACAACAAAAACCGTTAAACACAATTTTGATATGGCAATCAATGGTATATTTCGAGACGAAATAGAGCTAAAGCAACTGGATAAGTTCTTTGCCATGGAAATGGGACGGCAAATCCACCGTTACATCAAGGCACGTGGCTCGATGTCCATGCTGGAGAAGATTGAACAGCGAGTGGAGACGCTCTCCATCCCTGAGCGCGAGCGTGCCATGGCTAAATACATTGACCTCAACCGCAAGGTTATCGCCAATCTCGACTGGCGCATGCTCATAGCCCGCTCTATGGCAAACTACTGCGATTCGTACAACTATTTCGTGAAAATGGTGGCCGACGAGGAAACCATGAACTTCTACGTGAAGCGCATGATGGAAAAATATGTAAGGTTTCACGAGGTGTTTGAGGAGAACGGCAAGTATGGCATCAAGGACTCTGACGGCACCATCCTCGTTCACGCGCGCTACGATTTCTTGCGCACCCCGTTTGTATATGTCGACGACCTGGTGTCCATGCCCGTCATAGCCGAGAAAGAGGGCAAGATGGGACTGGTGTTGCCCGACGGCCACGACACCGTGGTGCTGCAGTTCGACTACGACGACATTTCCCTTCGCGACGAAGATCCGTGGTTCGAGCTTACCAAAGACGGCGAGACCATTCTTTGGAACGGGCTTGACGAGTTGAGTGTATAAGTCCATTGCCTGCGATGAGAAAAAAGATCATGCTCATGGTGTCCACATTCTTGTTGTGGACACTGTTTTTCGTATTGCAAAAACCATTGTTTTTGCTAATCTATGGTGGCCTCGCCAGCGTTATTGACGTGATATGGCACGGATTGCCTCTCGACATGTCGATGGCTGGCTATCTCACGGCCGTCCCGGCTCTGGTATTGACGATAAGCGGCTTGCCCACACGTGGGCTTCAGTCGAAGAAAGCCGGCAGGGTGATGATGGCGGTTGTCGGCGGGTGGTCGCTCATAGGAGCCTTGGCGGTATCGCTCTCGTTTGTTTCCAACATGGCCCTGTATGGCTATTGGGGATACCCTCTTGACTCGACACCATTGTTTTTCCTCTTTTCCTCGCCCACGTCGGCCATGGCAAGCGTGGCTTGGTGGCAAGCCTTTCTCGGTGTGGCCGCCATTGTCGCCACGGTGGCAGTCATCCTCGTGGCGTTCCATTTGCTTTGGCGCAAGTGGGGTGGCGACGTGTTCACGCAAAAGACGGGTCGCCTGCAATGGCTTCCGCTGCTCTTGCTCACGGCCCTGCTGTTTTTGCCCATACGCGGTGGCGTAACCGTGTCGACAATGAACTCGGGCAGAGCCTATTTCTCATCGGTTCAAGAACTGAACCACGCCGCAGTGAACCCTCTCTTGTCTTTCATGGAGAGCGTCTCCCACAACGAGGACTTCTCAGCGCAATACCGCTTCATGGACGACGCCAAGGCACAGGCTGTTTACCGCCAAATGTACCACAAGGCTTCGCAAGACAGCGTCACGCCATTACTCCGGCAGGGCGTGAGCAGGCCCGACGTGTATATCGTAATCATGGAGAGCTTCTCCGACACGGTGACAAACGTGCGAGGCGTAACGCCCTGCATCAACAGGCTGAAACGCGAAGGCATATATTTCAACAGGTTCTATGCCAACAGCTTCCGCACCGACAGGGGACTGGTCTCTGTACTGCAAGGCTATCCGGCGCCGGCCACGATGAGCCTGATGAAGTTTCCACGGAAGACCGCCAACCTGCCGTCGATAGCCGCTCACCTTGAGAAAAACGGATACGACACATATTATTATTATGGCGGCGACGCCGACTTCACCAACATGCGGTCGTTTCTTGTCAACCAAGGGTTCAAGCACATCACGGAAGACGTAGACTTCCCGATGGACGAGCGGCTGAGCAAATGGGGTGTGCCAGACCACCTGCTCATGAAGCGCGTTGAGCGCGACCTGAGCAACCTGCCCGGCGATGGCAAGCCACGGCTGACGGTCATTCAGACGTCAAGCTCGCACGAGCCGTTCGACGTGCCTTACCACCGCTTGAAAAACAAGATTCTAAACGCCTTTGCCTATGCCGACAACAGCGTAGGCGAATTCGTGGAATATCTGAAGCGCAGCAAGAAGTGGGACAACAGCCTCGTGATACTCGTGCCCGACCATCTCGGTGCCTGGCCAGAGCATCCCGACAATTTCAAGCCCTGGCGATACCACGTGCCACTGATTTGGACTGGCGGCGCCATACGCCGGCCAATGACCGTCAGCACCTATGGCTCGCAACAAGACATAGCCGCCACGCTGTTGTCGCAGTTGGGAATATCCCACGACGACATGATTTTCAGCAAGGACATGATGAACACTGCCGTCAACCACTTCGCGTTTTTCCTGCCAAACGATGGGTTGGGAATGATAACAACAGACAATACGTTAATCTACGACAACATACAGCAAAAGGTGGTCTACGACGCCGGCAACAAGAAAGGCGCGAACCTCAAAGGCGGCAAGGCCTTGCTCCAGGTGTTGTTTGATGATATAGCTAAAAGGTAAGAAAAATGATCGTTACAGCCATGCTCATGTCGTTGCTTGCCACCTTGGTGAAGTGGGACACCACTGTCACGTTGGCCATTAACGGCTTTCATTGCGACTATCTCGACAATTTCATGATGATGTATTCTGGGCGTTTCATTTGTATACCGCTTTACTTGAGCCTGTTCGTCGTCATGGTGCGCAAGTTCCCACTGAAGCCTGTGATTTGCAACCTGTTGCTCATGGTTATCTTGATAACGCTTTGCGACCAGATAGTCTCTTCTGGCATACGGCCCTTCGCTTACCGTTTGCGCCCCGCCAATCTCGACAACCCCATCTCTCCGCTGGTTCACGTGGTTGACGGTTATCGTGGCGGCAGATACGGCTTTCCCTCGGCTCACGCGGCAAACTGCTGGGGGGCGTTCTTCTTCGTCTCTTATGTCTTTCGCCGTAGCGTGTTGTCGTATGTGCTGGCTGCATGGGCGTTGGTGATGTGCTGGTCGCGCGTTTACCTTGGCGTCCACTATGTAGGCGACGTGACGTGCGGCATGCTCGTGGGCCTGGCAAACGCGAGCGTCGTCTATTACCTGTTCCAGCATTACCTGCGCAAGTATGCCCAGCCGTTTCGCCCGAAAGAGAACACGTGCAAGCTCTACACGCCCGCTGTGGTTTGCGGCGTGGAGACACTGTGCATGCTCATAATGGCATTCTTCACCCGATTTTCTTTCTGATATACATGGAGATAAACCCAATTGCACACTTCCGTTCACCGTTCACGTCGAAGTTTGGCATACCCAAGCAGAGTGGGCTCGTGGCTGAGTTGGAAGGGACAATAGTCTTCACCGAGGCATATCGCTCAGACGAGGCCCTGCGCGGCATAGAGGCGTTCGACTACCTTTGGCTCATCTGGGGCTTCAGTGCCAACAAGCACTCGGCCAACAGCCTCACGGTGAGGCCGCCGCTCCTCGGCGGCAACACGCGCATAGGAGTGTTCGCCACGCGCTCACCGTTCAGGCCTAACCCATTGGGGTTGTCTTCGGTGAGGCTGAAAGGCGTGGAGCGGAACACCAAGGAAGGCACTGTGCTCCACGTGCTTGGCGCTGACCTCATGGACGGCACGCCAATCTATGACATCAAGCCATACGTGGCCTACGCCGACAGTCATGAAGGCGTGAGGTCGGGCTTCGTGGACAGCAACCCCATCAAGCGGCTGCGAGTGGAGATACCCGAAGAGGTGGCTCGCGCCTTAGGCGACAGGCGGGCAGAGACGCTGCGCAAGACCCTTGAGCTTGACCCACGCCCACACTACCAGCACGACGCGTCGCGCGTTTACGGCATGCCGTTTGACGGTCGCGACATTCACTTCAAGGTTGAGGGTGACACTCTGACAGTGGTGGATTGTTAAAGGGCCTTGAACACGAGGCATCTCCAGTTGCCCTTGCCTTTTTTCTGCGTGAGGCTGAGGTCGAGACCCTTGGCCTTCTCCACGAGCAGGGGAATGTCGTCCTCGTAAAAGCCGCTGAGTATCAAGACCGCGCCATGAGCCATCTTGCTTCTCATGGCTGCCATGTCGTTGAGCAAGATATTGCGGTTGATATTGGCAAGCACAAGGTCGAACAGCCCGTCGATGGTCGCGATGACAGAAGCGTCACCCAACAAGGCATTGACGTTGGCCACGTGGTTGAGCCGGGCGTTGTGAAGAGTGTTTTTCACGCTCCACTCGTCGATGTCATATCCCGTCACCTCGCTTGCGCCAAGCATCGAGGCAGCAATGCCGAGAATGCCCGTGCCGCATCCGCAATCCAAGACGCGCAACCCTTTAAGAGGCAAGGCCGCGGACCCGTTAAGGTTTAGCAGCGTGGAGATGATCATTTGCGTGGTCTCGTGAGTGCCGGTGCCAAAGGCCAGCTTCGCGTCTATCTTGATGACCTTTGCCGTCTCGGGCAGGGAAAGGCCGTCGCAGTGGTTGGCGTCTACCACGACCAACCGTCCATTGTCAATGTCGATAGGGTCGAAGCCATTGTCCTCCCACGTTTGGTTCCAGTCCTTGTCCTCTGCCTGCTTTACCGTGTACGCCACGTTGGTGTCTTGCAAGGGGAAGTCGACCAGTTGCGATTTAAGCTCCTCCTCATCGAAAAGGGCGGTTTGAACATATCCCCGCATGCCATTGTCGGTGTCTTCAAACGACTCGAAGCCCGATGTCGCAGCCGCGTCTGCCAAAAGGTCACGCGCCGTCTGCAGAAGGCCATCCGGGCAAGTGATGGTGAACTCTGCCTCTAAATATTCCATAATAGATGTGCTATCAAATGAAAATGTAATATAAATATCAGTGCAAAAGTAAAAAAAATAGGGGAAAACCTACCAATGATTAGGGTTTTTCCGTAAATTTGCAAGAGAATAGGCATTAATTTTGCACTATAGAAAATAGAATACACAAGAAAAGAATAATCAATAAAAAGGTAAAGATATGAAAAAGTTTTTGATGCTTTTAGTTGTTGCGGGTGCGATGCCGCTGGCATCGATGGCACAAGACGACGTTTACTTTACTCCGAGCAAGAATGTTGACACGCCAAAGGCTGAGAAGCAAACCTATTATTGCGGCAGCAAGCGAGGTGTCGACGAGTACAACCGTTACGGAAAGCTTAACAGTTATTACCAGAAGATAGGCACCGACTCTTTGGGCAACGACATTATCACGTTCATGCCGGGTGATGGCGCGTATCGTGACTCGTCAGCGGCCGACACGGCTTACGTGTATCCCGGCAGCGCGAGGTTTGACGATGGCGACGACTACACATATACTCGCCGCATGTCGCGCTGGGACGGATTCTACGACCCTTGGTTCTACGATAATTTCTATGGCCCATACGGTTGGTACAGTCCATGGTACAGAGGCTGGTATGGTGGCTGGTATGGTGGCTGGTATGGTGGCTGGTATGACCCTTGGTACTATGGCTATGCCGGCTGGTACAATCCATATTATTATGGCTACTACGGCTGGGGCTGGAACTATCCTTACTTGGGTGGCGGCGTGATCGTGAACAACGGCGGCATGAACTCTGGTGGCTACACCGGGCAACGCACGTGGACCTCTGGCAGAACCTATGGCAGCTCATCCAACGGCAACCGCTCGTTTGGCAATTACACCTCCCGCAGCGCCGGCAACCGCTCGTTTGGATCACGAACCAATGACAACCGCGGATATAACGGCAACCGCACGTTCAACAACAACTCGTCTTACGGCACACGCTCGTTTGGCGGCAACACTGGCAGCTTCGGTGGTGGCAGCGTTGGAGGCGGAAGCTTCGGAGGCGGTCGCTCCGGTGGCAGCTTTGGCGGTGGAGGCGGCCACTTCGGTGGCGGAAGACGCTAAATGGCTACGGCACACGGCATAATCATTATATAAACCACAAGAAATTAAAACGTTAATATCATGAAATCAAAATATTTTCTTTTGCTCGCCGCGGCTGGACTGGCATCAATGTCCACGTCGGCTCAAGAGACATATCAAGATACAAAACTGATGGAGAACGAGCTGAACGGAACGGCTCGCTATGTAGGCATGGGTGGCGCGATGGAAGCCCTTGGCGCTGACTTGTCGACCATGCAGTCGAACCCTGCCGGTATCGGACTGTTTCGCAAGTCGCAGTTTGCCATCTCCGGCGGAATACTCTCGCAGTCGGGCGACAACGCCAAGAAGGACAAAGGCTTGGACTTCAAGGGCGACGCCACCAACGCAAGCTTTGACCAAGTTGGCTTCGTTTGGGCTTCAAGGACAGGACGCAACTCTTGGCTGAACCTCGGGTTCAACTATCACAAGAGCCGCAATTTCGACCAGATATTGTCAACCAACGGCAAGCTAAACAACGCCTCGCTCAACAAGCTCAGCGCGGCAAAATACGCCAATGGGTTGGCAGAGAAGGGAAGCATGGCATGGAATGCCGTGGACGACAGCTATGCCAAATTCCTCGCCAACGACAAGGGCGGGATGACATATTATAACGCCACGTCATACGCTTTCGGCCAGCATGAGTATGGATATATTGGCGAATACGATTTCAACGTGAGCGGAAACATCAACGACCGGGTGTTCCTCGGCGCCACGTTTGGCTTGCACGACGTGAACTATCGCGGCAACAAGCTCTATGCAGAGAACGACGCCACGGGAGCCTTGTCTGACAACTATGAGCAGCTGAAGATAGACGGCACGGGCTTCGACGTCAAGTTTGGCGCGATATTCCGCCCGATAGCCGAGTCGCCCTTCCGTATCGGCCTCTACGTCAATACGCCAGTGTTCTACGACCTTACGATGCGTGGAGCCTATGACCTCACGTTCTATCCCGCCAACAACGGCAGCGAAACAGGCAACTCAAGCGACTACGACTACAAGGTCTACACGCCGTGGAAGTTTGGCGTGAGCCTGGGAAACACCTTCGGCAACAATCTCGCCATGGGCATCACCTATGAGTATCAGAAATACGGCGCCATAGACAACCGCATAAATGATGGCAACACCTACTATGACGATTGGACTGGAAGCTACTATTCCGACAGCAATTCGGATGACGCGATGAACAACGACACGGAGCTGAACCTCAAGAGCGTGCACTTGCTGAAGGTGGGCTTGGAGTATAAGCCCATACCGCAGATGGCCATCCGCGTGGGTTACAACTACATGTCGCCGCAGTTTAACGACAACGCGTATCGTGACGGTTCGCTGCAGTCTCCTGGCGTGGGATATGCCACGTCGGCTGATTACACCAACTGGAAAGCGACAAACCGCTTCACCTGCGGTCTCGGCTTTACGCTCGACAAGTTCTTCGCCGACATAGCTTATCAATACAGCAGCACCAAAGGCGACTTCTTTCCTTTCATGAGCTATTATCCCTCAAGCAAGGAAGACGAGACCTACTCAAATATCGCCGACGCCTCTAAGGTCAGTGTAAATCGTAACCAGTTATTGTTTACAATTGGCTACCGATTCTGATGGCTAAGATTTCATAAAGAGAACAAAAATATTGTTTGTTAAACATATTGGATTAAAAATAAGGGCATGAACATGTTGTTTGTGCCCTTATTTTTTGTAACTTTGTACACATTATGAAACGATTCTATTTTATAGCCATACTATTATTGTCCGTATTAGGCACGTTCGCCCAGAAGCGAGAGTTTCGTGGAGCATGGATCCAAGCCGTAAACGGACAGTTTCAAGGTCTGCCAACGCAAGTGATACAGCAAAAGCTGAGCAGGCAACTCGACGTGCTGAAAGCCGACGGCGTGAACGCCATCATCTTCCAAGTGCGTCCGGAGTGCGACGCCCTTTACAAAAGTGACTATGAGCCTTGGAGTCGCTACCTCAGCGGACAGCAAGGCAAGGCGCCAAGTCCTTATTGGGATCCGTTGCAGTGGATGATAGACCAATGCCACCGTCGCGGAATGGAACTGCACGCGTGGATTAACCCTTTCAGGGCCAAGACAAAGGGCACATCGTCGCTCGCCAACGGCCACGTGGCAGCACAGCATCCTGACTGGACTTTCGCTTATGGCGGACAGCTTATCTTGAATCCGGCATGCAAGGCAGCAGCAGACTACACATGCAAGGTCGTTGACGACATAGTGAACCGTTACGACATTGACGGACTTCATATCGATGACTATTTTTATCCATACCCGGTGGCAGGCGAGACCATACCAGACGAAAACCAGTTTCGCGCAAATCCACGCGGTTTCAAGAACATAGGCGACTGGCGTCGCGACAATGTGAACCGTTTTATCAAGCAACTCGACGAGACGATACACAAACGCAAGCCATGGGTGAAGTTTGGCGTGTCTCCGTTCGGCATATACCGCAACCAGGGCAGCGACCCGAAGAATGGCTCAGCCACTAATGGCTTACAAAACTACGATGACCTTTATGCCGACGTGCTGCTTTGGGTCAACAATGGTTGGGTAGACTACTGCGTGCCACAGCTCTATTGGAACATAGGCCATCGTGTGGCCGATTACAAGACCTTGATAAAATGGTGGGACAAGCATGCGGCCAACCGCCCACTGTATATTGGCGAGAGCGTGGTCGCAACGGCCAACTCTACCGACCTTGACAATCCCAACATCAACCAAATGCCGGCAAAACACCAGCTCCACAGGTCTTTGCCACATGTGCAAGGCACCGTGCTTTGGTATGCACAAGCCGTGGAGGACAACGTTGGCAACTACGGGTCGGTGTTGCGCACAGCCTATTGGAAACATCCAGCCTTGCAACCCTTGATGCCCTTCATAGACGGCAAGCGCCCAAAGAAACCTCGCAAGGTGAAAGCGGTATGGACACGCGATGGCTACATACTCTTCTGGTCCGTGCCGCGCGGAAAGCAATGGAACGACGTGGCAAAACAATATGTGGTATATCGCTTTGCAAAGGGCGAGAAGGTGAACATCGAGGATTCCTCAAAGATTGTAGCCATAACGTCAGACACGTTCTATAAACTACCATACGACAAGGGGCGGAACAAATACACTTACATAGTGACAGCCCTCGACAAGATGTCGAACGAAAGCAAGGCAAAGAAAGTGAAAGTGAAGCTCTGACACATATTATTATAATAATCTTAACCCAAACAACATGAGTCCGATAACCGTAACGATAACCATAATAGCCTATTTCATAATACTTTTCACAGTGTCTTGGCTCGCTGGAAGAAAGACCGACAACCAAGGCTTCTTCCTCGGGGGAAGAAAACAGCCTTGGTTTCTCGTGGCCATAGCCACGATGGGCTCTTTCCTGTCGGGCGTGACATTCGTGTCGGTCCCCGGCATGGTGGCCGACAAGAGTTTCTCTTACCTGCAGATGGTGATGGGGTTTGTCGTGGGGCAGTTCATCATAGCGTTTGTCTTGGTGCCATTGTTCTATAAGATGAAACTGGTGTCGGTGTACCAATATCTGGAGGACAGGTTCGGGGCGCGGTCTCATAAGACCGGTGCATGGTTCTTTTTCATCTCCAAGATGCTTGGCGCGTCTGTCAGGCTTTTCCTTGTATGCCTTACCCTTCAGCTGCTTGTCTTTGAGCCATTCCACCTGCCTTTTGTGTTAAACGTGTTTCTCACCGTGTTCCTCGTTTGGATATACACTTGTCGAGGAGGCGTGAAGTCAGTCATTTGGACCGACGTGCTCAAGTCGTTGTGCCTCGTCCTCTCTGTCGTGCTCTGCATAGTCTTCATATCATCAGAGTTGAACCTTGGCTTTAAGGGGATGTTACAGTCAATATCCAACAGCAGCATGAGTCAGGTCTTCTTCTTCGATGACGTTAACGACAAGCGTTATTTCTTCAAGCAGTTCATAGCCGGAATCTTCACGATGATAGCCACTACTGGACTCGACCAGGACATGATGCAACGCAACCTTAGCTGCCGAAACTACAAAGACTCGCAGAAGAACATGATGGTCAGCATAGTGTGCCAATTCTTCATCAACCTCCTGTTCTTGATGCTTGGCGTGCTTCTTTACTTCTTTGCCTCAAAGGTTGGCATCACCGCCACGGGCGACACGCTGTTCCCGGCAGTGGCCACAAGTCAATATCTGCCCGCGATTGTCGGCGTGCTTTTCGTCGTGGGCTTGTTCTCCGCGGCCTATTCCGCGGCAGGCTCAGCGCTCACAGCCCTTACCACATCGTTCACGCTCGACATTCTTGACGCTGACAAGAAGAAGGCCAACGACCCGAATGGCACGTCCCTGACCAAGACAAGAAAGACGGTGCACGTCTTCATGGCATTATTGATGGCGGTTGTCATCTATGTCTTCGGACTGCTCAACAACACGAGCGTGATAGATGCCGTTTACGTGCTTGCCAGTTACACCTATGGCCCCATACTTGGAATGTTCGCCTTCGGCATAATCGTGAAGGCAAAGACTAAAGACAAATATGTGCCACTCGTGGCTATAGTGTCACCTATACTGTGTTTCATTCTCCAAGAGAACTCCGAGACATGGTTTAATGGATACAAGTTCAGCTATGAGCTGCTTATCCTTAACGCGCTCTTTACATTCATAGGGCTGTGCTTGCTGATTAGTCGTAATAATGCCAAGAAATAATACAGAGAGTATGAAGAAATTGTTAATTGTTATTGGCCTGATGCTTGGCATCGTCAATGCTAACGCTCAAGGTCTTGAACATTGTGAACCGGCGGAAGTTGGGTTGGACGCTTCTCAACTTCTTTATGCCGACAGTGCCATCAACAAGGCCATTGCCGAGAAAGACGCTCCCGGAGCCGTGCTTTGCGTGGTGCGACATGGAAAAATAGCGTATCTGAAGGCTTATGGCAACAAGAGGGTGTACCCGAAGGTGGAGAAAATGACCACTGAGACGGTCTTCGATATGGCATCGTGCAGCAAGGCCATGTCGACGGCAATATCAGCTTGGGTGCTTATCGAGCAGGGAAAGTTAAGGCTTCTTGACCGTGTGGACATGTTCATTCCGGGATTCGAGAATTGGAAAGACTCCGCCGGCAACGTCACGTCGATACGTGTCGTCGACTTGATGACGCACGTCTCAGGATTGCCACCATACGCGGACATCAACAAGGTTAAGGAAAAATACGGCGCGCCTAACCGCGACGGACTGATAGATTATATCTCTCATTGCAAACGCGACTTCGAGCCAACAACAGATTTTCAGTACAGTTGCATCAATTATATCACGTTGCAACGTATCATTGAGACCATTTCCGGCGAGAGCCTTGATGTCTTCGCCAAGAAGCACATCTTTGACGTCTTGGGCATGCGGCACACTGCCTATACTCCATCTCCCGCGCTTGCCAAGCAGTGCGCACCAACAGAGAAACAGGCCGACGGCAAGTGCCTGCAAGGAGTAGTCCACGACCCATTGGCACGCATCATCAATGGCGGCATATCGGGCAACGCGGGCGTGTTCTCAACTGCAGAGGACATTGCCATACTATGCGCGGCACTCCAAAACGGCGGAACTTGGAATGGCCACCGCATATTAAGCGCAGCGGCGGTGAAGGCCATGCGCACCGTGCCAAAGAGAGCGGCTAAATTCGGACGCACGCCAGGATGGGACTGTCATTCCGATTATGCCTCAAACAATGGCGACATGCTTAGTCCGGCAACATACGGGCACACGGGATTCACTGGCACAAGCATTGTAATTGACCCAGTAAACGACGTCAGCGTAATCCTTCTTACCAACAGTGTTCATCCAGATGGCAAGGGCAACGTTATCGCACTTCGCTCATACGTTGCCAACGCAGTGGCTTCGTCAATAATAAAATAGGCACCAACCAATTTAACAAAGGCAATGAAAAGATTAATGTATCTTGTGGGATTAACCATCGGTTTGCTGTCTAACGCGCCTGTGTCAGCCCAGAACTGTAGCAAGGGCTATTCATGGGAAGCTGACCTGCACCATCGCTTGCTCGTTGATTTCTGCAAGGATGAGAAGAGCGTGTTGGATTATATTCATCGCTATATTCCCAACGTCACGGAGACTCAAATGAGGACATGGGAGAAGAGCGGTGCCTTAGAGCTGCGCGTCATTGACGGCGAGAAGAGGTATTTTTATAATGCGGCGCCCAACCTGTTTCGCATTGACAAGACGTGCAGGGCCATTAAGTTGAAGAAAGACGGCGAAGCATTGGAAGGCACGGAAAAAGCCGACATGGAGAATGTGCCTAAAATCATAAGCAATGCCCCAAGCAATCAGAAACGCTTGGCCGAGCCAAAGAAGATAAAGGTCAAATACACATTGACCGTGAAAGCCGATGCCGTGCCCGATGGGGAAACAATACGTTGTTGGCTTCCATTCCCGCGAACAGACGTCGCAAGGCAGCAAAATGTAAAGCTGCTATCAACGAGTGAGAGCCAATATCAGCGTTCTCCCGTTGATTGTGCCCATTCGTCAGTTTATATGGAAAAGAAAGCGGAGGCTGGGAAACCTACCGTCTTTTCAGAGGAGTTTGAGTATGTCTCGTATGGCAGTTGGTTCAACATGCTATCGAAATCGGTAAAGCCTTATGACACAAGCTCCGCCTTGTACAAGAAGTACACATCCGAACGCGACCGCCACATTGTTTTCACGCCAAGGTTAAGGCAGCTGGCTGATAGTCTGACACAAGGGGTAACGAACCCCGTGATTAAGGCACAACGTATTTTCAAGTGGATAAACGATAACTTCCCTTGGGCTTCGGCGAGAGAATATTCCACGATAGAGAACATCCCGGAATATGTGCTTGAGAACCATCATGGCGATTGCGGTCAAGTGACACTTCTTTTCCTGACGCTCTGTCGCATCAGTGGCATTCCCGCGCATTTTGAGAGTGGTTTCATGCTTCATCCCAATGCCGAGAACCTCCATGACTGGGGTGAGATATATTTCGAGGGCATTGGCTGGGTGCCTGTTGACATGTCGTTCGGAATCCCTACTTACGCCAAGAACGAGAATGAAAAGTGGTTCTTCCTTGGGGGCATAGACTCATGGAGAATGGTCGTCAACTCTGATTTCGGAGAAAGTTTTTCCCCTGTTAAGAAATGGCCACGCAGCGAGACGGTTGATTTCCAGCGTGGAGAAGTAGAATGGCAGGGCGGCAACCTCTATTTCGACAAATGGAGCTGGAACTTAGAGGTCATCAAATAAAGGTTTGGTCTTTATAGCTGTCAGCTAAAACTCCGAAGTCACAAATCTTTAGCCCGAAACCTCAGTTTAATGGGATTTCGGGCTTTTATTGCATTAAAGATTCGGCGGACAGCAATATCAGCTGCTGCTATTTGGCACCTTCCAAAATTTGGAATGATGATTTTTACTAAAGAAGGCAATACAGAATTATCCTTGTATTAATCCATGACAGGCAGCATGCAGCGAAAATGCCACTTACCACTTATGTCGCACGGCATACTTGGGCAAGCGTGGCCAGAGTATGAACATACCTATCGCTGTCATCAGTGAGGGAATGGGACATAATTCCATAAAGACGACACAGGTGTATCTGAACTCCATCGATATATCAAGAATCAATGAGGCGAACAAGAGGATTATAAAGAGAATTGGAGGTTGAGTAGTGCTTAACAAATGGAGGGAGGAGTGATTGTTTTCACATGATAAAACATGCACAAAGGGTAGAATGCTGTAAACAAAGAGCTTTTGGAAGCTTGAAAAGGCGGATTTGTAAAACATTTTAGGGGAAATTCGGGGTTTTGCTAAACTTTTTCATTCAAAAATGATAAAAAGTGAAGGAAAAGTAGTACCTTTACAATGTAGATACAGTTTTGTCATGTGAAAACAGTACGTAAAGAGATAGAGACACAAAGGCACTATGAGGTGAAAATGCGGCGCAATCAGCACATTTGATTTGTAAAACATTGAATCCCATAACTGGACAAACATACACACAGATAGTATGAATTTATGAACAATGTTATTGTAAAAATGGCATTGTCATCCCAGGTGATGGTAGCCAGCAATTACATAAAGTAGCGGAGAGGTTATGAAGCAGGATTGCACGGTTTCTCAGTCTACAGCCGACGAAACAAAGCGTTTTCAGACATCTGAAAGCAATGAATTTCCAGAGGGCACACACGTTTCTGAGCCAGACGAAATGATTGGTTCAGCGATAAAGAAGTGTTCGCAGGTGAAAGATAACTGCACGTCATGGAGTTATCTTTTTGTACACAATCAAAAAGTAAAGTCGATAGAAGAACAGCTAAAGAAAGATGGAGTAACCCATTTTGTGCATAAGACAATAAAATATGTCCCCCGTCACAGGAACAGAGGCGGAATGCGCGAAGTGGAAACCCCTTCGGTAAGTGGACTGATATTCCTGCAAGGTGACCCAGAAACATTACAGGACTACCTAAATAAAAACGTAAATTCATACAAACTCCGTAAAAATTGTAGTACAGGAAAGGTTGCCACTATCCCTTGCAACCAGATGGAGCCATTCATGCGTGTGGCAGAAACCGAGCCAGAACGTCTCCGTTTCCTTCTTCGTCCTTTTGTTTATTATTCCAAGAACCGCACCCTACTTCGCATTGTGACTGGTAAATATGCCGGACTCGAAGGTTATGTAATCCGCATAGCCCGAGACCGCAAGCTCGTTATGGATGTCGGTGGAATGGCAGTAGCCTTATCAGGCGTACATGCCGAACGTTTTGAGGAAGTAAACAAGAACGAGGCAGACAAAAAAGAACGCGAGCTATTCTACAAGCGCAACTTGCATGAGCGCAACGCCTTTATCGACCGTTACTTCCACCGTGTGAAGACCGCCCAAGAAGTGGCTGCTCAGGTAGAAAACATCGAAATACTCCGACTTCAGACACTCGCCGATGTAAGAGATAAGAAACTGGATCTGAAAGATGCCTATGACACCTTCTATTTCATGATAGAAGAGATAGGCTACTACTATGCGCCTTTCATCGACTATTTCAAGGACGAGTTGAGACCCATCTTTGAAGCAGGAAGAACCGTAATGGAAGAGATAGAGAAAACTATAAAGATATTCAAAAACAGCGATAAAGAACTGCATAATCGCTGCGAAACAGAATTTGAGGCATTGCAAAACAACTACGGATATTTTTTTGAATGTTGAGTTTTGAATTTTGAATAATACTCTGTCTTGCTATGCGATTTTGTTGGCTATAATCGTAATCTTTATGCTTATAGGCACACTCTTGTTTGGGCAAAAGACAGATATAGGTGAAGATTTTGAAATGGCAAGTTCTTTGGAAGATGTCACTTTGTTCCCAACCATATGTTTTTATGCGATAGTTGTATGGAGATTCTTGATGATATATTTCTTACTGGATTTCTTCATCATAACAATTTATACAATATGTAGTTTGTTCCAATTTCTGAATTTGCAGATGCTTGACCTTCAGCTACCATTTGCGGTGAATGCTAGTCAAGTGACAAGTGAGTATCAAGCTTATAAACATAAATATGGGAAGATAGGTGTCTTTATAGTTCTTCTGATGGGGATACTTCTATTGCTATTTGCCACTTCATTATGTTTTATTTATAAATGATATTTATCGTTTCAGATAATTTTAGACATTTCTAATTAAACGTCAGATAACAACAAGCGAATAATACTTCACTTCCAATGTACTTTATGATGGGGTGTCGCTGCACACGAGCCGAGTCATATTGAATGCGTTGGGAGTGGAAGACTTCGGTATATATAATGTGGCGTGTGGTGTCGTGGCGATTAGAATTATATTTTTTAACCCAAATCGGTCATTAGAAAAAGCTTCTTGTCATTTTCTAATGACCGCCATTA
>ERZ779764.108-NODE-108-length-15408-cov-3.73393_pt1 | contig 15408 bp, 11 predicted proteins | sample MGYA00511255_ERZ779764 | MGnify/ENA primary metagenome ERZ779764 (study PRJEB29588, sample SAMEA2151677) | human gut metagenome | biome: human gut; feature: human-associated habitat; material: faeces | place: Denmark | collected 2008/2010 ...
AAAGCCAAAGACTGGTGACGGAGTAGAGGCTGTGGCCGTGGACGAGGCAGCCGCGAAGAAGCTTGAGGAGAAAAAGGTTGAGGAAACATTCACCGATGATGACCTCATAAGGGAATGGGTTTCCATGTGCAACCGCATGCCTCAAAAGTTCGTGGGCCTTGCGTCTCGCTTGAAGAATATAGTTCCACGCATTACCGAGTACCCCAACATGGAAGTCGTGGTGGACAATCAGTTGCTTCTTGACCAAATATCAGCCATCAAGAAAAACATCCGTGCTACCATGCGTGTGCGTCTTCACAACAGCTTGATAGAGTTCTCGCCTCGTCTGGCCAAGCAAAACGAGAACGAGCGCGCTCTTACCAAGTTGGAGGTCTTCGATGCCATGAGAAAGCGCAACCCCGCTATTGAGAAGTTGCGCCTTGGATTGAAATTGGAGCTAAGTTGACATCTTGCTAAATGAGTGGCATGCCGAGCTTTGCGCATTCCTCGCGCATGTCCTCTGGCCAGATGCTTGCCTGTATTTCACCGATATGCGCCTTGTGGAGCATCACCATGCAGAGGCGGCTTTGGCCTATGCCACCGCCAATGCTGAGGGGCAACTTGTCGTTGAGCAACTGCTGGTGGAAATATAGCTTCTCGCGTTCTTCCTGATGCTCAATCTTCAGCTGGCGTATCAAGCTCTCCTTGTCTACACGTATGCCCATCGAGCTAAGCTCAAACGAGCGTCCAAGCACGGGATACCAAATCAGGATGTCGCCATTTAGTCCGGCCTTGCCGTTTTCTGATATTGTGGACCAGTCGTCGTAGTCGGCCGCGCGGCCGTCATGCTTGTTGCCGTCCGACAGTTTCCCTCCAATGCCTTCCACGAACACGGCGCCATACTTTTTGCAGATGGCGTTCTCACGCTCGTGTGGGGTCAAGTCTGGATACATGTCGAGCAAGTCTTGCGAGTGGATGAAGTGAATCTCCCTTGGCAGGAAAGGCTTGAGCTGCGGGAAATTCTCGCAGGCGAGAAACTCCGTTCGAAGAATGGCGCTGTAAATTCTCTTCACTATGTCTTCCAGGAAACTGATGGTGCGTTGTTCGCTGGTGATTACCGCCTCCCAGTCCCATTGGTCAACATATAGCGAGTGCAGGTTGTCGAGCTCCTCGTCGGCACGTATGGCGTTCATGTCGGTATAGATGCCATAGCCTGGCTCCACACCGAACTTGGCGAGAGTCAGTCGTTTCCATTTTGCCAGAGAGTGCACCACCTCTGCCTTTGCCTCATTCATGTCCTTGATAGGGAACGATACTGGACGTTCCACGCCGTTGAGGTCGTCGTTGATGCCCAAGCCCTTGAGCACGAACAATGGCGCCGTGGCTCTGCTGAGGCGAAGCTCGGTGGAGAGGTTTTGCTGGAAAAACTCTTTTATCATCTTGATGCCATGCTCTGTCTGGCGACGATCCAAGAGCGTCTTATAATCTTTTGGCTTTATTAATTGACTCATGTTTTGTTTTGGTTTTCTCTCTTTGTTATTTAATTTGCAAGCAAAGTTACTCAATTATTATTAATTGGCAATGTTTTCGCGGTTTTATTTTCTCATACTGTCACAAATAAAATGCAATTGTTGTCTTTTTGTGATGATAGAGGATAATTTTGTGGTCTTGGTCAATTAAATGTGCCTCAGGCTATATACATTAAGGGAATTGTTGTAACTTTGCATACGAACAAACACATTGCTTATGATAGAATATGACCTTGAAAAGATAAAGGCGGTCATCTTTGATGTCGATGGCGTGCTATCGGCAAATACCGTGTCGATGGATGAAAATGGCTTGCCATTGCGTACGCTCAATATCAAGGATGGTTATGCCATACAGCTTGCCGCCAAGATGGGTCTCAAGTGCGCCATTATCACAGGTGGCGACTCGGAGGCAATCAGGAAGCGTTACGAGTATCTTGGCATGACCGACGTGTTCATGAAATGCTCGGTTAAGGTCAAGACCTATGAGATGTTCCTGAGGGAGCATGGTCTCAGCGATGACAATATAATATATGTAGGCGACGACATCCCCGACTATGAGATAATGAAGCGTGTCGGTTGTCCGTGTTGCCCAAGCGACGCATGCGAGGAGATACGTCAGATGTCGGTCTACGTCTCGCCTTACAGTGGCGGAAACGGCTGCGCGCGCGATGTTCTGGAGCAAGTGTTGCGTGCCCAAGGCAAATGGCTCAGCTCATCAAAGGCTTTTGGGTGGTGATAAATATATAAGGAAGTATTCAGCATTGAAAAAGTTGATTTTGGCAAGCAACTCTCCTCGAAGGCGTGAGTTGCTCAAGGGACTTGACCTCGACTTTGAGGTGAGGGTGAAACGTGGAGTGGGAGAGAAGTTTCCCAAAGACATACCAGCGGAAAGCGTGTCAGAGTATATTTCCAGGGAGAAAGCTGACGCTTACGACATAACCGATGATGAGATATTGCTCACCGCCGACACCGTGGTCATACTCGACGGTGAGATAATGGGCAAGCCTAAAGACGCTGAAGCGGCACGTGACATGCTGCACCGGTTGAGCGGGCACACCCATCATGTCGTGACAGGCGTGACTATAAAGACCACGCGGGGAAGCAAGTCGTTCTCTGACGTCACGGCCGTGACTTTCAGGCAGTTGGCCGATGATGAGATAAATTATTATATTGACCGTTACAAGCCGTTCGACAAGGCTGGCTCTTATGGCGTGCAAGAGTGGATTGGGTATATAGGCGTTACCCATATCGACGGCAGTTTTTATAACGTCATGGGTCTTCCTGTTGAGCGCGTTTACGAGGAACTTAAAAAGTTCATGTAGTATAAATATATATCTTTAAACATTACAAACAATATGAAAACAATGCTTTTAACGCTTGCTGTTGCCGCCCTTGGCGTGCCAGCCTCGGCGCAAACGTCGGCCAACGTGGCTTATCAAGACGGTAACGTGCGCATCACGATGATAGCCGATGGCGCAGCCAGGCTTGAGTATGCGCCTGACGGCAAGTTCGTGGACAACAAATCGCAGGTGGCGGTCATCAGGGATTACGCTCCCGTGAGCTACAAGGTGAGCGACAAGTCAAAGACGGTGCGCATCAGCACCGACGCCATGACCATTACTTACGTAAAGGGTAAAGGCCCCTTCACCTCCGCCAACCTTTCCATCGTCTCGGCAAAGAAGAAAGGCGCGCTGCCTTTCTCATGGAAACCCGGACAGAAAGACGATGGCAACCTGAAGGGAACTTACCGTACGCTCGACGGCTATGATGGCGACTTGCGTGATGGCAAGCCAATGCCCATTGAAGACGGGGTGCTCTCCAAGAGCGGATGGACATTAATCAACGATTCAAAGTCGTATCTCTTCGACCGTAGCGAGTGGCCGTGGGTTGAGGAACGGCCCGACACGACTAAGGCCCAAGACTGGTATTTCCTGGCCTATGGCCACGACTACAAGAAGGCGCTTCGCATGTTCACCAAGTTCTCAGGCAAGGTGCCTTTGCCACCTCGTTATGCCTTCGGCTACTGGTGGTCGCGCTATTGGAGCTATTCTGATGACGAGCTTCGTGAGCTCGTGGACAACTTCCATCAGTATAACATTCCGCTCGACGTGCTTGTGGTCGACATGGACTGGCATTACAATCAAGCCCCGCGAGGCGGATGGACGGGTTACACATGGAACCGCTCCCTCTTCCCCAACCCCAAGGGATTCCTGAGCTGGGTCAAGGACAACAAGCTGCAGGTGACCATGAACCTCCATCCCGCCGACGGCATAAAGACGTGGGAGGAGAAATGGTCGGCCATGTCTGAATGGATGGGCAACGACACGGCTCTGCACAAGGACATACCTTATGAGGGCTCAAACAAGCGTTTCATGACAGGATGGCTCAACAACGTGCTTCATCCCATGGAGAAAGATGGCGTTGACTTCTGGTGGCTTGATTGGCAACAATGGGTTAACGACAAGAAGCTGACCAACCTTAACAACACGTGGTGGATAAATTATGTGATGTTCTCCGACATGGAGCGTAACCGCGACACTCGCCCAATGCTTTACCACCGTTGGGGCGGACTTGGCAACCATCGTTACCAGATAGGCTTTTCGGGTGACGCCATGATCTCTTGGAAGTCGCTCGACTTCCAGCCTTATTTCAACAGCACCGCCTCAAATGTACTTTATTGCTATTGGAGCCACGACATTGGCGGTCACATGCATGCCAACAGCATTGACCCGGAGATGTATGTGCGTTGGATGCAGTTTGGCTTGTTCAGCCCCATACTGCGTAGCCATTCCACGAAGAACGCTGGCTTGAACAAGGAGCCATGGGTGTTCAGCTATCCTGTCACGCGCATTCTACGCAACATCGTGAAGGAGCGATATGTGCTAAACCCCTACATCTATACCATGGCGCGCAAGACTTATGACAACGCGTTGCCCCTTTGCCGACCAATGTACTACGACTATGCCGACTGCCCGCAGGCTTACGAGATGAAGAATGAGTACATGTTTGGCGACGACATGATTGTTCGCCCTGTCACGACACCGAGAGACGGTGCCAAGGCCACCGCTGAGGTTTGGCTGCCAAAGGGCAACGACTGGTATGAGACGGCCTCAGGCAAGCTCATCAAAGGTGGGCAGACCGTGAGAAATGGTTTCCAGCTCGATGAGATTCCTGTCTATGTAAAAGCCGGCAGCGTGATACCGATGTATGCCGACACGCTGAAGAACCTTCGGGGCAACGACAACCCCGTGGTCGTGAGCGTGTACCCGGCTGACGGTGACTGCGAATCCAAGGCCGAATATTATGAGGACGCTGGCAACGACAAGCAATATGCCTCGCAATATGCGGTCACGCCTCTCTCGGCTTCTCGCAGGGGCAACAAGCTCGCTGTGACAATCGGCGCGCGAAAAGGCTCTTACGCCGGAATACCGCAAGACAGGAAATACCAAGTGAAGGTGGTGGCCTCAGTGGTTCCGCAGGAGGTGAAGGTGAACGGCAAGACCGTCAATTTCAGCTACGACGGCATGTCGCTATCATTGCTTGTCGACTTGAGCGATACAAACTGCTCAGCTGTCAAGACGGTGGAGATTACATATCCAGACAACAACCAGTGTGTCGCCAACGGTGAGATAGGCCAGATGCGCCGTGTGCGCAACAATGTTTACCAACTCAAGACGCGCAACGCCGGCATAGTGCTCACCGATGACCTCGCCAACATGGAGTGCGCCGGAAGGACTATCACCTACGATCCAAAGTGCTTCACGGAGATAATAAACTTCTTCCGCGACCGGTTCGCCCACCTTGACAGTGTGCTGAAAGAGCAGAAACTCAACGAAGACGACTATAAGTTCTTCGTCGACTACACATATTGATATAGCTGATAGGTAATATTATTTAGAGTATACAAGTCAGGGCAGGACTCCTCGTTTGGGGTCCTGCCCTTTTTGGATGCTCGCATGAACGGCAACGCGAGCCACGTAGAAATGTAAAATATTATTGCCAAAATTTAACACTTGATAACTGGTGCTTTTAGAGCGGGAAAAAGGCTCGGAGGTGCCCTTTTGCAGCATCGCCAGCAGGTTTTTGGCCAAAAACCGTTGCCGTTACGGTGCAATCGCGTCGCGATTACACCGTAACGGCATCGCGATTGCACCGTAACGGCGACGCGATTACACCGTAACGGCGACGCGATTTTGCTGTCAGAAAACTGTTGGAAATATAATAGCTTGATAGTCAGATGTTTATCAAAATAGTCCATAATCGCCTCATTTCGAGCGAAGCGACGGCTTGGTTGAAAAAATGGATTCTCAGAATACCATTTGTAAATTATTATTATCATATTGCAGAGGCCGGTTTTATGCCGGCCTCTGCTGCGTAAGAGAAAGTCTCAATAACGCATCGCGTGAAATGAAAACATCCATACGATGCGTTACGGATGCTTATTTCTTTATTATCTTGCCTACGATATTGTTCATGTAGGCTCTGACGTCTGTCCAGCGGTAGTAAGGCCCCTTGAATGCCTTTATGGGCAGCGTGGCCTCGTTCTCGTTGAGCAGCACCTTCACCAGCACGTCTTTCTTTGGGTGCTTGGCATCCTTATAGAACACGAACTGGACGTTGCACGCCATCGGGAACACGTTGTACACGTCCCAATCCTCAGCGTCGATCTTGTCGAGCGAAGAGCGTGGGTTGCCGTAGCCGTTGATGTTGAGCAGGCAGACAAGCGGCAGCACGTCGCCCTCGTGGGCAAAGCGCATGGTGGCGCCGGGATGAGGCAAGGTGACGCATGTGTCGGCAGTCTCCATGATGTTCTTCACGAGATTGAGCTGAGTGTACATTCCGGCTCCGTCGTTGAGCTTGTTAGGTCCAGCGTACGAATACCAGAAAGCCGTTGTCATGAGCCATTGGTTGTAGAGCTCCTCCTCGGAGAAGATGTCCCACATGGGCTTGAACTGATGGCGCAGCTCCGTGTTTTGCAAGGCTATGGTCGTGTCGAACAGTTGCGTGGCAAGCGCGCTCTCGTTCACGTGCTTAGCGTAGTCGGGATCATTGAAGATGGTCTTCATCATGTGTGGTGCCTTGTTGTGGCGCTTCTTAAACGCGTTCAGGCTGTCCACGGCTGCCGTGGTGCGGGAGAGCGGCTCGTAAGGGCTCGTGGCGTTATCGTTCATGTAGTACATGTCGTGGTAAGAAGCGTCGCTCTTGAACTTTATTTTCGGGTTGAGCGCGGCAAGTTGCAGCAGCTCGTTCTCCATCGACAGTATGCAGCGAATGACCACCGTGGAGCGTGCGTCAACGTTGGTGACACCGGCGAACACCTGCGGGAAACGCTCGAACATGCGCTTGGCAATGCCACGGTGTTGCTCGGCGCCCAGCTGCGTCAGTTCTCCTTCGCGGCTCATGCCCTGAGCGCGCATCTCCTTCACCAAGGCAAACACCTCCTTGCCTCGTGGGGTGAGCTTGCCGAGAGAGTCGGCATGGGCAAGAGTGTAGTAAGGCTTGTTGAACGCGTTTTTGCCGATAAGCCAGCGAGAGCCATGACGACCGTAGTGGCTGATATAGAAAGGCTCGTAACCACTTGGCGAAGGCGTGAGCTTCTTGGTTGGCACGGGATAGTCGCGATAGTTGTTGGCGGCGAGGTTTGGGTTCTCCTTGATTTCCTGTCTCGAGCGTTGGGCGTTAATGCCAATCAACGGCAGCGAGAGAAAGGCAAGCAAAATGATGTTTTTTTTCATGTTTTGGCTTTTATAAAGTTTAGTGTAAAAAAATATTCTTTATAGTACTGCACAAAGGTAGCAATAACTATTTAATCTGGCAAGGAAAGCGTTGCTGTTTAAGCTATTTTGTGTTGTTTTGCAATGAACATGAAATGATAGACACGTAAACTCTGTTTTTTGTGCTAATTGCTTATATTTTCCTTGAATAAATTTGGAGATATGGGAAATTATCAGTAAATTCACGGCGTAAGATTGCCTAGTCGGGCAAATTCATCAATACAAAGAGTTTATAGAAAACAACTATAAAGATTATCTTAAAAATAAAAACAAGTAATGAAAAAATATATAATCCTCATATTATTATTTTATTGTATTATTAGCAATTGCTCAAGCATTTACCAGAATAAGATATTTGGAGCCATGAGGCAACAGAAAATTGATTCTGTTAGAATCTATTTTTCACATCCTTTAAATCTAAGTAACCTTACCATTACAGTTTGGAAAAATAAAGAGGCCACTTTCATTCTCGACTCCTTGACACGCAAGGAAGTAGACAGAAAGAACATTAATGATGATATTCCAGACGATTATGAATTTGTGCACTATCCAGCCAAGTTAAGTCGAGATGATGAGGATTTCTTATTATCATGCATTAATGTCTTTTTTATTTCAAAGACAGGAAAGATTTTCAAGCTTAGGAGAAAAGAAAAATTTTATAGAGAGTCAGATGATGATTACTTGAGCATCACATATTATAAAGGTAAAAGGAAAGAAAAAAATGGATTCGTGTTATGTGATGTTTATGATCCAAAACCGACTTGTGCAGGTAATGAAACACATCAATACTCACGCGAGTTCATGTGTTTTATGCAACTGATTATTCATATAACTGCCAAGCAAGGCCCATATAGTGAAAGATATGAGAGGGCAATCAAGCGTATGGCAGCCGACCCCAATTACATAGTTTATGATTTTTCAAAATAAGCGGAACACCTGCATTAGCGTGGTATTTGTCATTGTCATCCTGTCATTTTTCCTTGTGTCGTGCAAATCCAATTCATACATTGATTTGCTGACAGGAGGAAGGATTAGGTATTGGCAATTTCTTGAGCATAAAGATTATTATATGTCTTTCGAAAAACAAACACGCAGAGTATTAGATTATGAGGTGAATTTAAAAAAACTATATTGGAATGGCTTGGATTTAATTTCCAAGGGCAGACATTTTAAAATTTCTGGAAACCGTGTAACGACATGTTGGAAAGTCCATGGATATAGAATTCCAGTAGATACATTTGACATATTGGAAGTTAATGACCAAAAATTGGTTCTAAAATGGACAAATGGCTCCCCTGTAACATTAGTTAAATATACTAATGAATAAGCTCATGGAAAACGGCAAGTTGACGAAATACTTGAACCGTGGGATTTGCGGAATTGTATATAATTGCCTGAATTTGCCATCGGAAGTTGACTTTACCGACGGGAGTCGGATAACATATACTTATGACGGAGGAAGACGGAAGTTGAGGACGGATTATTACATTAACCCATTGACGGCATCGGTGCCGCAACTGTCGGGAGGCGCGGGCACTGCCGGTTAGGTCGTCAGAGGCAGACTTCTCGGGTATTGTGCAAATAGCTAACAATAACTCTTTAATCTGGCAAGGAAGGCATTGGTGTTTAAGCTAATTTGTTTAACTTTGCAACGATTATGAAAGGAAAACATACTCATATATATATCATGGCTCTTGTGGCCTTCGTGATCCTTGCAAGTTTCGCGGCAATCGGTTTGGCTACATTCAGGGCTGACGACACCATGCCACAAGACACGGTGGACAGGCGGCAGGTCAAAAAGTCGCAACCCGTGGCGGTAAAGAGGAACACGGTGCGCAAGGTCACCGTGACAGACTCGCTGCCCGACAATGACCCAACCGTGAGGGGAACGCTTACCGACAGTTGGGGCAATCCCATGAGTGGCGTGGTGGTGAGCGACGGCTATACGTGCACTGTCACCAACGACAAGGGCATGTATATATTCATGCGCGACAAGAACGCGCGATTCGTGTGGTATTCAGTGCCTGCCGATTGTGAGATACCGACACATTCGTCGACCGACAAGACGGCATTCTTTTATAAGCCATTGCTGGCAAGGCAAAACGAATACAACTTCACCTTGAAACGCCTGTCTGGAGGCCCGGAGCACGATTATAAACTAATCGTCTTCGGAGACCCACAGATAACCAATGCCTTTAGTCCTTATTATACGGGCCCCGACGATAACCCGATACAGAAGAGTGACCTTGCCCGTTTCACCGACGAGACAATGGCCGACGTGAGACAAACCATAGCCTCCTTGCCGGAGGCCATGCCCGTGTATGCCATATCCATGGGCGACGACGTGCAGTATTACGGTGGCTACAACGCGGGATTGGAACGACAGATACGTGAGGCATTGGGCTCGTCGAGAGCTACGGTGTTCTCCGTGATAGGCAACCACGACCAAGACGGCAAGAGCCTGTATGTCAGAAAGTGGGAACAGAGCTTTGGCCCGACCGACTTCAGCTTTGACCGTGGTGACGTGCATTATGTCTGTCTCAACGACGTGCATTTCTATCGTGGCATGCTTTATTGGCAACCAGGTGAACTGACGGCATCACAACTGCGTTGGCTTCACGAAGACCTATCTTTCGTCAGTCGCGACAAGAAGGTCGTGTTGTGTTACCACATTCCTCTCACCATGGGCAATCGCCCACGCAGGGGAGCGTCACCGCTAAACCTTGATTCAGAGCCAGGCCATTACACATCGTCGGTCTTTAAGCGTGTGCTCAATGAACTGAAAGTTTTCAGAGGAGGCTACGAACTGTTTTGCGGCCATACCCATTTTGCCATCAACCACGAGATTGATTTCAATGGCGGGCACATAATAGAGCATTGCCATGCCGCCGCTTGTGGCAACATTTGGCAGTCTAACATAAACATCTGCGGCACGCCAAATGGATATTATGTCTATTCCTTGAATGGGACGAACATCACTGACTGCTACTATAAGGGCACGTTCTGGCCACGGTCACGGCAGATGACATTGTTCAGGGCCTCGACCGATTTCAATGGCGAGTCGTATGCAGCCGATTGGCAGTTGCCAGAAGACAGTGGGGCGATTATAGCCAACGTGTTCAATGCCGACTCGCGGTGGCGAGTCTATGCCGTGGAAAACGGCATTGAGCGTGAGATGCGACGCATCGATCATCAGGGGCAAGACGCTTTCGCCACTGGCTATCATCACCGTTACTCAAAGTCGGTGAGCTACCAGTTCGTGAGCAAGAAGAATGGCTATCTCATAATGAACCATCTATATTATTATGTGCCTCGCTCAACCGAGAGCCGCATAATGGTGAAGGTGAAAGACGCTTATGGCAACACGTACACGTCGTCGACCGACGATGTGATAAGTGAGCCTTTCTTCAATTTTGCGCATTATTATGAAGAAAAACGATAAATTATCTTCTTTTCCCTTTGTTTTGTCTATAAAAGGCAGTATCTTTGCGAGAGATATATAACCGGACAATAACGTAAGCCTGAAATGAGACAAATAAAAATCACTAAAGCTATTACAGCTCGTAACAGCGAATCTTTGGATCGCTATCTCGCTGAGATAGCCCGTGAGCCAATGCTCACCCCAGAAGATGAAGCTTCTCTTGCCCAGAAAATTCATCTTGGAGGAAAGGAGGGCTTGAAGGCGAGAGACCGGCTTGTCAATTCCAACTTGCGTTTCGTGGTTTCCGTGGCAAAGCAATATCAGCATCAAGGCATCTCGCTTGTGGACCTTATCAACGAGGGAAACATAGGCTTGGTGAAAGCCGCCGAGAAGTTTGACGAGACCCGTGGATTCAAGTTCATCAGCTATGCTGTTTGGTGGATTCGGCAAAACATCATGGAAGCCCTTGCCGTGAAAAGTCGCATCATACACGTGCCAATGAACCAGATGGGCGTGGCCCTGAAGGTGAACAGGGCCACGGAGGCTTTCCTTCAGAAAACCGGGAGGATGCCTTCCGTTCATGAGATTTCGGTGGAAACAGGACTTGATGAAGACGTGATAGAGTCAGCAAAAGACGCAAACAATAGGCCGACAAGCATTGACGCCCCATTGGGCGACGATACCAGTGACAACACGATTGGCGAAATGCTAACGTCGGACGACAATACCTTCATTTCAGACAAGTCGGTAGACAACGCGTCGCTAAACAAGTTTATTGAGGATTTGCTCAAAGAGGTGCTTACCGATCGCGAGCAAGTCATCGTGAAGGCGTCGTTTGGCATAGGGAGTCCTGAGAAAAGCCTTGAGGAACTTGCCGGCGACATGGGCATGACAAGGGAGCGCATAAGGCAGGTGAAGGAAAAGGCAATAAGGAAAATAAGGCACTCGCCTGCGGCAAAGATCCTGAAACAGTATTTGGGATAATAAGGATTGACTGCAGATTAAAAATCTGTCTAATACGCTCGTGGATAGGCGGATATTCAGAAATTATTATTAACTTTGCAGTCGATAACATGATTTTATGACAGGGGTACTTGCTAAACCCCCTTTAACAAAACAAGAAATGACAAGACAACCACGTGCTGAAGTGAGTGTGATGTTCATGCTCTTCAGTGTATTTTTTTGTGTTTGCCTCATATTGGCAAACATTCTTGAAACCAAGCAGATAGCCATCGGCCCGGTAAACTTGACGGGGGGCTTGATAGTTTTTCCGGTTTCTTACATCATCAACGATTGCGTTTGTGAGGTATGGGGCTATCGCAAGGCCCGATTGCTTATATGGATGGGCTTTGCCATGAATTTCTTTTTCGTGGCAATGGGCGCATTGTGCGATTGGATCCCCGGCGCGCCATATTGGAACAACAATGACGGTTTCCATGCCATCTTCGGGCTCGCGCCTCGTATTGCCGCCGCCTCGTTCGTGGCGTTTCTCGTTGGCAGTTTCATGAACGCCTTTGTAATGAGCCGGATGAAGATCCATGACCAGGGACGCCATTTCTCCGCCCGCGCGATATTGAGCACCGTTGCTGGAGAGAGTTGCGACTCCGTGATATTCTTTCCGCTTGCCCTTGGTGGAGTGGTGCCATGGGCTGAAATACCAAGCCTCATGTTGTGGCAAGTGTTCCTGAAGACCTTTTACGAGGTAATAGCCTTGCCGCTCACCATACGCGTGGTGAAACTATTGAAAGAGCACGAGAGTGAGGATGTCTATGACAATGGCGTTGACTACAACATACTTAAGATATTCAATATTTAACACATACAATGACAGAAAGAAACGAGGAGGGGCTCAAGGCCCTTGGCAAGAAAACTCAATACAGGATGGATTACGCTCCCGAAGTGCTTGAGACTTTCGTGAACAAGCATCAAGGCAACGACTATTGGGTGAGGTTCAACTGCCCTGAATTCACGTCGCTGTGCCCTATCACGGGCCAGCCCGATTTCGCGGAGATTCGCATTAGTTACATTCCAGACGTGAGGATGGTGGAGAGCAAGAGCTTGAAGCTCTATCTGTTCTCCTTTCGCAATCACGGCGACTTTCATGAGGATTGCGTGAACATCATCATGAAGGACTTGATAAAGCTGATGGATCCGAAATACATAGAAGTGACAGGACTGTTTACCCCACGTGGCGGCATAAGCATATATCCTTATGCCAACTATGGCCGCCCGGGCACGAAGTATGCGGAGTTGGCAGAGGAACGCTTCGCCACGCACGAGTGAGTGTAAACCAACTTCTTGTTTTTATCCATCAAGTGTCGGGTAGGCTCTTGATGGATTCTTTTTCGCCCACTACCCATATTATGTCGCCAGCGGCAAACTCGCGATTGGGGTTCATGCAGGTAAGACTGTCTTGACCTTCCTCAACGCCAACCACCATGCAATTGTATTGCTCTCGTATGCCGCTCTCTTTGAGAGTACGGCCAATGAAAGGACTATTCTTGCCAAGTTTGACCTTTTGCAATTTCATCTCCCTATGTTCAATCTGTGTGTCTTCGTCCTCAAGGTTAGTCTTTATCGCTTGCGCGAAGACTTGTAGTTGCTCATCGTTGCCAATGGCTTGTAGGCGGTCGTTGGGAAAGACAATGGTATTGCCACCTGGGATGTTTATGCGTTTGTGGCCACGGAGAATGCTGCTCACATACACCCCGAACCGCGAACTGAGCTTTAGTTCGCCAAGGGTCTTGCCTGCCCAAAACGAGTTCATGGGCACGTCGATATCTGAAATGTGTATGTCGCGTTCAACGAGGTTCTTTTCAAATTGTGGCTTGCTTTTGCCTTCTACCTGTGCCTTGATTTCGCGAGAACGAAGGTTGGCTATGAAACGCCGTTCCATGCTTATCGAACTTTTCTTGAGCCTACGCGATAAAGCCATGATGAATATGAGCGTCACGGCAAGGGTTATCACTATGGCGTTTGCGAAACGAGCGAGGTAGTTGCAGACATAGAACAGTATGGCAGCCGCAATGGTTATCCTGAACAGTACGGTGAAGATAAGTGGAAGACGGTTGAGGCGGCTTTCGGTCCACAGCTCCTTGAATTCCTCGCTGTGGTTGTTTTTCATGACCAAGGCTCGCATGAAAGGCGATATGCAGACGAACGTCAAGAGTCCTGTGGCTCCATTCGCCCACCAATGGGGCAGGATGTGGCGGAAGAATTGCAGCGCGAAAGTCAGCATTACCGCGGTCACGGCTATGCACATCACGGTGTAGATGAGCGTGTTTATGGCCATCTTGCGCAACAGGCGACGCCAGACCGACTGTTCCTTGGTCGTGGTCTGGTGGGCGGTGCCCAAGTGGTTGAGCCGTCGGGTCCATCTGCGTGGCAATATCTTCGTGATGCCATTATAGGCTGGTACGGCAGCACGTATCATGTAGGGAGTGATGAACGTTGTGACAACGCTCACGGCCACGATTACTGGATAGATGAAATCGCTGATGACTTTAAGCGACAGTCCGAGAGAGGCGATGATGAAGGCAAACTCGCCAACCTGCGCCATGGAAAAACCGCAACGCATGGCCGTTTTCAATGGTTGACCAGACAACATGTAGCTGAATGTTCCCAATACGCCTTGGCCAACCATGATGGCAACCACGAGAACGATGATTGGCAACGCGTATGCTACAAGGACATGAGGGTCAACGAGCATGCCCACCGATACGAAGAAAATCGCGCCAAAGAGGTTTTTCACGGGAGCTACGACCCTTTCGATACGCTCCACCTCTATCGTCTCCGCAAGTATGCTGCCCATGACAAACGCGCCAAAGGCAGAGGAGAAACCTACGGCCGTGCTTATCCATGCCATGGCGCAACAAAGGCCAAGGGCCACGATGACAAGGGTCTCGTCGGTCATCAGCTTGCGGGTGACGCGAAGCAGCGTGGGGATGACATAAAGGCCAACGAGAAACCAGAGTATGAGGAAAAAGCCTATTTTCAACAACGAACCTATCATTTGCGCCCCGTCAGGGTCGCTGCCAGAGGCTATTGCCGACAGCATGACCATCATCACAATGGCGAGGATGTCTTCAAGAATCAAGACGCTCATGACGAGCTTGGCGAACGATTGTTGGGAAAGCCCCATGTCGTCGTATGCCTTGTAGATGATGGTGGTGGACGACATGGCGAGCATGCCACCAAGGAAAACGCAGTCCATCTGGCTCCAACCAAAGAGGTGTCCCACGCTCATGCCGGTCATGGACATGAAAAACACCGTGCACACGGCCGCTATGACGGGAGCCAAGCCCATTTTCAGGATCTTTTTGAATGAAAAGTCAAGACCGAGCGAGAAAAGCAGGAACATCACGCCGATGTCGGCCCACGTTTGAATGTCGGCCTTGTCAACAACCGACATGGTAAGTGGCAAGTGTGGAGACACTATGAAGCCGGCTACGATATATCCAAGCACTAAGGGTTGTTTGAGGCGCTTGAAGATGAGGGTCACCATGCTTGCGACGATGAGTATCAATGCCAAGTCTTTTACAAGGGCTGGAAGTTCTGCCATAGGTGTGCTTTCTTTTATATTTAGTCTTATCCTATGCGCAAAGTTACGAGTAATCAACGATAGAGCAAACTATTTGTCCCAATATTTATGGCTCATCCGACATTTCGAGTGATGCGGCAGTCGTGCAGTGCATATAGCCTTAGT
>ERZ779764.117-NODE-117-length-14675-cov-1.92886_pt1 | contig 14675 bp, 7 predicted proteins | sample MGYA00511255_ERZ779764 | MGnify/ENA primary metagenome ERZ779764 (study PRJEB29588, sample SAMEA2151677) | human gut metagenome | biome: human gut; feature: human-associated habitat; material: faeces | place: Denmark | collected 2008/2010 ...
GGAAGCCGCAGGCTCCGTGCGGGTCGAGCAGGTAATGGTCCTTCTTCCACACTTCCCGCATGGTTTCGGCAATCTGCTCGTCGGTATAAGTGGCACCGCTGATTTCGGCAGAGATGGCGGCATGGCTGCCTCCGTAAAGGTCGAGTACGCGGGCAAAGTTGCTCGGGTCGCCCACATCCATCGCGTTAGCAATGGTAGCGATACTGGGACGCGGTGTATAAACACCCGTCTGCAAATATTGGAAGAAGATATCATTGCGGTTGTTGGAAGCGATAAAGCGTTCCACGGGTAGTCCCATACGCTTGCCGAAGAGGCCGGCAGTGATATTGCCGAAGTTACCACTGGGTACACAAATGACGGCATTGTCTCCCTTACCGGCACGCTTCAGTTGAGCATAGGCATAAAAGTAATAGAATGCCTGCGGCAAGAAACGCGCCACGTTGATGGAATTGGCGCTGGTCAGTTGCAGGTGCTCGTTGAGTTCCCCGTCCATAAAAGCGGATTTAACCAGAGCCTGGCAATCGTCGAACGTGCCATCGACCTCAATGGCCGTGATATTCTGCCCTAAGGTAGTAAACTGTTTCTCCTGGATTTCACTGACTTTTCCCTTCGGGTAGAGCACATAGACGTGTATGCCTTCCACACCGAGGAAACCATTGGCAACAGCACTCCCCGTATCACCGGAAGTAGCAACGAGAACATTGACTTGCTTCTTGCCCTCTTTCTTGATAAAGTATCCCAGCAAACGCGCCATGAAGCGACCGCCCACATCCTTAAAGGCAAGCGTCGGACCATGGAACAGCTCAAGCGAATAAATATTCTCCGTCACCCGGACCAGAGGGACATCGAAACTGAGTGTGTCATAAACAATCTGTTTCAGCGTATCGGCAGAAACATCCTCGCCAAAGAAAGCATCTGCCACGCGATAGGCTATCTCCTGAAAGCTGAGTGTATCGATGCTATCGTAAAACTCTTGTGGCAGAGTTTTGATTGTAAAGGGCATGAAAAGCCCCTTGTCTGCGGCAAGCCCCTTTACCACGGCCTCTTCAAGAGTGGCTTCGGGGGCTTGTTTGTTGGTGCTATAATATTTCATTGCGGTATTTTTTTATTCACCACAGAGTCTCACAGAATTCTCTATAAATAAAACCCCGTGAAACTCTGTGTTACTCTGTGGTGGAACTCATAAATTCATTAATAAACTCGTCTTCTTTCATCAGTCCGTAACTGCCTTCGCAGGCTGCCACTTCATCAAATGTCCGTACTTCGTCAGCCTCGATACCCGGATGCCAAATGAGGAACGGGATAGGTTCGGCCGTATGCGTACGGAGTTCGCAGGGAGTGGGATGGTCGGGCAATACGGAGATAGCAACGGGTTCCTCCCAATCCTTCACAGCCTCGTAGATAGGACCTACGGCACGGCTGTCCAGATTCTCAATCGTCATAATCTTCAAGGGGACATTTCCTTCGTGACCGGCCTCATCACTGGCCTCGATATGCAGGTAGACAAAATCATCCGTCCGCAATGCATCAAGGGCGGCAGCCACCTTATTCTCATAGTTGGTATCATAAAGCCCCGTCGCACCTTCTACGGTGATGCGCCGCAATCCGGCATAGTAGCCGATGCCGTTAATCAAATCCACGGCAGAAATCACAGCACCACGCTTCACCTGCGGGAACTTGTCTGAAAGGCGCTCCATCTGCGGACGATAACCGGGACTCCACGGCCAGATGCTATTGGCAGGGTCCTTACCCTCGGCCTTCCGCTTCATGTTGACCGGATGGTTTTCCAGCAACACTTGCGAACGGAGAATCAAATCATTAATCAAATCGGCAGTCTGCTTCGGAGTAAGCTCTGCACCGCCTTCGGGGACCGAAATATTCTCCGTACCCTCCATCGGCTTCACCATCAACGGACGGAAAGGCCTCAAAGGGACATCGTGGGGCGGCGTACAGTCAATGCGCTTGTCCCCTCCTTTTATTACCAGCAGATGGCGGTATTGCACGCCCGTATGGAAATGCACGCGGTCATCACCCAAATGCTCCTGAAGGTATTTTACCAACACATCCGCTTCCTCTGTAGTAATGTGCCCGGCAGAATGATTCTTGATATTGTCTCCCTCGATGCAGATAATGTTGCAGCGCATCGCCATCTCACCCGGCTGCAAGTCCACACCGATACTCGCCGCCTCCAATGGACCGCGGCCTTCGTACACCTTCGGCAGGTTATAGCCCAGAACGGACATATTCGCCACCTCACTGCCGGGATGAAATCCCTCGGCCACCGTCACCAGCCTTCCCACACGTCCCATGCGTGCCAGCTTGTCCATATAGGGAGTTGCAGCCGCCTGCAGCAAGGTTTTGCCTCCCAGAGCCTTCACGGGCCAGTCGGCCATACCATCACCCAATATAATGATGTGTTTCATCTTTCTATATTACGATTTGGATTAAACGTTTGCAATGCTCATAATATCCGCAAATACCCCCGCAGCCGTTACACCCGCACCGGCTCCGTAGCCTTGTATCATCATCGGATATTCCTTATAACGTGCCGTGGTCAGCAGGATGATGTTATTGCTGCCTTCCAGCCCGTAGAACGGATGGTTGGCGCCGACTTCCTGCAAACCGACAGATGCTTTGCCATTTTCCAGTTTGGCTACGAAACGCCAATGCTTGTTCTCGGCTTCCAACACCTTGCGGCGGGCTTCGAAATCGGCATCGAGGCTCGGCACTTTCTTCCAGAAGTCATCCAGGGAGCCTTCAAAGAAGTCATCGGGCACAAAGAGGTTCTTCTCAACATCGCTCTGTTCCAAACAGTAACCGGCCTCGCGTGCCAGAATCACCAGTTTGCGGATAACATCCTTTCCGCTGAGGTCGATACGCGGATCGGGCTCGGAGTAACGTTCCTCCTGCGCCATCTTAATGGTCTTGCTGAAAGGAATGTCGGCACTGATTTTATTGAAGATATAGTTCAACGTACCGCTCAGCACGGCTTCAATCTTCAATATCTTATCACCGCTATGGATAAGGTCGTTAATGGTATTGATGATGGGGAGTCCGGCGCCTACATTGGTTTCAAACAAGTACTTCACACCGCGTTGGCGGGCAATCTGTTTCAGTTCACGGTAGTTCTCGTATTCGGAAGAAGCAGCAATCTTGTTAGCAGCCACTACCGAAACATTGTGCAGCAGCAAGTCCTTGTAAAGGGAAGCCACGCCTGCACTTGCCGTACAGTCCACAAAGACAGAGTTAAAGATGTTCATACCGATAATCTCATTACGCAGCGTTTCCAGAGAGCTGTCCTTTCCCTTCTCCTGCAGTTCTTCACGAAAACGTCCCAAATCGAAACCTTCGCGGCTGAACATGGCTTTGTTTGCATCGGCAATGCCCACTACATTCAGCTGCAGGCCGTTCTCCTGCATCAGCTTCTGGCGCTGGCTGTGGATTTGCTCTATCAAGCTGCCGCCTACGGTTCCTATGCCGCAGATAAAAAGATTCAGTACCTGATATTCCGACAAGAAGAAAGAATCATGGATGACATTCAGCGATTTGCGCAATGATTTGCTGTCCACTACAAACGAGATGTTGGTTTCCGAAGCACCCTGCGCACAAGCAATCACATTGATACCGTTACGCCCCAACGTACCGAACAGCTTTCCGGCAATACCCGGTGTATGCTTCATGTTCTCGCCTACGATGGCCACGGTAGCCAGGTTCTTTTCTGCCTGAATAGGAGAAATTTCTCCCATCTCTATTTCTTTGGCAAACTCCTCGTTCAGCACCTCGCAAGCCAGATCAGCATCCGCATTGCGCACACCGATAGACGTTGAATTCTCCGAAGAAGCCTGGGACACAAGGAACACACTGATGCCATTCTTTGCCAGCGCCTTGAAGATACGGTAGTTCACACCGATGACACCTACCATACCAAGGCCTTGCACTGTAATTAGGCTCGTATCATTGATGGATGAAATACCCTTGATGGCCTTGCTTTGCGGGTCGGAAACCTCTCGCTTGATGACAGTTCCCACACCCTCCGGATTGAAGGTATTCTTCACCAGAATGGGGATATTCTTGTGGCAAACCGGATAGATTGTAGGCGGATAGACCACTTTCGCACCGAAGTTACAAAGCTCCGTAGCTTCCACATAGCTCAATTCATTGATAGTGTATGCCCTGGAAATCACACGCGGGTCAGCTGTCATGAATCCGTCTACATCCGTCCAGATTTCCAGACTGTCGGCATCCAGTGCAGCAGCAATGATTGCCGCCGTATAGTCAGAGCCACCTCTACCCAGGTTCGTTACCTCTCCCGTCATTTTGTCTGTGGAGATAAAACCCGGAACCAATACGCGTTTGGGCAGGCTACTGAATGTCTCGCGCACCAACGAATTTGTCAGCTCCGTATCCAGCACATGCTTGGAATGCTTCTTTTCCGTCTTGATAAACTTGCGTGAGTCAAACCACTCCGCTCCCGTCAACTGGGCAACGATGATAGATGAAAGACGTTCGCCATAGCTCACAATCGTATCGGACGTCTTCTGCGAAAGGTCCTTTATCAGATAAATGCCCTGAAAGATGTCCTTCAGCTCGTTGAGCAGCTCACCAATCTGGCGTTGCAAGGCAACCTGCGCCTCGCCTGCCGGAATCACTTCCTTAATCATTTCCACATGACGATAGACAATCTCCCGGAACTCATTCTCGTAAGAAGCATCACCGGCTGCCGCCATTCTAGAGGTGTTTATCAACTTGTCCGTGATGCCGCCCAATGCGGACACCACCACGATAACCGGTTCATCGACTGCTTCTACAATTCTCTTGACGCTCAAAATACTGTTCACGGAACCTACGGACGTTCCGCCGAATTTCATTACTTTCATTTCTCTTTATATTGTTGAGATGGTTGATACAATGTGTCGGAAACAAGCTGCTACGGCTTGCATTGACTTTAATTAAATGGAAAAACTGCTTGAAAATGGTGTAACACATAGAAACACAAAATACTATCCCTAACCCCTAAGGGTCATGGTCCACATGGATGTGACTGTATGTTGATAGTACTTGTTCATAGTCTCTTGTTTCTATCATTTATGATAAGTGTTGCAAAAGTAACAATAAAAACATTCAATCTATCACTTTTTGCGACTTTTTTGCGATAAAAATACAGAAAGCCTCTAAAAAGGCAAGAAATATGCACAACTTACGGCTTACACTTTCACACTTTCCATACCTTTTTTCTGTATATCCGTTTATTCTTTTCTAACATTTTGCTATCATTCTCAATATATATCATTATATTTGCATGGAAAACATGAAAGAAAAGTGCGCATGAACCCAGAAAACACTTCCGTTTTGCTAATATACACCGGTGGAACTATCGGAATGATAGAGAATGCAGAAACCGGCGCCCTGGAAAGCTTCAACTTCGAGCAGTTGCAGAAACATGTTCCCGAACTTCAGAGATTTGCGTTCCGTATCGACACTTATCAATTCGACCCGCCCATGGATTCCTCGGACATGGACCCCGATGCCTGGCGCAAACTGGTACGCATCATCAGCAACAACTACAACCAATATACAGGCTTCGTCATCCTGCATGGCACAGACACCATGGCCTACACAGCTTCTGCACTCAGCTTCATGCTTGAAGGGCTGAACAAGCCCGTCATCCTAACCGGCTCGCAACTGCCCATTGGCGTGCTCCGCACAGACGGCAAGGAAAACCTGCTGACCAGCATCGAAATAGCCACCGACCGCCACTCCAACGGACAGCCCATCGTACCCGAAGTCTGCATCTTCTTCGAAAACCACCTGATGCGCGGCAACCGTACCACCAAAATGAACGCGGAGAACTTCAATGCTTTCCGTTCCTTCAATTATCCGGTACTCGCTTCCGCCGGTATACATATTAAATATAATAATGTGCAAATTCATACGCACGGCACTCCCCACGAACTGGAGCCTCATTATCTGCTTGATACCAACATCGCCATACTGAAGCTTTTTCCAGGTATTCAGGAAAATGTCGTGGCAGCCATACTTGCCACTAAAGGACTGAAGGCCGTAGTCCTCGAAACCTACGGTTCCGGCAACGCTCCCCGAAAGGAATGGTTTCTACGCCGCCTGCATGATGCCTGCGAACAAGGCATCATCATTGTCAACGTCACCCAATGCAGTGCCGGCACTGTTGAAATGGAGCGCTATGAAACCGGTTACCAACTGATGCAGGCAGGAGTTGTCTGCGGATATGACAGCACAACGGAATCTGCCGTAACCAAGCTGATGTTCCTTCTGGGGCACGATTATCCACCTGCCGAAATACGCGAACTGATGGGACGACCGCTGGCAGGGGAAATTACCGTGTGAAGCACAACTATCACTGCACCGGGGTCAATTCTCCCGTCACAGAATCTATTATGAAACCGCTGACATTGATATCATTCGGTATCAGCGGATGATTGATAATAGCTTCCACCGTACCTTTTACCGATTTCTCCGTATCTTCGAATCCATACAGCCAAGACTCGAAATCCACTCCGCAGAAACGAATCATATCAATCGTCTCCTGCTTGATGCCCCGGGCCTTCATATGCTCTATCATCTGGGCGCTGCTCATGTGGCACGCACCGCAATCGGAGTGGGCAATAACCATCACTTCCGTCACGCCCAACTCGTAAATGGCCACCATCAGGCTACGAATGACACTACCGAACGGATGTGAAATGATTCCACCCGCATTCTTTATCATCTTCACATCGCCGTTCTTGATGCCCAAGGCTGCCGGCAGTAAAGCGGTCAAACGGGTATCCATACAAGAGAGGATGGCAATCTTCTTATCCGGGTATTTATTCGTGATGTATTTCTCATACCCCTTCTCGGCTACAAAACGCTTGTTGTATGCAAGAATATCTTCTATCATGGCTTTTATAACATGTTATTGTTTTCTACTCACAAAAATAAAAAAACTCTATGGGAGTCTGCAAGCCCTGCATCGAAAAATTGTACCTTTGGGCAATCATTTTAGAAGAGAATGCACAACTATGGCTAAAGAGAAGACGGTTTATGTATGCAGCAACTGCGGACAAGACTCTCCCAAATGGGTAGGCAAGTGTCCGTCGTGCGGAATGTGGAACACGTATGTGGAAGAGGTGGTACGGAAAGAAGTGGTGAACAAGCGTCCCGTATCGGGCATAGAGACCGCCAAAGCCAAACCCATAACCCTCCATGAAATTGTAGCCGATGACGAACCGCGCATTGACCTCCATGATGCCGAACTGAACCGGGTACTAGGTGGTGGTCTTGTACAAGGATCTCTTGTTTTGATTGGCGGCGAACCGGGCATCGGGAAATCCACCCTGGTGCTACAAACCGTACTCCGTATACCGGAGAAACGTATCCTCTACGTCTCCGGCGAAGAAAGTACCCGTCAGTTGAAACTGCGTGCCGACCGTTTGACAAGTGCTTCCAGTGATTGCCTCATCGTGTGCGAAACTTCCCTGGAACAGATTTACGTCCATATCAAGAACATCCGCCCGGACATCGTCATCATCGACTCCATACAGACGATTTCTACCGAAACCCTTGAATCGTCGCCGGGGAGTATTGCCCAGGTACGGGAATGTTCCGCCTCCATCCTGCGCTTTGCCAAGGAAACGCATACGGCGGTTATCCTCATCGGGCATATCAATAAGGAAGGAAGCATAGCCGGCCCCAAGGTACTGGAACATATCGTGGATACCGTACTCCAGTTCGAGGGCGACCAGCACTACATGTACCGCATCCTGCGTAGCATCAAGAACCGCTTCGGAAGCACTGCCGAACTGGGCATTTATGAAATGCGACAAAATGGTTTGCGCAACCCATCCGAACTACTGCTGAGCCAGGACCATGAAGGTATGAGCGGCATAGCCATCGCCTCCGCGATAGAAGGCATCAGACCGTTCCTCATCGAAACGCAGGCATTGGTCAGCAGTGCCGTATATGGTAACCCACAACGCTCTGCCACAGGGTTCGACATCCGCCGCATGAATATGCTGCTGGCCGTATTGGAAAAACGTGTAGGCTTCAAACTGGCACAGAAAGATGTATTTCTCAATATTGCCGGTGGATTGAAAGTGAACGACCCGGCAATAGACCTTGCCGTCATCAGCTCTATCCTCTCCAGCAACATGGACACGGCCATAGAGCCGGAGGTGTGCATGGCGGGAGAAATAGGTCTGTCAGGTGAAATCCGCCCAGTGAACCGCATAGAGCAGCGCATCGGAGAAGCAGAGAAACTTGGATTCAAGCGATTCATACTTCCCAAGTATAATATGCAAGGACTGAACACGAAGAAGATTAAAATGGAATTGATACCGGTACGGAAGGTGGAAGAAGCATTCCGTGCCCTATTCGGATAATCATTATGATACAAGAATACCAACTGCGCGTATTGCCCGAAGTAGCGGCAAACGAGCAACGCCTGAAAGAGTACTTAGTACATGAGAAAGGACTGAATGCACGGGAGATAACAGCAACGCGCATCTTGAAGCGCAGTATCGATGACCGCCAACGGACAATCTATATCAACCTCAACGTACGGGCATATCTGAACGAAATGCCGAAAGAGGACGAATATCAACATACCTTATATAATAATGTAGAAGGAAAGCCCCAAGTAGTAGTGGTAGGCGCCGGTCCCGGAGGACTCTTCGCCGCCCTGCGACTGATAGAGCTCGGTCTGCGCCCCGTCATTGTGGAGCGTGGAAAGGACGTACGGGAACGCAAGAAAGACTTGGCGCAAATCAGCCGCCAGCAACTCGTCAACCCGGAGTCCAATTACAGCTTCGGAGAGGGAGGTGCCGGAGCTTACTCGGATGGCAAGCTGTACACACGCAGTAAGAAGCGTGGCAATGTAGACAAGATTCTGAACGTCTTCTGCCAACATGGAGCCTCCACTTCCATACTGGTAGATGCACATCCGCACATAGGTACGGACAAACTGCCGCGTGTTATTGAAAACATGCGGAACACTATCATCCAGTGCGGTGGCGAAGTCCACTTCGAAACACGCATGGACGCCCTGCTCATAGAGAAGGATGAAGTCAAAGGCATTGAAACAAATACCGGCAAGACTTTCCTTGGCCCGGTGATACTTGCCACCGGTCACTCTGCCCGGGACGTATACCGCTGGCTTGCCGCCAACAATGTAGAGATTGAAGCTAAAGGCATTGCCGTAGGCGTACGACTAGAACACCCTGCCACCTTGATAGACCAAATACAATATCACAACCGGAACGGACGGGGAAAATATCTGCCTGCCGCCGAATATAGTTTTGTAAACCAAGTGGACGGACGAGGAGTATATAGCTTTTGCATGTGTCCCGGCGGCTTCGTTGTGCCCGCCGCCAGCGGTCCCGAGCAGATTGTAGTCAACGGGATGAGTCCCAGCAACCGCGGTTCCCGTTGGAGCAATTCGGGAATGGTGGTAGAGCTACGCCCGGAAGACATAGAGCAATTTACTATTGACAATCTACAATTTACAATTTCTATGCAGCACGACAGCGCGGCTAATTGTCAATTGCCAACCGTCAATTCCCAATTAAGCATGATGTATTTTCAAGAGTATCTGGAGCGCCTCTGCTGGCAACAAGGCAATATGAAGCAGACAGCACCGGCACAGAGAATGGCAGACTTCACTAAGAAAAAACTGAGTTACGACCTGCCGGAAACTTCGTATGCACCGGGACTGGTTTCCTCACCTCTCCACTTCTGGATGCCCTCTTTCATTGCAGAACGCCTGAGCAAAGGTTTCCAGCTATTCGGGAAATACAGCCGTGGTTTCTTGACGAACGAGGCGACAATGATTGGAGTGGAAACCCGTACTTCGGCGCCGGTACGCATAACAAGAGACAAGGAGACACTGCAACATGTACGCGTAAAAGGATTGTTCCCTTGCGGAGAAGGCGCCGGATATGCCGGAGGCATTGTTTCTGCCGGAATTGACGGCGAACGATGTGCGGAAGCGGCAAAGGCATTCTTTGATTAAGCTATAATATTTACATCCAAATTTTGATTTTTCACTTTTTCTCGTTTAATTTGTAAACTATTATCACATATATGTTGTTATATTGTATTTATTATGAGGTTCATCATAAACATTGTATGCTTTCTATTCCTTTTGCCTCTCATAGCTACGGCGCAAACATATAAATACATAGGGGTGGAAAACGGATTGAGCAACCGCAGAATCTTCGACATTCAAAAGGATTCGGTAGGTTATATGTGGTTCCTCACCAACGAAGGCATAGACCGGTACAATGGAAAAGACATCAAGCATTATAAATTAATAGAAGAAAACAAAGAGTCAAGTTTCCCCATCCATCTCGGTTGGCTATATTTTGAAGAGAAAGGGAAATTATGGGTCATAGGTAAAGCCGGTCGCATTTTTCAATACAACCAAGAACACGATGTGTTCAACAGAGTATATAAACTGCCCAAGACACCGGTCAATATCAGCTACGGCTATATGGACTGCAATCACAGGATTTGGCTCTGCAGCAGATACAGCATCGCTCTCTACGACACACAAACCGGAGAGGTCCATCAAATGTCCAATGAACTGAAAAGCAGCATTACAAGTATCGAACAAGTGGACAATAACCACTTCTTCATGGGTACCGACAAGGGATTGCGATATGTCAAACTCGAAAATGAGACATTGCAGATTGTCCCTCTTGAACCTCTTGACAAAATCCAGGCCCAAATCAGTTCACTCTATTTCCACCAAGAATCACAAAGACTTTTCATCGGTACTTTTGAAAAAGGAGTCTTTGCCTACGACATACGGCAACAACGGATTATACACTCCAATACGGATTTGAGCGATGTAAACATTGCCCGAATCAAACCTCTGAACCAGACAGAGCTATTGATAGCGACAGAAGGTATGGGTATACACAAAATCAACATGAACTCGTGTATCTCGGAACCGTACATCGTCTCCAGCTACAAAAGCCACAATGAGATGAACAGCAATAACATCAATGACATTTATATTGATGAAGAAAAGCGGATATGGATAGCCAACTACCCGGAAGGAATTACCATTATAGACAACCGGTACAAAAGCTACAACTGGATAAAGCATTCTATCGGAAACAGACAATCGCTGGTCAACGACCAGGTACACTCTGTCATTGAAGACAGTGACGGAGACCTATGGTTCGGAACAAGTAACGGAATCAGCCTTTATCAATCGAAAACCGGGCAGTGGCATTCATTCCTGAGCTCCTTCGACCGTCAACTGAAAAACAAGAATCACATCTTCATTACGCTATGCGAGGTATCACCCGGCATTATTTGGGCAGGAGGATATACTTCGGGAGTATACAAAATAAATAAAAGGACACTCTCGGTAGAATATTTCTCCCCTTACCTGCTCAATCCGGACAACATTCGTCCTGACAAGTATATCCGCGACATTGTAAAAGACTCCAAAGGATATATCTGGTCCGGAGGGTTCTATAATCTGAAGTGCTTCGATTTGTCCCTGAATTCCGTCCGTCTGTATCCCGGAATAAATTCCGTCACCGCCATTACAGAAAAGGACGACGGACACATGTGGATTGGGACAAGTGCCGGACTGTATCTGCTGGACAAAGAGTCGGGTAGATTCCAATATGTCGCCTTGCAGGAAGAGACGACCTACATCAACACACTTTACCAAGCGGAAGACCTCTCTCTATATATAGGAACAAACGGCTCCGGAGTGGTTGTCTACAACGCAAAGGACAATACGTTCAAGCATTATCACAAGGACAATTGTGCCTTGATTTCAAACAACATCTACACCATACTCCCCGAGTCGGACGGGCATATCCTGATGAGTACCGAAAACGGAATCAGCTGTTTCCACCCTACGGAGAAGACATTCCACAACTGGACTAAAGAGCAAGGGCTGATGTCCTCCTGCTTCAGTGCCTCTTCCGGAACGCTACGCAAGAACAAGGGTTTTGTCTTTGGCAGCACAGACGGAGCCATCGAGTTTCCCGAAGGAACCCGTTTGCCCAAGTACATCTACTCTCCTATGATACTCAGCGATTTTCAGATACTCTATCAGACAGTCTTTCCCGGCAGTCCGAATTCCCCCTTGAAGGAAAACATCAACCAGACAGACCGGTTAAAGCTGAAATATAACCAGAACACTTTTTCCCTCAGTATTTCATCCATCAATTATGACGCGCCGGACAATGTCACTTTCTACTGGAAGCTGGAAGGCTTTTACGATGACTGGAACCGCCTGGGTGAAGAAGGGCATCTCCGCTTCACCAACCTTGCCTCGGGCGATTACAAACTTTACATACGGGCGGTATCCAAGGAAGAGCCTTATCTTTATTTTGAAGAGCGAAGCATCGACATCAGCATTGCGCGCCCCGTCTGGTTCAGTTTTTGGGCCATAGCCTGCTATGTCCTGCTGACAGTACTGATGTCCGTTGTCGGTTTCCGTGTCATGGCACTGAGAAAACAGAAAAAGATATCCGATGAGAAAACCCGTTTCTTTGTCAATACCGCGCATGATATCCGCACGCCATTGACACTGATAAAGGCACCTCTGGAAGAAATGCTTGAAAACAAGACACTGAACGAAGCCGAGACCAACAATATGCACATGGCACTGAGAAATGTCAACTCCCTCCTGCGCATGACTACCAATCTGATAAACTTTGAACGGGCAGAAGTATATTCCCCTCATCTGTACATAGCAGAATATGAATTGAATACTTACATCAAGGAGATATACAACAATTTCCAGACCTATGCCACCATAAAACATATCACTTTCAGATACGAAAGCAATTTCAGCTACATGAATGTATGGTTCGACAAAGAGAAGATGGACTCTATCCTGGAAAATGTCATATCCAATGCTCTGAAGTATACTCCCCAAAATGGCGATATACTCATTTCTGTTTATGACATGAAAAGCTCCTGGAGACTAGAAGTCAAAGATAATGGAATAGGAATTCCCGCCAAAGAACAAAGAAAACTGTTCAAGATGCACTTCCGTGGAACAAATGCCATCAACTCCAAAATAACGGGAAGCGGTATCGGTCTGATGCTGGTGCGGAAGCTGGTAAGCCTGCACAATGGAAAAATATACATTGAGAGCACCGAATGCCAAGGCAGTACTGTCAGAATCATCCTTCCCAAAGAGAAAGAACAGTTCAAGAACTTCACTCTGTCCGTTAAGGATAAGAAGACCTTCTATGAACCGGATGTCCCCACCGTTCCTTTGAAACTTGCCGGAGAACTCCGGACTGAAGACAATGACAAACTGCATCGCATCTTGATTGTAGAAGACAATGACGAGCTGCGCAACTATCTCTTCCAGTCGTTCTCTCCGATTTACAATGTACAAGTATGCAACAACGGCAAGGAAGCGCTGACCATTGTAAAACAATTCTGGCCGGGACTGATTCTTTCCGACATCATGATGCCGGAAATGCGAGGCGACGAATTATGCATCGCCATCAAGAACGATATTGAAACATCCCACATCCCGGTAGTACTGCTGACGGCACTGGGAGATGAAAAGAACATTCTCGAAGGACTCCATATCGGTGCGGACGAATATATTGTAAAACCTTTCAGCATAAACATACTGAAAGCCAGCATTGCCAATCTGCTTGCCAACCGCGCATTGCTGCGCAAGAGATATGCGAATTTGGAAATCAATACAGAAGAAGAGCCCTCCACAACTACCACTTGCTCCAACAGTCTCGACTGGAAATTCATGTCGAATGTAAAGAGACATATCGAGGAGAACATGGATAATCCCGATTTCACAGTGGACGTATTGTGCTCGCTCCTGAATATGAGCCGTACCAGTTTCTACAGTAAACTGAAAGCGCTGACCGGCCAGGCACCGGCAGATTTCGTACGGAATATCCGTTTGAAACATGCTGCCGAGCTATTGAAAGAAGGGAAATATTCCGTGACTGAAGTAGCAGAAAGAACCGGTTTCTGCGATGGGAAATACTTCCGGGAAGTCTTTAAGAAATATTTCAATGTCAGCCCCAGCCAATATGCGAAAGGAGACACTCCCCGCTCCCCAAAAGGAGAGGGAGAATAGTTCTGCATAGGAGAATTTTTCATTTTGCAGCCCCGCACAGACAAACCCTAAAAAATAATCCGTATTTTTGCAGAAACAAAAAAACGAGAATGACTCCTGAAATAGCAATCGTCGACTCCAACACCCTCTCCTGTCTGGGACTGCAGAACTTGCTGGAGGAAATCATCCCGACAGCCATCATCCGCTCTTTCCGTTCCTTTGGCGAACTGATGGATGATACGCCTGACATGTATGTACATTATTTCATCTCTTCACAGATTTACTTCGAGCATACCGCTTTCTTTCTGGAGCGCAAGCCCAAAACCATTGTGCTGGTCAATGGTGAAACCGTCCCCCAACTGTCGGGCATGCCGACGCTAAACATCTATCAGGACGAACAAAATCTGGCAAAAAACATTCTGCAGCTGCGCCAATACGGAAACCAATACAGACAAAACCACGGAAAGCCGGCACCCGCCAGACACTCGGATATGGCAATAAATACAGCCGCCGGGCACGACCTTTCCGCCCGCGAAATAGAAGTGCTGGTGCTGATTACCAAAGGTCTCATCAACAAGGAGATTGC
>ERZ779764.140-NODE-140-length-13388-cov-1.91382_pt1 | contig 13388 bp, 7 predicted proteins | sample MGYA00511255_ERZ779764 | MGnify/ENA primary metagenome ERZ779764 (study PRJEB29588, sample SAMEA2151677) | human gut metagenome | biome: human gut; feature: human-associated habitat; material: faeces | place: Denmark | collected 2008/2010 ...
GGAAAACCGGCCCGAAGCCTCTCCCCCAGCCCCTCTCCCATAGGGAGGGGAGCCAAGATACTACTCTTATTTATATCGTTGTTCATAATGAATCGAAATTATAAGCTATCACTTGCAGATGGCGCACCCCTGGCATTTGTTCAGTTCCCCCCGGAAACGCTTCTCTACCAGCAGATGCAGACGGTCTTTCAAAGCATCCAAACGGATGGTGTCGATAACTTCGTTGACAAAAGCGAACATCAGCAGCAGGCGCGCCTCGCGCACCGGAATACCACGCTGCCGCATATAGAAGAGAGCGCTTTCATCGAGCTGCCCCACCGTAGCGCCGTGACTGCACTTCACGTCATCTGCATAAATCTCCAGCTGAGGCTGGGTGTACATATGTGCATCTCGGGTGGCACAAAGATTGCGGTTGGTCTGTTGCGAACTGGTGTGCTGTGCGTCAGGGCGCACTAAAACCAGACCGGCAAAGGCACCTACAGCCTGCTCGTCAAGGACATACTTATAAAGCTCATTGCTGGTACAGTTGGGCACGGCATGGTCGATTGTCGTATGATTGTCCACATGCTGATTCTTGTCTGCAATGGCCATACCGCACAGATTCAGCTCCGCATGTTCACCGGCAAGCGTCACACGGGTTGTATTCCGTGTAGTTCCGTTGTGCAAGGTCATACCATTCAGCAATACATTACTATTGGCTTCCTGCCTTACATACATATTGCTGATACGTACCGTACTGGTGTGTGTCTCTTCGAGTTCATAAAAATCGAAAATGGCATTCTCACCGGCAAAGATTTCTATCACCTGCGTTGCCAGGAAGTTCACGCCGTCCATCGCATGATCACACACCAACAAGCGGGCTTGTGCACCCTCCTCCAGAATAATCAGCACACGGCGGTTCACCATAAAATTGACGTCACCACGCAGGATATTCACCAGCTGAATAGGTTTCTCTACCACCACGTTCTTAGGAACATAAAACAGAACGCCGTCTTGTGCAAAAGCGGTGTTGAACGCCGTCACCCCATCCTCTGCCGTATCAGCCAACTTGCCATAATATTTCTTCACCAAATCGGGATGTTTCTCGGCCACCTCCTTCAGGCTGCCGAAGATAACCCCTTCAGGCAGATGGGACTTAGGCAAAGCCCTGCCATAAAAAGCATCGTTCACCACAAAATAAAGAGCAGTGCTCATATTGGGAACATCGCACTTGAACACTTCATAAGGATTCACCGGAATTTCCAACCGGTTCAAGTTCAAGCCATAATCCGGCTCAAAGAACTTGCTGATATCCGTATATTTGTATTTCTCCTCCTTACGGGTGGGAAAGCCCAAGCGCTCAAAGTCAGCAAAAGCAGCGGCACGCGGAGCATTCAGCACCTCGGCACTATGCCGGCATATCATCGCCTCCGTTTGGGAGAAAAGGTCTATGTATTGTTGCTCTACACTCATGTTTTCAGATTATGAGTTTATAATTCACCTGCTTCTTTCCTTATCCAATCGAAGCCACGTGTTTCAATCTCCTTCGCCAATTCCGGTCCACCGGTCTTTACGATACGTCCACCCAGCAGTACATGTACCGTATCGGGTTTGATATAGTCCAACAACCGCTGGTAGTGGGTAATGACCATAGCACTGGTTTCCGCAGTCTTGAGTTTGTTGAAACCGTCGGCCACAATACGCAAAGCATCCACATCCAATCCGGAATCCGTCTCGTCCAAAATAGCAAAAGTCGGTTCCAACATCGCCATCTGGAATATCTCGCTGAAACCTTCGTTCACGCTACGGTTGGCCAGCTTGTTGTCCAACTCCACAATGGCACGCTTCTCGCGCATCAGCTTCAGGAACTCACTGGCCGACAAAGCAGGCAGATGGCGGTACTTGCGTTGCTCATTCACAGCCGCACGCATGAAGTTCACCATCGACACGCCCGGAATCTCTACCGGAGCCTGGAAAGAAAGAAAGATTCCTTCATGTGCACGGTCCTCAGGACTCATGGCAAGCAAGTCCTTGCCATTAAAGGTAATTGAGCCGCGCGTCACTTCGTAAGCAGGATGGCCAACCAACACATTACTCAACGTACTTTTACCAGCACCGTTCTGTCCCATCAGTGCATGTACTTCTCCATCACGTATGGTCAAGTTGATGCCTTTCAATATTTCTTTGCCATTGATGCTGGCATGCAGGTCTTTTATCTCTAACATCTTTATATTTACTATTTGACTATTTACAATTTACTATTTATAAATCACCCCACGCTTCCTTCCAGCGAAATGGCAAGCAATTTCTGCGCTTCTACGGCAAACTCCATCGGAAGTTTATTCAAAACTTCTTTGGCATAACCGTTCACAATCAGCCCCACGGCATCTTCCGTAGAAATACCGCGCTGATTGCAGTAGAATATCTGGTCCTCACTGATTTTGCTGGTAGTGGCCTCATGCTCCACGATGGCCGTTTCATTGTGAATATCCATGTAGGGGAAAGTATGCGCGCCGCATTTGTCACCAAGTAGCAAGGAGTCGCACTGGCTGTAATTACGAGCATTGTCCGCTTTCTGTGCCACGCGCACCAAGCCGCGGTAAGAGTTTTCGCTCTTTCCGGCAGAAATGCCTTTGCTCACAATGGTGCTCCGGGTATTCTTGCCCAGATGAATCATCTTTGTTCCCGTGTCTGCCTGCTGATGGTTATTGGTTACTGCCACACTATAGAACTCCGCTGTCGAATTGTCGCCGGAAAGGATGCAAGACGGATACTTCCAGGTAATGGCCGAACCTGTTTCCACTTGTGTCCAAGACAGTTTACTGTCCACCCCTTTACAATGGCCACGCTTCGTCACAAAGTTATAGACACCACCCCGGCCCTCGGCATCACCGGGATACCAGTTCTGCACGGTGCTGTATTTCACTTCTGCACGGTCGTGCACCACAATTTCCACAATGGCCGCGTGCAACTGGTTCTCGTCACGCATCGGAGCCGTACACCCTTCCAGATAAGAAACGTACGAATCATCATCCGCCACAATCAAGGTTCTTTCGAACTGCCCCGTATTGCGGGCATTGATGCGGAAATAGGTGGACAACTCCATCGGACAGCGTACCCCCTTCGGGATATAGACAAAAGAACCGTCGGAGAACACCGCCGAGTTCAGTGCCGCAAAGAAGTTGTCACGATAAGGCACCACCGAACCGAGATATTTCTGTACCAAGTCGGGATGCTCGTGTACAGCCTCGCTGAACGAGCAGAAGATGATTCCTTTCTCCATCAGCGTCTCCTTGAAGGTAGTCTTTACAGACACCGAGTCCATAACGGCATCCACAGCCATACCGCTTAACGCCATCTGTTCTTCCAGCGGAATGCCCAGCTTATTGAAAGTTTTTATCAACTCAGGGTCTACCTCATCCATGCTTTTCGGTCCTTCCTTCTTCTTCGTAGGGTCGGCATAGTAGGATATGGCCTGATAATCTATTTCGGGAATGCGGAGATGTGCCCATGTAGGCATCTCCAATGTCAGCCAGTGGCGATATGCCTTCAGGCGGAACTCCAGCAACCATTCCGGTTCTCCCTTCTTCTCAGAGATAAGCCGCACTACATCTTCATTCAGCCCACGCTCAATGATGTCCGTATGCACGTCGGTCGTGAAACCGTACTTATACTTCTCCTGAGTGAGTTCCTTTACATATTTATTGGGTTCTTCTTGTTGCATCACTTCTATAATTACAAATTATGAATTACAAAATCACGGTTCACGGTATCAGTCAAAGTCTCCGTTTACAATCTGCTCCGTAACCGCCTTTGCTGCGGGAAAGAATATCCCGGCAAACTCTTCCATAGGATAATATAACACTGATTCTTTCTTTTTTGTTTTGCTAATCAGCGTATTGTCTCCGTCTATAAATTCGATGACACCAATCAGCAGGCTCGTCAGCAGGAGGTACTTCAAAGCCCCTAGACCAGCCCCCAACCAATGATTGAGCCAGCCCAGCGAGACGGCCTCCATTGCCCGGGTCAGCAGAGAAGCCACCAGGGAGAAGAGCAAAGGAACAGCCAGCCAGATGAAGACAAATGCCAGTACTTGCGCCACTGTCATAGAGTCTGTCAACATGGGGCACAGCTTCACTGCCAATGAGGCATACAAAGCCTTTGCCGCCAGCAGACCGACAATCAGCCCCAGCAGAGAGGCCAATTGCTTCACAAAACCTTTCATGAAGCCGATGATTGCGCCCAAGCCGAAAGCAGCCAATATGATGATATCTATAATTGCCATAAAATTAATGTACCAATGTGACAATATGCTAATGTACCAATATGCTAATGGGTCAATGAGCAAATAACTAATATGCAAAATGTGCCAATTGCCCTGCGGCATTTTCTGTACGCGCAGCCAATTGGCACATTAGCATATTTGCACATTATTCAATTATAATGTTTGCTTCACTTCTATTTCTTCGTAAGATTCGATAATATCGCCCACCTTGATGTCGTTGCAGTTTGTCAGGCTGATACCGCACTCGAAATTGGTACCTACCTCCTTCACGTCGTCCTTGAAGCGCTTCAGGGCATTGATGGCACCCGTAAAGATTACGATACCGTCGCGTATCAAACGGGCCTTGTCGCTGCGTTTCACCTTTCCGGTCTTGACCATGGCACCTGCCACCAGTCCCACCTTCGTGATGTTGAACACTTCGCGCACCTCGATGGTTGCCGTTATCTGCTCCTTCAATGTCGGTGCCAGCATACCTTCCATGGCAGCCTTCACCTCTTCGATGGCATCGTAGATGACGGAGTACTTGCGGATATCCACACCCTCCTGCTCTGCCATCTTGGCGGCAGCACCCGAAGGACGTACCTGGAAACCGACGATAATCGCATCCGAAGCGGCAGCCAGCGAGACATCCGATTCGGAAATCTGACCGACACCCTTGTGGATTACGTTTACCTGCACCTGCTCCGTAGACAGCTTGATTAAAGAGTCGCTCAACGCTTCCACAGAACCGTCCACGTCACCCTTCACAATCACGTTCAGCTCATGGAAGTCACCCAGCGCCAGACGGCGGCCCACTTCGTCGAGCGTCAGCATCTTCTGCGTACGCAAACCTTGTTCACGCTGCAACTGTTCGCGTTTGTTGGCAATCTCGCGTGCTTCCTGCTCCGTTTCGATTACGTGGAACGTGTCGCCAGCAGCAGGTGCACCGTTCAAGCCCAATATCAGGGCAGGTGTAGAAGGACCAGCCTCCTGCATGCGTTGGTTACGCTCATTGAACATAGCCTTCACCTTACCGTAGCTGGTACCCGCCAGCACGATGGCGCCCATTTTCAAGGTACCGGTGGAAACGAGTACCGTAGCCACATAGCCACGACCCTTATCCAATGAGGACTCGATAATGGAACCGGTAGCACGGCGGTTCGGGTTTGCTTTCAGCTCTAGCATTTCTGCTTCGAGCAGCACTTTCTCCATCAACTCGGGTACACCGATACCCTTTTTGGCAGAGATATCTTGCGACTGATACTTACCGCCCCACTCTTCCACCAAGAAGTTCATGGCAGCCAGCTCTTCCTTAATCTTGTCGGGGTTGGCAGTCGGTTTATCAATCTTATTGATTGCAAATACAATAGGAACACCCGCAGCCATGGCATGGTTGATGGCTTCCTTTGTCTGCGGCATCACGTTGTCGTCAGCAGCCACAATGATGATGGCAATATCCGTAGCTTTGGCACCACGGGCACGCATGGCGGTAAACGCCTCGTGGCCCGGAGTATCGAGGAATGTAATCTTACGTCCGTCGTCCAGCGACACGTGGTAGGCACCGATGTGCTGTGTGATACCACCCGCTTCACCGGCAATCACATTCGCCTTACGGATATAGTCGAGCAATGAAGTCTTACCGTGGTCTACGTGACCCATCACCGTTACAATCGGAGCGCGAGGTTCCAAATCTTCCTCATCATCCTCTTCCTCTACGATGGCCTGCGCCACTTCTGCGCTTACATATTCTGTCTTGAAGCCGAATTCCTCAGCCACCAAGTTGATGGTCTCGGCATCCAGACGCTGGTTGATGGATACCATCATACCAATGCTCATACAAGTGGCGATGACCTGAGTAACAGAAACATCCATCATGCTTGCCAACTCGTTGGCCGTCACGAATTCCGTAATCTTCAGTACCTTGCTTTCTGCCATTTCCATGTCTTCCAATTCCTGCATACGGCTGGAAGCCATGTCACGTTTTTCCTTACGATACTTGGCACCTTTGTTCTTTCCTTTGGAAGTGAGGCGTGCCAAAGTTTCCTTTACCTGCTTTGCTACATCTTCCTCGCTAACCTCCTGCTTGATGACCGGCTTCTTGAAGCGGTCCTTATTGCGGTTGCGGTTATTATTGGCATTGTTTCCACCAGGCTGGTTTCCACCTTGCGGGCGGGCACCCTGACCTTGCTGGGCACCAGCGTGTCCACGGTCGTTGCCACCACGCTGGAAGTTGGAAGCATTGTTGATGTCCACTTTCTCCTTATTGATACGGACACGTTTCTTCTTGCCGTTGGCATCGCCGGCAGCGGTATCCTTCAACTTGCTGTCATCACGGCGGATTTCCTTGATGATAGCTTCCTTCATCTGCTTCTTCTGATCCTGGCGAATCTTTTCCTTCTCTTCACGCTCCTTGCGTTTCTCCTCTTTCGATTTCTTCTTCGGGCGTGTGGATTGGTTCAGAGCCGCCAGGTCTATCTGTCCGATGACATTAATCTTCGAAACAAACTCAGGCTGATGTATCTTGAAGATTTCTTCTCCTTCTTCTTTCCCCTCTTTTTCAACCGGTGCTTCTTCAGCCACCGGTACGGGAGCAGGCGCTTCTATCATTTCTTCCTTTTTAGATTCTTGTTGAGCCTCTACAACCGGAGCAGGTTCTTCCTTGACAACGGGTTGTGGCTGCGGTTCCGAAACGGGCTGCGGCTCGGACTCAGATGCCGGCTGTACCTCCGGTTGCGGCTGTGGTTCCGGTTGGGGAGCAGGAGCAGGTTCCGGTTTCGGCGTTTCTACAACTGCCGGTTCCTCCACCTTCTTCTCCTCTACCGCTTTTTCCGCTTCTTTCTCTTTTTCCTGAGCAGGAGCAGGTCTACGGTTCAGTTTGTCCAAATCAATCTTGCCTACCGGCTTGAACTTCGGACGTGCGTCTTCCGGAACAACCGTCTTAATCTCCTCGGGCTTCGCTTTCTCCTGCGTTTCCTTATAGCCGTCAATAGACACGGACGCCTTGTTGCGGTCCTTGCTCTGACGTTCCTGGCTGAAACGCTCCGACTTTATCTTAAGGTCCTTATCTGTACTAAACTCCTTTTTGAGCAGTTCGAACTGTTCATCCGTAATTTTTGTGTTCGGATTTGCCTCAACGGTAAATCCCTTCTTTTGCAGGAACTCGACAGCCGTCGTAATCCCTACATTTAAATCTCTTGTTACTTTGTTTAACCTTATCGTCATACTAATTTAATGAATTAATGTGCCAATATGCTAATGTGCTAATTGGCTGAGAAAAAAGGAGTGTGCACTTCATCCGATATGCTATCTGCATTGGCACATTAGCATATTACCCACATTACCACATTACTGCTCCTCCTCTTCAAACTCCTGTTTCAAAATGCGCAATACCTCGTCCACCGTCTCTTCTTCGAGGTCCGTCTTCTCAATCAACATCTCACGGGGAGCGTTCAACACAGCCTTAGCCGTATCGATACCGATAGCCTTGATGGCATCGATAACCCAACCGTCTATTTCATCACGGAATTCGTCCAAGTAGATGTCTTCATCCTCTATGGCCTCATCCAACTCACGGAACACGTCGATGGTGTACTCAGTCAACATACTGGCAAGCTTGATATTCAAACCGCCTTTACCGATAGCCAGCGACACCTCTTCGGGTTTCAAGAACACTTCAGCCTTGCGTTCTTCCTCGTTCAAGCGGATGGAAGAAATCTTGGCAGGGCTCAAGGCACGCTGTATAAACAACTGGATATTGGACGTATAGTTGATAACGTCGATATTCTCGTTGCGAAGCTCGCGGACAATACCATGAATACGGCTACCCTTCACGCCGACGCAGGCACCTACCGGGTCGATACGGTCATCGTATGACTCAACGGCAATCTTGGCACGCTCACCGGGAATACGGGCAATCTTCTTGATGGTAATCAGTCCGTCATTGATTTCGGGTACTTCCATTTCGAACAGACGTTGCAGGAAGACGGGCGACGTACGGCTTAGGATAATCTTCGGATTATTATTCTTGTTGTCCACACGTGCCACTACGGCGCGGGCGGTCTCGCCCTTGCGGTAGAAGTCACTCGGTATCTGTTCGGTCTTGGGCAGCAACAGTTCGTTGCCTTCATCATCGAGCAGCAGCATCTCTTTCTTCCAAATCTGGTAGACTTCCGCATTGATGATGGTACCCACTTTATCAATGTATTTGTTGTAAATACTATCTTTCTCCAGTTCCAATATCTTGGAGGCCAGTGTCTGGCGCAAGTTCAAGATGGCACGGCGACCGAAGTTCGCGAAGATAACTTCATCCGTCACTTCCTCGCCCACTTCATAAGAAGCATCAATCTTTTGTGCTTCGGACAATGCAATCTGCAGGTTCGGGTTTTCCAAATCCTCGTCTGCCACTACCTCACGGTTACGCCATATTTCGAAGTCACCCTTGTCCGGGTTTACAATTACGTCGTAATTCTCATCGGTACCGAACATTTTCGCAATCACACTACGGAACGACTCCTCGAGTACGCTTACCATCGTGGTTCTGTCGATATTCTTCAGTTCCTTAAATTCCGAAAATGTATCTATCAAGCTGACAGTTTCTACTTTTTTGGCCATAGTCTTATTTAAAACTGATTAAGTATTTAGTGTATTTTATCTCTTCATACGTAAAGGTCAAGTCCTCGTCCACCAGCTTGGGACGCTTGGCACCTTCCTCTTTCACTTTCTTCTGAATGGTCACGACGAAATGCTGTTCGTCGGCTTCCTTCAACACGCCGCTGAGCTTGCGGCCGTCCTTTGCCAGCACTTCCACTTCCTTGCCGATGTGGTTAATGTACTGCTGCAGTACCTTGAAGGGCTGTCCGATGCCGGCCGAACCGACTTCCAACTCATAATCCTCATCCTCACGGTTCAACTTGGACTCGATGTAGCGGCTCAGCTCTACGCAGTCCTCAATCCAAACACCTTCTTTGTGGTCTATTTCCACCAAAATCTTGTCATCCGGGCTGATTGTCACCTCCACAAGGAAGTAGTCCTTTCCTGCCAGCCACTCGTCAACAATCTGACAAACAGTTTTCTTTTCTATCATAGATTAACCATTAGGAACAAAAAAGAGGAGCTTAATCGCCCCTCCACCTTTCATCCGTTTTCGGTTGCAAAGATATAAATAATCTATTCGACTACAAAATATTAGAGAAAAAAAGATTGATTTAACGGTTCAAACGGGAATTATATTACAAACACACCCTTTCAACACTTCAAGATAAGGGGTAAAACATATAATCTTATGAGACAGAAGCTTATACTTTATGAAATGAATTATCACGTTCCATACTGCATGAGATGCACATGTCAAGCACAACGAGATGTGCATCTCGGACAACATGAGATGTACATCTCAAGCATACAATCTCTATTGTTTCAGGAAAAGAAGTAAGGAGATACAAACGGAAAGAAGATACTGTTGAAAGACAACGCGGAAAAATAAAAGGCCGATAGCTTGTTTCATGCTATCGGCCCTTTTACTATGGTTCTAAAGGTCTAAAAGACCTTGTCGTATCACTTATTCGGAGTCTCCCACTTCTTGGTATCCGTACAAACCACGTTCACCGTTTGGTCACCCGTCTGGATGCGGAAGTCACCTTTCTCCAGAATCCACTTGCCATCATAGCCTACGAAAGCAAGGTCGGAGCCTTTCAGTTTCAGAGTCACGGTCTTTGTCTCGCCCGGTTTCAGTTCCACTTTCTCGAAAGCGCGAAGACGGCGGGTATCGGGAGTAAGGGAGGCAACGAGGTCACTGCTGAAGAGCAACACGCTCTCCTTGCCGACACGGTCACCGGTATTCTTCACATCTACAGTGAAAGTAAGCACATCATCAGCGGTAAAGTCCGACTTATCCACCTTGAGGTTACTGTATGCAAAAGTAGTATAACTCAATCCATAACCGAACGCCCACTGTACAGATACTTGCGCATCGTAGTTATAAGCACCTTCCATCTGCTTGCCGATGTGTTCGCACGGTTTGTAGTCGTACGTAATCAGAGAGTTGATTTCCTTCGGATAAGTGAAAGGCATCTTTCCGCTGAAGTTGGCGTCACCGGCAATGAGGTTTGCCAACGCATCGCCGCCGTAGTTGCCCGGAAGCATAGTATTGACAACAGCCTTAGCCAAAGGCTCGATGTCAGCAATCAGGCGAGGACGACCTTCGTTCAACACCAGAATGATGGGCTTCCCGGTCTTGGCAAGAGCCTTCACCAAATCGAGCTGGTTCTGGGAGAGGAAGAGGTTCGTCAGGTTACCCGGAGTCTCGCAGTAAGAGTTCTCACCGATGCAGGCAACGATGTAGTCGGCACCGGCAGCGGCAGCTACGGCTTTCTCTATCTCAGGAGCATTCTCTTCCCACCAGTTGCCACCTTGCTTATAAGTGACACCGGCTTCGTAAATGATATTGTCCGCACCGAATTTATTGGTGAAGGCTTCAAGAATCGTATTGTATTGGCTTGCATGCTCGTCGGCCTTGTCGCCCTGCCATGAATAGGACCAGCCACCGTTGAGGCAACGCATGGAATTGGCATTCGGACCGGTAACCAGCAGTTTCTTGCCTTTTGCCAACGGCAATATACCGTCTGTATTCTTCAGGAGTACCAAAGACTCTTCGGCAGCCTGCAATGCAGCAGCGGCATGTTCCGCACTACCGAACAACGGGAAGTCTTTCAAGTCATAATAGGGCTTTTCAAATAGGTTGAGACGGTACTTCAAACGCAGCACACGACGTACAGCATCGTCTATACGGCTCATGGAAACTTCACCTTCTTCCACCAGCTCCTTCAAGAGTGTACAGAACTTCCAGTCGTACGGGTCCATAGACATGTCGATACCGGCATTGATGGCGAGCTTGATGGCTTCCTTCTTGTCCTTGGCAATGTGGTCGCGGCTATAAAGGTTGTTGATGTCCGCCCAGTCAGTCACAATCATACCGTCCCAGTTGAGGTCTTCTTTCAGCCACTTGGTCAGCAGCTCATAGTTGGCATGGAAAGGCAGGCCGTTGTTCATGGCGGAGTTCACCATCACGGAGAGGGCACCTGCCTTCACCATTTCCAGATAAGGAGCAAAATGCTTCTCACGCATATCCTGCTCGGTGATGGAAGACGGCGTACGGTCCTTACCGGAAACGGGGACACCATAACCCATATAATGCTTCATACAAGCGGCAACGTTGTTCTCGCCAATCAGGTTGGGGTTCTCTCCCTGGAAACCGATAACGGCTTCACGTCCCATTTCGGCATTGACGTAGGCGTCTTCACCATAGTTTTCCCACATACGCGGCCAGCGCGGGTCACGCCCGAGGTCGGTCACCGGGGCATACGTCCAGGGAATGCTTCCCGCCTTTGTTTCATAAGCGGAGATGCGTGCACCTTCACGTGTCAGTTCACGGTTGAAGGTAGCTCCCATATTGACGCCTTGCGGGAAGAAAGTACCACCCAGCGTATAGGTAGTTCCGTGTATCTGGTCTACACCGTACACACAAGGAATACCCATCACCTCCATGGATTTCTCCTGAATGCGTTTGATGATTTCCTGCCACTTCTCCACGCTTTGTGCCACACCGTTAGGCACGTTCAAGATGGAGCCTACTTTGTATTTTCCGATGACAGAGTCGAGCATCGCCTCATCCAACTGGAAGCCCTTGGCATTCTCAATGCCTTGGATACGCATATAGAGCTTCATCATCACATCCTGCGAAGGCATCTCCTTGCCCAGCTTGAATTCCTTTTCAAGCTTGTATCTCTTGATGATTTTTTGCAGGTCCTTCACCGTGATGTTCTTCGGGTCGAGGCCGGCAAAGGGATTGGCGCGTTTCTGCAGGAGGTCGATAGTGAGTTCGCACATCTGACCGACTTTCTCGTCAAGCGTCATCTTCTTCAGCAAAGTCTCAATCTGCTGTTCTATTTTCTCGTCTCTTGGAATGGCAGGCGCAACAGTGGTCTGCGCCGTAGCAGTAAGCACTAACCCTGATAGGGCTAAAGATAAGATTAACTTTTTATTCATGGTTGTGATATTGGTTTATAATAGTTGCACTATCTGTTTATACGAGGCACAAAGATAAGAACATCCTGCCATACCAAAGGGTACAACAGGATGTTTTTTAGGGTATGATTTGTTATCTTTTCAGACAATCCTACTCTCATCTCTTCAAGAGGCTCATCGGTTCCTGAAGTTTCAAGATGTTGTTCGTCTTCTGCGTTGCGGCAGCTACTTCAGCCTCCAGCGTAGCCTTGATGTCGCGTGAGGAAGCCCCGACGAGGAACTTGTAGTTTCCGGGAGTTACCACCCATGCCGATGCAGCCTCATCGTAGGAAGCCAGGTCATCAGCATTCACTTTCAGCGTCACCACAACCGCTTCGCCCGGTTTCAGCTCCTTGGTCTTGGCAAAAGCCTTCAGTTCCTTTTCGGGCTTGTTGGCAGCAACATCGGGAGCGGATACATAAAGCTGAACCACTTCCTTGCCTGCTACCTTACCGGTGTTCTTCACTTCTACAGACACGGTATAGACACCGTTGTCTGCCTTGACAGCAGCCTTGTCGTAAGCAAAAGTGGTATAGGAAAGACCGTAACCGAAAGGATAGGAAACCTGCTTGCCAAAGGTGTCGAAGTAACGGTAACCCACGTAAATGTCCTCTTCGTAATTGGTATAGTCCACGTTCTTCACGTCGTTCTTCTTCCCGCCTTTGTTCATGAGGTCGGTGCTCACACGCATGTCTATCGGGAAGTTGTCGGAAGAAGCGGCATCTTCAAACTTCACCGGGAAAGTCATTGTCAGCTTGCCCGAAGGAGAAGCCTTGCCACTCAGCACGTCAGCCACACTGTTTCCTCCCTCCTGGCCTGCCTGCCATGCACAAAGAATGGCATCGGGAGCAGATTTCCAAGAAGCAGTTTCAATCACACCACCGATATTGAGCACTACCACTACCTTCTTTCCGGCAGCGTGGAAAGCATCGGACACAGCTTTCAACATGTTCTGTTCCTCTTTGGTGAGGTTGAAGTCGGCTACCATACGGTCGAGAAACTCACCGGAGGTACGTCCCAGCGTCACCAGTGCCACATCGGCCTTGGCAACCTGCTCGCGGATAACTTGTGCGGACACAGCCAT
>ERZ779764.144-NODE-144-length-13158-cov-1.91452_pt1 | contig 13158 bp, 9 predicted proteins | sample MGYA00511255_ERZ779764 | MGnify/ENA primary metagenome ERZ779764 (study PRJEB29588, sample SAMEA2151677) | human gut metagenome | biome: human gut; feature: human-associated habitat; material: faeces | place: Denmark | collected 2008/2010 ...
GCCCATAACCTCGAATCCGCCGGTATGCTTGGGGCGGTACATGAAGACGCGGTCCGATACCAGTTGCCCGTAGTCCTTGTCGGGAGTCATCATATAGGTGGTGATGCCCTGCCGTCCGGCTTCGGTGGCGAGCGTGCCTATCACGTCGTCGGCTTCGTAGCCGGATACTTCGAGGATGGGAATGCGGTAGGCGCGGATGATGTCCTTTATAATAGGTACGGAAAGGCGGATGGCCTCGGGTGTCTCCTCGCGCTGTGCCTTGTATTGCTCGTAGGCCTCGTGGCGGAAGGTGGGGCCCGACGGGTCGAAGGCTACTCCTATGTGTGTGGGATTCTCTTTTTTGAGCACTTCTTCCAGGGTGTTTACAAAGCCCAGAATGGCCGAAGTGTTGAATCCTTTTGAATTGATTCTCGGGTTCTTGATGAACGCGTAATAGGCTCGATATATCAGTGCATAGGCATCGAGCAAAAACAGTTTATCGATTGAATTCATACATTTAATCCTTTTTTTCATGGTAAAAGTACAAAAAAATACCGTATTAACCGTTTTATTACTATTTTTGTAGGCAAATAGCGATGCATGGACAACTCATCATTGATAAAATCTCCGATTTCTGAGGAATTGGAGGACTTCAAGAAGCTTTTTGAAAGTACTCTCTCCAGTTCCAACCTTTTGCTGAACAGCGTAATTGCGCATATCCGGCAGAAGAACGGGAAGATGATGCGCCCCATTCTGGTGCTTCTGGCTGCGAAGCTTTTTGGCAAGGTATGTCCTGCAACCCTGCATGCTGCGGTTGCGTTGGAACTTCTTCATAATGCCAGCCTTGTGCACGATGATGTAGTGGACGAAAGTACTGAACGCCGTGGACAACTCTCCGTTAATGCCATTTTCAATAATAAAGTAGCCGTACTGGCAGGCGATTATCTGCTTGCAACAGCGTTGGTGCAAGTGGGCATGACCCGTAACCATGACATTATCGACATCGTCTCCTGCCTGGGGCAGGATTTGGCAGATGGTGAACTTCTGCAGCTTTCCAACGTCAGCAATCTCCATTTCTCCGAGGAAGTCTATTTCGACGTTATCCGCAAGAAGACGGCCGTGCTCTTTGCAGCTTGTACGAAGGCGGGCGCTCTCTCGGTGGGAGCCAGCGATGAAAAGGCGGAATCTGCGCGTCTGTTCGGTGAATATATCGGGCTTTGTTTTCAGATAAAGGATGATATTTTCGATTACTCCGAGAGCAAGGAAATAGGCAAACCTACCGGAAATGATATGGTGGAGGGGAAGTTGACTCTACCTGCGCTTCATGTGCTCAATACCGTGAAGGATAAAACAGCGGAAGAAATTGCCGTAAAGATAAAGAATGGGGAGGCAACGCCTGGCGAAATAGTCCATTTAATCGAATTTACCAAGCAGAATGGTGGTATAGAGTATGCTTCGCAAGTGATGTATGACTATAAGGAAAAGGCTCTTTCTTTGCTGGCTTCTTTGCCCGATACGGAGGTAAAAGTAGCGCTAGCCGGGTATCTGGATTATGTGGTAGAGCGGGAAAAATGACGGAACTGTTTCCGGTTGATAATATGAGAAAGCCTGATGGAACCCACTCCATCAGGCTTTATTTATAGGTAAATACAGCTTTCTCTTAGAAGAATTTCATCTCTTCACCCTTGATTTCCGAAAGCAGCAGGTTGGCAAGACGACTGGTTCCCAGACGGAACAGCTCGTTGTTCAGCCATTCTTCGCCGAGCACTTCCTTGACGATGGTGTAATAAATCAGTGCATCGTTCACGCAGTTGATTCCTCCTGCGGGCTTAAAGCCTACCTTGATACCCGTCAGCTCGTGATATTCCTTGATGGCCTGGCACATAACCAGGGCGGCCTCCGGCGTGGCGGCAGGCTGCTGCTTGCCGGTGGAAGTCTTGATGAAATCGGCACCCGAATACATGGAAAGGATGGATGCTTTTTTGATGTTCGAAGCCGTCTTCAAAGCTCCGGTTTCGAGGATTACCTTCATGTGGTGCTCTTTGCAGGTTGCTTTGAGTTCTTGTATCTCCTCGCACATGCCTTCATAGTCTCCCGCCAGGAACTTGCCCACCGAAATAACGATGTCTATTTCATCGGCGCCTTCCATCAGTGCCATGGCAGTTTCTGCCACTTTCACTTCAATGAAAGTCTGGGAGGAGGGGAAACCTGCTGATACACAAGCTATTTTTACATCCTCCACTTCCAGCGTGTCTTTTACGACTTCTGCAAAATTGGGGTATACACAGATGGCTGCCACATTCTTCAGGTCGGGGAACTCTTCGTCGAATTTATTCACTTTCTGGGTGAATTTCATGACGCTTTCATCGCTGTCTTCACTCTTCAGGGTGGTAAGGTCGATGCAGTTGAAAAGGAATTTCTTTACCTCCGGCGTGTTGTTTGCCGGCACTTTCTCTGCAATGATTCTGGCAGCTTGTGCAGCTATTTCCGCATCATCCAGTTGGGTGTTGTACTTTGCCAGGGCGGCGTCATACTTACTCTGGGTAGGCTCATTCTTCTCCATGGTCTTTCAATTTAGGGTTATTGATATGTCTTGTCTGGTCACGTCTGGTTTTCTTCTCGAAGTTGCGGCAGAAGGCGTCTGTCAGGTTCACTCCGGTCTGGTTCGCAAGGCAGAGAAGTACCCAAAGAACATCTGCCATCTCATCGTCGAGATTGTCTTTTTCTCCTTTCTTGAAGGATTGGTCGCCATACTTGCGTGCCATGACGCGGGCGAGTTCGCCCACTTCTTCGGTCAGTATCGCCATATTGGTGAGTTCGCTGAAATAGCGCACTCCGTATTCCTTTATCCAGGAATCCACTTGTTTCTGTGCTTCTTCTAACGTCATTATTCCTTGTTTTTTGTATCTATACAGATGGTCACGGGACCATCGTTCATCAGTTCTACTTTCATATCGGCACCAAATTCGCCGGTACCTATTTCTTTACCTAATGCTAAACTCAGTTCCCGGCAGAATTGTTCGTACAGTGGGACGGATATTTCCGGCCGTGCTGCCCGTATGTAGGAGGGACGGTTGCCTTTCTTGGTGGAGGCGTGGAGGGTGAACTGGCTGATAACCAGTATCTCGCCGTCTGCTTCAAGAATGGATTTGTTCATTACGCCGTTTTCGTCATCGAAAATGCGCAGGTTGACTATCTTCTTGCAAAGCCAGTCAATATCTTCTTTTCCATCGGATTCTTCGATGCCTACGAGTATCATGAGGCCCTTTCCAATGGAGGCTTTGCAGGTTCCGTTGATGGTGACGGAAGCGTGTCCGGCACGTTGTATCACTACTCTCATGTTGTTCTTGTCTTTTTGAGGGGACAAAGTTACGAATTAATTCGTTGTGTGCATGGCTCTGCAGGCTGATTTATCAGTCATTATTTCTCTGAGAAATAGGTCTGGATGATTTTGGCTTTCGCTTCTCCCACCACGGCGGCAAGCTCCTCGGCAGATGCTTCGCGGATACGCTTCACGCTTTTGAACTCCTTGAGCAACGTGCTTTTCGTCTTTTCACCGATACCTTTTATCTCGTCCAGTGCGGAGGCAATCTGCCGTTTGCTGCGCTTGTCGCGGTGGAAGGTAATGGCGAAGCGGTGCACTTCATCTTGAATCTGCGTCAGCAGTCGGAAGAGGGGGGTGTTCTGTTTCAATCCGATGGTCTGGGGAGGGTAGCCATACAATAGCTCGGAAGTGCGGTGTTTGCCATCTTTGGCAAGTCCGGCGATGGGGATGTTCAGGCCAAGCTCGTCTATCACCTCTTTTACGGCGCTCATTTGCCCTTTTCCGCCGTCGGTGATAAGAAGGTCGGGCAGGGGTGCTTTCTCTTCTATAGCGCGCTGATAGCGCCGTTTTACGACCTCTTTCATGGAGGCATAGTCATCCGGTCCCTCTACGGTCTTGATATTGTACTTGCGGTAATCCTTCTTGGAAGGTTTCCCCTTGACGAAGACCACGCACCCGGCCACGGGGTCGGAACCCTGGATGTTGGAGTTGTCGAAACATTCTATCTGCATGGGCAGGCGGTCCAGGTGCAGCTCTTGCTGTATCTCTTTCAGCAGGCGCACGGTCCGTTGCTCCGGATTCAGCTTTTCGGCTTGCTTCAGGCGGTCGGCTTTGTACTGCTTCACATTGAGGATGGAGAGTTCCAGCAGTTTCTTTTTGTCTCCCCGTTGCGGAATGGTAAAGACGACATCTTTCAGCTCCATATCCAGCTCAAAAGGCACGATGATTTCACGAGAAAGGCTCTTGTATCTTTCCCGCATTTCGATGATGCCGAGAGAAAGCAGTTCTTCTTTGCTCTCATTCAATCGTTTCTTGTATTCAAAGGTGAAAGCCTGGTTGATGGCACCGTTCGTAATGTGCAGGTAGTTGACAAAAGCGGACTTTTCATCGCTGTCTTCCTCGATGGAGAACACGTCGATATTGTGCAGCACGTTGCTTACCACTTCCGATTTCGCCCGGTAGTTTTCCAGCAGCAGGTATTTCTTCTTTATCTTCTGTGCTTCTTCAAACTTCATTTCGGCTGCCAGTTCCTGCATTTGCTGGAAAAGCATCCGTTCTATCTCCTGGGTATTCCCTTTGAGTATTTCCTTGATTTCAGCGATGTTTTTCAGATACTCTTCCTGGCTTTGCTTCCCGATGCAAGGTCCTGCACAGTTCTTGATGTGGTATTCCAGGCAAACATTGAACTTTCCGGCACGTATGTTTTCCGGAGAGAGGTTCAGGTGGCATGTACGCAAAGGGTACAGATGCTTGATGAGGTCGAGTAATGCGTACATGGAAGGTATATGGCTGTAAGGGCCATAATAGGAGGAACCGTTACGGATTATCTTCCGGGTTCTGAATACACGTGGAAAGTATTCGTTCTGCACGCAGATGCTGGGATACGTCTTGTCGTCTTTCAACAGTACGTTGTAGCGAGGCTTGTATTTCTTGATAAGATTGTTTTCCAGCAATAGCGCGTCTTCTTCCGTATTCACCACGATATATCGGATATCTGCAATCTTGCTGACCAGCACCCTCGTCTTTCCCGGTTCGTGCTCCCGGTTGAAGTAGGAAGACACTCTTCGCTTCAGATTCTTTGCCTTTCCTACATATATAATAGTCCCTTCGGTATTCAGATATTGGTAAATACCGGGACTTTCGGGAAGGTTGGATACAATCCCTTTGAGGTAGTCGTTAGTTCTGAGTTCTTCCATAATACCGACGTTTCACCACAGATTACACAGATTAGCGCAGATTTCTCTTCGATAAAACTGTGTTTTGTGGTGGATAAATAATCTGTGTTAATCTGTGTAATCTGTGGTGAAATATGAAATGGCTAAAGCGACAGCACAGCCTCCACTTCCACATCATCTCCAAACACATCCTTGCCATGAAGCTCTTTCAGCTCGATGATGAAGTTTACATACACTTTCTTGGGGTTCATCTGTTTCACCAGTTTGCAGGCGGCTTCCATTGTTCCGTGTAGCAATACTACATCGTCTTCATTGATGGCATCCTTGTGCATCTGCACGGTGTCTTTGCCATATTCTTTCTCATAGCTCTCTTCGATGGTTTCTGCAGGAAGTTTTCCCGGCTTGCGGATAGGAACGAAGCCTGCTCCCAGTCTGGTGGCGAGAATGGGGCCCATAATGAATCCTCTTGATTCTATACCCACTACTTTGGTGATGCCTTTGTCTTTATACATCTCGTATAGTGTGTCCGAGAGTTCCTGCAAGGCGGTAGGCTCCTTGAACAAGGTAGTTACATCGTAGAATAGAATTCCCGGAATGGGGAAGTCGGGTATTTCCCGGATGCTTTTGGCAAGCGTTTCTTTGCTCATAATCAGTTATTTAATAGGTTTATTGAATTCTTTGTTTCACGTGGAACTTTGCGTTCTATCGTCCGCAAAGTACCAGTAGCACGTTGATGTCGCTTGGAGATACTCCCGGAATCCGACTCGCTTGGGCTATTGTTTCCGGATCTATCTTCATCAGCTTCTGTCTAGCTTCGGTAGAAAGGGATTGAATGGAATTATAGTCAAACTTACCTTTTATCTTGATGCTTTCCAATCTTGCCAACTTATCCGCAATAATCCGTTCGCGCCCGATGTATCCCTCGTACTTGATGAGTATTTCTGCAGCTTCTACAATTTCTTCCTTTCTATCGGATATTTTATCCAGTTCTCGTTTAAAGGCACTGACGTGTTCGGCAATGTTCTCAATCGTTATCTGCGGACGGTTTATCAAATCTATCAATTTGCATCCCTGGCGCAGTGGAGTAGTGCCGAGCTGCTCCAATACCGGATTGATTAATGCCGGTTTCATCGAGTAATTCCGCGCGAAGTCTATAATCCGGTTCACGGCTTCACGTTTTTCTGTCAGCAGCTTGTACCGCTCTTCCTTGACGAGTCCCAGCTTCCAGGCTTTTTCCGTGAGTCGCATGTCCGCATCATCCATACGGAGCAGGATGCGATATTCGGCACGGGAAGTAAACATACGGTAAGGCTCGTCCACGCCTTTTGTTACCAAATCGTCGATTAAAACGCCGATATATGCTTCATCCCTTGCAAGGGTGAACGGCTCTCCGCCGTGGCAATTGATGTGGGCGTTGATGCCAGCCATGATTCCTTGTCCGGCAGCTTCCTCGTAACCGGTTGTTCCGTTTACTTGTCCGGCAAAGAACAGATTCTTTATATTCTTCGTTTCCAGCGTATGTTTCAGTTGGGTGGGGTCAAAGAAGTCGTATTCGATGGCATAGCCCGGGCGGTAGATGACCAAATCTCTGAATGCCGGTATCTTTTTCAATGCTGCAATCTGGATGTCCATGGGCAATGAAGAAGAGAATCCATTCAAGTAGAGCTCCTGGGTTGTTTCCCCTTCGGGCTCCAGGAAAAGCTGGTGCTGCGGTTTGTCGGGGAAAGTCACAATCTTGGTTTCTATACTGGGGCAATAACGTGGGCCGATACTTTGGATTTGTCCGTTGAAAAGGGGAGAATCCGGCAGACCTTCCTGCAGGATGCGGTGTGCTTCTTCGTTGGTGAAGCAGGTCCAGCAAGGGAGCTGTTTCAAATGGCGTACATGAGTGTCCATGAACGAGAACTTGTGGAAGTCACATTCTCCGTCTTGGATTTCCATATCCTCATAATGCACGCTGCGTCCATCTATGCGTACGGGGGTTCCCGTCTTCATGCGTCCAAAGGTGATGCCATGCTTTGCGATGGATTCGGTTAATTGGTAGGATGCAGGTTCTGCCATACGTCCGCCTGGAAGCATGGTACGTCCCACGTGCATCAGTCCATTGAGGAAAGTTCCTGCGGTGAGTACTACACATTTGGCATGGAACGTTACTCCCCATAGTGTTACTACTCCCGTAATTTCACCGTTTTCAACGAGGATTTCCTGCACGGTATCCTGCCAGATATGCAGGTTGGGGATATTTTCCAGTATCTCTCTCCATGCCCAGATGAATTTGTTGCGGTCGCACTGCGCGCGCGGACTCCACATAGCGGGACCTTTGGAACGGTTCAGTATACGGAACTGTATGGCTGTCTGGTCTGTCACCAATCCCATATATCCTCCCAAGGCGTCTATTTCGCGTACTATCTGTCCTTTGGCGATGCCTCCCACTGCCGGGTTACAACTCATCTGTCCGATTTTGTTCATATCCATTGTGATAAGACAAGTCTTCGAACCCAGGTTTGCAGCAGCGGCAGCGGCTTCGCATCCTGCGTGTCCGGCGCCGATTACAATAACGTCATACTTAAACTCCATTCGTTCAGTGTATTTTAAAACTGTGCAAAGTTACGAAAAAAGTTGTATGCCGGGACGTGTCATATCTTAAAATCCGGATATATCTTCTTTGGCATTGCTTATATTTCCGTATCCAGCATCATACTTATTGCTTGGAATGCTTAGGCTATAGACATATTGCTTGTGTTTAGCTTAAAATACAATCAAAATGAAGCTTTTTGAATACTATTGCTTTTCTTTTTGAAAAAGATACATACCTTTGCAACGTTTGGATATTAAAAAGTGTTTTGATTGACTAATTTTAAGGAAGAGAAGCATGAGAAAGAAATTCTTCTTGTTAATCATTGTCTGCCTGGTTATGGGGGCGGGAGTGATGGCTCAGACGTCTACGGTCTCGGGAACAGTATTTGCCGAGGACAACAATGAGCCGATTATTGGGGCATCGGTATTGGTGAAGGGCACAACGCTGGGGGCCGTGACCGATATCGAAGGTAAATTTACAATCTTGAATGTGCCGGGCACGGCAAAGACAGTGATTGTCTCTTTTGTAGGTATGCAGAAAGTAGAAGCTGCCATAAAGCCTGCTATGAAGGTGGTGCTGAAATCGGATTCGGAACTGCTGGATGAAGTGATGGTGGTGGCTTACGGCACGGCCAAAAAGAGCAGCTATGCAGGTTCGGCTTCTTTAGTGAAAGCGGATGCGCTGAAAGACATTCCGACGACCAGCTTTGAAAACGCGTTGAACGGTAAAGTGGCGGGCTTGCAACTGACGAATAATTCCGGCCAGGCGGGTTCCGCACCGGCCATCCGCATCCGTGGCATAGGTTCTATGAATGCCGGGAATGAACCGTTGTATGTAGTGGACGGTGTTCCGGTCTCTTCGGGCAATACGGGGCAGATGAGCGGTGAGCTCTATTCTACCAACAACATCATGAATACGTTGAACCCGGAAGACATCGAATCTATTTCTGTATTGAAAGATGCGGCGGCCAGCTCGCTTTATGGGTCGCGTGCGGCAAACGGCGTCATTCTGATTACTACCAAAAAAGGACAGATTGGCAAGCCGGTGGTGACGCTGAAAGCCGAAGTGGGCTTCACGCCCTGCTGGGCAACGGACAACTATGAAACGGCCAGCGTACAGGAGAATGTGAATATGCTCTACACCGTATTTCACGATGCCCGTACAAGTGGTAAGGGCGAAACGGACGAAAAGGCGGCAGCCTATGCCATAGGCCAGTTGAACAGCCGTTTCAACAAACATGGCTACCAATTTACCACAAATGGTACGGGAGCTTACGAGAACGTCAATATCCTTGAGTACGACAACTCCGGGCGTGGAGGCAAATACTACGATTGGGACAAGGCATATTTCCGTACCGCCATTTACCAGACCTACGATATGTCCGTCAGCGGTGCTACGCAGAATACCAACTATTACACTTCCCTTTCCTATACCCAGGACGAAGGACGTTTGAAGATGAACAGCTTCGACCGTGTTTCCGGTCGCCTGAACCTCACCCAGAAGGTGGGGAAATTCCTTGAACTGACCACCAATGCCAGCCTGGCGCGTACCAAGAAAAGCGGTTATAATGATACACGCAACACGGGCAGTAATTACTTCATGCAGACCCGTAACTTGCTGTGGGGACTCTACTGGCCCACTGATTACAAGACCGGCGAGCTCTGGACCGAACGTTACGGTAGCTACGCCTACAATGGGCTTTATTATGACAAAGAGTGGGAGAACGGTTCTACCAGTACCAAAATCATAGCTGCGGAGACGCTCACCCTGCATCTGATGCCGGGCCTGGACCTTCGTTCTATCTACTCTTACGACAATACTACTGTAAAAGACCATATCTATTACAGTGCCAATCACTATAAAGGCTCGGCAGACAATGGGAATGTCAACGAATACCGTACTACATACGAGAAGATGGTTACCTCCACTACCGCCAATTATACCGGCACCTTCGACAAACACACAGTTGGCACCATGGTGGGTTTCGAAGCGGAGAAGAACAAGACAGACTATGTGCGTGCCACAGGAAGCAATCTTGCGGTCAGCACCATTCATACAGTTTCTACTGCCGGAACGCAGACTTCTGCCGGATATTCCTGGGGAAACTCGATGGTGTCCGTGCTCTCCAAGTTGGATTATAATTACGATGAACGCTACTTCATTTCCGGTTCTTACCGCCGCGACGGTTCTTCCCGGCTCAGCAAGCAGGAACGTTGGGGAAACTTCTGGTCAGTGGCAGGAGCGTGGAACATCATGCGCGAGGGTTTTATGAGCAAATATTCTTTCCTGAGCAACCTGCGTATACGTGCCTCTTATGGTATTAACGGTACGCTGCCTTCGGACAATTACGGCTATATGAGCTTGATGAGCTATACCAGTAAGTACATGGGTAACCCGGGCGGTACAATCACTACCGTCACCAATGACAAGCTGTCTTGGGAGACGAGCTACAACACGAATGTGGGTATCGACTTCGGCTTCTTCGGCCAACGTCTGCGCGGTACGGTGGAATACTTCAACCGTGATTCGAAGAACCTGCTCCAGGATGTTCCCATTTCGATGGTTACGGGATTTTCCTCTACGTTGCGGAACGTAGGATGCATCAATAACCATGGGGTAGAGGTGGAGTTGAGTGGTGACATCATTGATAGTAAAGGATGGTTATGGAGTGCCGGTGTCAACGCAACCTTCCTCCGTTCTGAGGTGAAAGAGTTGTATGGCGGTGCGGACATTATCTGGTACGACCCCACCAGTAGCGACAGCCGTGCGCAATATGTATACCGGGAAGGTCAGTCCACGCTGGCTTTCTATGGATACGAATGGGCAGGTGTGGACAAGACCAACGGCAAGAACGTCTACTATGTAAATGACCCCAAGAATGGCAAGGCCGGAGATTTTGAGTATAACGGGCGCGGAGCTACTTATGACTATAACAATGCCAACTACACCATCATCGGCAATGCCGTTCCCAAAGTGTATGGGGGCATCAATACCTCGGTCTCCTACAAAGGCATAGCCCTTTCGTTGGGCTTTACCTATAAGATAGGAGGAGACTTGTACGATGGAGCCTACATGGATGTGGCCGACGACGGTTATTATTGGGAGCGTATCCGTGCTAAAAGCTACTACAACAACCTTTGGACGCCAGACCATACGAACGGTACAGAGCCCCGTATCGAAGGTGTAGACCTCGATGACCCGCAACAATACAGCAGCCGCCACTTGTTCAATGCCAGTTATCTGCGCTTGAAGAATCTCTCATTGGCCTATACGCTGCCCAAAGCCATGACCCGCAAGGCTTTCATCGAGAATGCCCGCCTTTTCTTCACTGCCAGCAACCTTTGGACAATAGCCAAATACAAGGAGGCAGACCCCGAAGTGAGCGAATACGGCACACGTGGTTGGGAAACCCCTATCGGAAAAACGTTTGTCGTTGGCGTTGAATTGAAATTTTAATGAACTGGAGGAACTAACAATGAAAAAGATATATCATTTATTGGCACTTGTGATACTTGGTGCCTTTACATTCACTTCGTGTGACGATTTTCTGGATATGCAGCCCACCAACTCCGGAAATGCAGAAGGTGCTGTCGGTACGGTAGCCGATGCGCAGGGGGGTATCAACGGTGTGATGAGTGCGATGACCTCATCGTCCTATTACGGCAGAAACCTTTTTATGTACGGTGATGCCAAGGGCGGTGACCTCACGATTTTTGCTGCCGGACGCGGACTGGATGCATTCTATACGTTCAACCACACTTCCAACAGCAATACTTATTCCGGTTTCTGGAGCCGTGGATATTACTGCATTCTGCAGGTCAACACCTTGTTGAGCAACATTGAGAAGCTGGAAGAATCGGGCAGTATGGAAGACTTTTCCGAAGCCAAAGGGCAGGCGTTGACTCTGAGGGCGCTGTTCTATTTCGATTTGGTCCGTCTCTACGGGCTTCCTTACAATTACAACAAGACCTCTTATGGAGTTCCCAATGTAACCGAGCCGCTTACGGTGAACGCCCAGCCCACCCGTGCTACTGTGGAGGAGAACTATCGCCAGATTCTGCAGGACTTGTCGGACGGGGCGGCCCTGCTTGCCAAGAAGAAGACAAAGCAGAGCGGATATGCGGACTATTACACCAACATAGCCCTGCAAGCGCGTGTGAAACTCTATATGGAAGATTATGACGGTGCTTTGAACGCTGCCCGGGAGATTATAGAAAGCGGTGTGTACAAACTGTATGAGCCTGCCGATTGGACGGCTTCCTGGAGCAAGCAGTTTGGTTCCGAGTCCATCTTTGAGCTGGGCATCACCACTGAGGAATCAGACCTGGGAACTTCTTCTTTGGGCTTTTACCTGATGCGCTACGGACAGTTGAAGAATGCCATGGGCTGGTATCTTGCCAGCGATTATTTCCTGAACCGTCTGGGTGAAGACGAGACGGATGTGCGTTGGGGAATCATGGACAACGATGAATACTGGGTGGACAATGAGATTGAACGCAAGGGAGCCTGCTACAAGTATATGGGCAGTACCACTCTGGCAGGTGACGGCAAGGCAACCAATACAGCCGTCAATATCAAGATAATCCGTCTTTCCGAGATATATCTGATTGCCGCCGAAGCAGCCTTGCACTCCACGAAGCAGGAAGCAGGCGCAGATGCCGCCGCCGGTTACCTGAATGAAATCCGCAGGCGTTCTCCCGGACTGGCACCGGCCACTGCCGCTACCATTACCGATGATATGATTCTGGACGAGCGCAGCAAGGAGCTTTTTGGTGAAGGACAACGCTTCTTCGACATGATGCGTATGGGCAGAACCATCGAATTCAACGACGATTTTCAAGATATTCCGGTGAGTCACCGTGGAAAAACAATCGACCGTACTTTCGAGAAGATTGTGCTTCCTATTTCGCAGGATGAGATAAATGCCAATCCGGCATTGGAGAACCAGCAGAATCCGGGATATTAGTCGTTCCCTGCTGTCTATTGTTTGCTACTCCTTGTATATCAGGGAGGTATTTTGCCAACAAGTTGTCACTGCCTTGGCAAACTTTTGCCACGCCTATGGCAAAGTTTTGCCAACGCGGTGGCAAAGTCTTGCCAATGGGAAGACAAAACCTTGTCATAGGCGTGGCAAGAAAAGCGGAAAAAGGTGCCTTTGATGAATTTCTTTGATAAAATGAGACGGTAATACCTTGATATTCCACAAAAATACTATTTATTGGTTCTAAATTTCTATTCTTTTTTTCTGAATCGGCTTATCTTTGCTTTCGTAGAAACCAATAAAAAGTTATAATACTATGAGAAGATTTTTCCTCATATCGTCATTTTTGACGTTGTTTGCAATCGGAGGCTCGGCGCAATGGAAGCCGGCAGGTGATAAA
>ERZ779764.170-NODE-170-length-12092-cov-1.80477_pt1 | contig 12092 bp, 7 predicted proteins | sample MGYA00511255_ERZ779764 | MGnify/ENA primary metagenome ERZ779764 (study PRJEB29588, sample SAMEA2151677) | human gut metagenome | biome: human gut; feature: human-associated habitat; material: faeces | place: Denmark | collected 2008/2010 ...
CACACCACTCACATAACGTGAACCGATGGCTACATCGGCACCCTCTTCGGAGCAGGCGCGGTAGAGTCGCGGCAGGTCTTGGGGATTGTGGCTGAAGTCGGCATCCATTTCGAAGATATACTCATAACCTCGTTGCAATGCCCACTTAAAGCCGGCTATATAGGCTGTTCCCAATCCCAGCTTTCCTTTGCGCTCCACCATGAAGAGGCGTTCAGGAAACTCCTGCTGCAAGGTCTTTACAATGGCAGCCGTTCCGTCGGGCGAACCGTCTTCAATGACAAGGATGTGAAAACCATGTTTCAGAGCAAAAACGGCACGGATGATATTTTCTATATTCTCCCGTTCATTGTAGGTGGGGATGATGACAATGCTGTCTGATGTTTGCATACTTATAGGTAATGGGGGTTATAACTGGGAACAAATGTAATACATTTCTTTTTTATCTGGCAGCATTTTCACACAAATCTTGATTTTGCAAAGTTCTGGCACCACGACTCTTTCATTTATGTAGCTCCTTCTAACTCCTGACTATAAGGAATGCAGGTTAAATCAAAGAACCGTATGCTTGACTTTGAACTTTAGCCTCAATCTTTAGCTATTCCCGTTTCAATCATTAACAGAAAACATTCAAACTATTAAAGAAAAACTTTCGAAGTATAAAGGATAAAGTGGGTAGATATAGGGAGAAAAAAGTGCTCTTCAGTCTTGGTCTGTCTATCCCAAGCCTTGGGATAGACAGACCAAACCCTGGGATACATGTCCGCAGGCTGGGGATAAACTTTGTGTAATATAACTCCTGAATAGGGATTGTGCAGGCTGTGTTATTCATAATTGGAGGAAAAGAAGTTTCATTGCCTTCCCCGATAAATAGGGCGATACAGAAAAAAGGTGAAGGATGTGCAGGCTGACAGCAGAAAGATTATTTCAGAGAACATAGTTGCCGACAGGTCAAAGCTAAAGATTATTTGTGTATTTTTGCACCGAATTTATTTCGGTAGGATACCTTATGAGAGGCAATACCGGGGGAAAAAGCGCAAAGCAATGAATATAACTGAACTGCAACAATCTTATGCTTCCCATCCCAATGTAGAGGGGGTGTGCAGGCTTCTGAAAGATAACTCTGTCCGTCACCTGTATTGCGGAGGTTTATATGCCTCTGCCGCTTCTTTGTTTTCGTCTGTATTGGTTCAGCGGGCTACTTGTCCGCTCGTTTTCATTCTGGGCGATATGGAGGAAGCCGGTTATTTCTATCATGATTTGACGCAAATATTGGGGACAGAGCAGGTATTGTTTTTTCCTTCTTCGTTCCGCCGCGCCATCAAGTACGGGCAGAAGGATGCGGCAAACGAAATACTCCGTACAGAAGTGCTGAGTCGCCTGCAAAAAGGAGAAGAGGGGCTTTGCGTGGTGACCTATCCGGATGCGCTGGCCGAAAAGGTTGTCTCACGTAAAGAACTTGGAGACAATACACTGAAACTGCATGCAGGAGAGAGGGTAGACATGAACTTCGTGACGGACGTGTTGCGCAGTTACGGTTTCGAATATGTGGACTACGTCTACGAGCCGGGGCAGTATGCCGTTCGTGGCAGTATTATCGACGTCTTTTCCTTCTCTTCCGAATATCCCTTCCGTATAGACTTTTTCGGCGATGAGGTGGAAAGCGTCCGTACTTTCGAGGTGGAAACACAGCTCTCGAAGGAGAAGAAAGAAAGCATCGTGATAGTTCCCGACTTGAGCCATAGCCTGGAAAAAAAGGGAAGCGGCGGCATGGTGTCGTTCCTCGATTTCCTTCCGTCGGACAGCTTGCTTGCCATGCGCGACTTTCTCTGGTTGCGCGAACGCATCCAGACCGTGCACGACGAATCGCTCACCCCACAGGCCATCGCCGCCCGTGAGTCGGAGGAGAATGGAGCCATCACGCTGGAAGGCAAGCTGATTGATGGTGGCGAGTTCACCCTGCGCGCCCTCGATTTCCGCCGGATGGAGTTCGGTAACAAGCCAACCGGAACGCCGGATGCTACCGTCTCGTTCCATACTACGGTACAGCCTATCTTCCATAAAAACTTCGACATGGTGGCAGAGAGTTTCCGCGAATACCTCTCCCGTCACTACACCATCTACATATGCAGCGACAGCCTGAAACAGACCGACCGCATCCGTGCCATCTTTGAGGACCGTGGAGACAACATATCCTTTACCGCCGTGGAACGGACACTGCACGAAGGCTTTGCCGACGACACTTTGCGTATCTGCGTCTTTACCGACCATCAGCTGTTCGACCGCTTTCACAAGTATAACTTGAAGAGCGACAAGGCACGCAGCGGCAAGGTGGCCTTGAGCCTGAAGGAGCTGAACCAATTCACCCCCGGCGACTATGTGGTGCATACCGACCACGGTGTGGGGCGTTTTGCCGGACTGGTACGTATCCCCAACGGTGATACCACGCAGGAGGTGATGAAGATTGTCTATCAGAACGAAGATGTGGTGTTTGTCTCCATCCACTCTCTGCACAAGGTTTCCAAGTACAAGGGAAAGGAGGGTGAAGCGCCCCGCCTCAACAAGCTCGGCACCGGAACCTGGGAGAAGCTGAAAGACCGCACCAAGACGAAGATAAAGGATATTGCCCGCGACTTGATAAAACTCTACTCGCAACGCCGCGAGGAGAAGGGGTTCCAATACAGTCCCGACAGCTTCCTGCAACGGGAGTTGGAAGCCTCCTTCATCTATGAGGATACCCCCGACCAAAGCAAGGCTACTTCCGACGTGAAGGCCGACATGGAGAGTACCCGTCCGATGGACCGCCTGGTGTGCGGTGACGTGGGCTTCGGCAAGACGGAGGTGGCTGTTCGTGCCGCTTTCAAGGCTGTGGCGGACAATAAGCAGGTGGCTGTACTGGTGCCCACTACCGTACTTGCCTATCAGCATTTCCAGACCTTCAAGGAGCGCTTGAAAGGCTTGCCTTGCCGGGTGGAGTATCTGAGTCGTGCCCGCACCGCTGCTCAGGCAAAGGCTGTAGTGAAAGGGCTTGCCGAAGGGGAAGTGAATATTCTTATCGGTACCCACCGTATCCTGGGAAAAGACGTTAAGTTCAAAGACCTTGGTTTGTTGATTATTGATGAGGAGCAGAAGTTCGGCGTCTCCGTCAAGGAGAAACTCCGCCAATTGAAGGTGAATGTGGATACGCTGACCATGACGGCTACACCCATTCCCCGTACCTTGCAGTTTTCGCTGATGGGTGCGCGCGACTTGAGCGTCATCCAGACACCGCCGCCTAACCGCTATCCCATCCAGACGGAAGTGCACACCTTCAACGAGGAAATCATTGCCGACGCCGTCAATTTTGAGATGAGCCGTAACGGGCAGGTATTCTTCGTGAATAACCGTATTTCCAATCTGTTTGAGTTGAAGGCCATGATAGAGCGGCACATTCCCGACTGCCGTGTCTGTATCGGACACGGACAGATGGAGCCTGCCGAACTGGAGAAGATAATCTTTGATTTCGTCAATTACGATTACGACGTGCTGCTTGCCACTACCATCATCGAAAGTGGCATCGACATACCCAATGCCAATACCATTATTATCAACCAGGCGCAGAACTTCGGCCTCAGTGACTTGCACCAGATGCGCGGACGTGTGGGGCGGAGCAATAAAAAAGCTTTCTGTTACCTGCTGGCACCGCCTTTGTCCTCCCTTACTCCCGAAGCAAAACGACGCCTGCAAGCCATCGAGAACTTCTCCGACCTGGGCAGTGGCATCCACATTGCCATGCAGGACCTTGACATCCGTGGCGCAGGCAATATGCTCGGTGCCGAACAGAGTGGTTTCATTGCCGACCTAGGCTACGAGACGTATCAAAAGATTCTTTCCGAAGCTGTGCACGAACTGAAGACCGACGAGTTTGCCGACCTTTATGCCGAAGAACTGAAAGCAGACGGAGGCGTCATCAGTGGAGAACAGTTTGTCGACGAATGCCAGGTGGAAAGCGACCTTGAACTTCTGTTGCCTGCCGATTACGTGACTGGCAGCAGCGAGCGTATGTTGCTCTATCGCGAGTTGGACGGATTGACACTCGACAAGGATGTGGATGCTTTCCGTTCCCGCCTCGAAGACCGCTTCGGCCCGATTCCTCCCGAAACGGAAGAACTGCTGCGCATCGTTCCCTTGCGACGCCTGGCTGCCCGCCTCGGCGTGGAGAAAGTCTTTCTGAAAGGTGGGCGCATGTCCCTGTTCTTCGTCTCCAATCCGGACAGCCCGTACTATCAGAGCCAGGCTTTCGGTAAGGTCATTGCCTACATGATGAAGTACACCCGGCGTTGTGACCTGCGCGAACAGAACAACAAACGGAGTATGTTGGTGAAGGATGTCAAGACGGTAGAAGAAGCTGTCTGTGTGTTGCAGGAGGTAGTGGCAATGCAGGTGGAAGAGTAAACTGTTGCCACTCCTGCCACTAACGTCCGAACTGCAAGGCGAATCCCAAATTGAAGAAAGTGATGTTGTTTTTGAACCAGCTATGGTCTACTCCGTCATCATACCCGTCTGTGTTATAAAGTCGTGCATCGGGGTTGGCAAACCAGTCTGCTGTCAGGAAATCACAGCGAATCATGCCCGAGAGTTTACGGCTGATGCGGAACTCATAGCCTGCTGCGAAAGTTATTCCACAATATCCTTTATGGAAAAGGTGTCCGTTCCGTTCACCGCGTTTATATGTCCGTTCCTGATAGTTCATATACCCGATGCCGAACGAGAGGAACAGTCCTTGATTCCCGTTGCTCCACAAGGGCCGGTATGTGATGTTGGGGCGTATGCAGTGCAGATGTGCCTTATCCGGCAGGCGTGCCATGCGTAGATAGTCATATTGAAGTCCTGCGGCAAATAGGGGCGTGATGTAGTAGCGGCCTTCTGTCATCAGGTCATATCCCACCCGGTTGCCATTCTTGCTGAAGAAGTCGTTACGGTTTCCCTCTACATGAGGTAAGGATACACCGCCACCGAAGATGATACTGTAATTTTGCGGCAGGCATTCGCTTTGTGCCAGCAGACCTGTCGCTCCAATGGGGAGTAGGGATAGGCAGAGGAGGAGGAATCGTTTCATGCAGTTGCTGTGAGTTTCTTGGAAATATCGTATTTTTATCGTTTCCCGTATAGCTTGTCTATCAAATCCGTCCGTCCTATCCGGCGCTCTTCGGGTTTGTACCAGAAGAAGAATTGGCGTTGAGCCAGTTTCTCGCGCTGCGTTTTGGCACTGAATACCGGTTCCAGCGTATAAGGATGGAAGCCCGTGTACCATGCTTCGGTGGCAACGGTCATGGGAGTAGGGGTAAAGTCTTGCACTTGCTCCAGATGGAAGTCCAGTCGTTTGGTGATGACGGCAAGTTCCGCCATATCTTCCTCCTTGCATCCGGGATGGCTGCTGATGAAATAAGGAATAAGCTGCTGGCGTAGTCCTTCTTCATGGTTAATCCTGTCGAATATCTTCTTAAACTCACCGAACTGGCTGAACGGAGGCTTGCGCATGATGTTGAGCACGCGGTCTGACGTATGCTCCGGTGCTACCTTCAGGCGACCGCTGACATGGCGGGCAATGAGCTCGCGGGTATATTCCTGCGTACTTTTGTTAGTGTTCGGGTCCTTGCTCTGGTGCAGCAGCAGGTCATAGCGTACACCGCTGCCAATGAAGGACTTCTTGATGCCGGGCAGGGCATCTACGGCATGATAGATGTCGAGCAGCGGACGGTGGTCCGTATTCAGGTTGGGGCATACCTTGGGGTAGATGCACGACGGGCGTTTGCATTTCCTGCAGACGGCCTCATCCCGTCCCTTCATGCGGTACATATTGGCCGACGGGCCTCCCAAATCGCTCAAATAACCCTTGAAGTCTGGCAGCTCCGTGATGGCTTTCACCTCTTTCAGAATGCTCTCCTTGCTGCGGCTTACGATGAATTTGCCCTGGTGTGCGGAGATGGTGCAGAAGGCACATCCTCCGAAACATCCGCGATGCAGGTTGACGGAGAACTTTATCATGTCGTATGCCGGAATACGTTTTCCCTTGTATTTGGGATGGGGCAGGCGCGTGTATGGCAAGTCGAAAGAACGGTCGAGTTCAGCTTCCGTCAAAGGGGGATAGGGAGGATTGACTACTACCGTCAGCTTGCCGCTCTTTTGCAAGATGCGGGATGCTGTATATTTGTTGCTTTCCTCCTCGATATGACGGAAGTTGGCAGCTTCTTTCTTTTTATCTTTCAGACATTCTTCATGGGAAAAGAGGGTGATATCCCCTTCTTGTACCACTACTTCCTTGTCAAGGTAAACCATTTGGGGAATATCGGCGATGAGCTTTTTGAAGCTTGGGGCGTCCATCTGTGTCTGTTGGCGTTTCAGCCTTTCCGCAAGTTCCACCACCGGTTTCTCTCCCATGCCGTAGATGAGTGAGTCGGCTCCGCTGTCGAGGAGGATGCTGGGGCGTACACGGTCCTGCCAATAGTCATAGTGCGTCAGGCGGCGCATGCTTGCCTCGATGCCGCCCAGTACGACGGGGACATCGGGGAATAGCTTCTTTAATATCTGGGTATATACAATGGAAGGGTACTCCGGACGCATATCCGGACGTGCATCCGGGGTATAGGCGTCATCACTGCGCAAGCGTTTGTTGGCAGTATATTTGTTGACCATCGAATCCATACAGCCGGGACTGATGCCGAAGAACAGACGGGGACGTCCCAGTTTTTTGAAGTCGCGCAAGTCGTCGCGCCAGTTGGGTTGGGGGATGATGGCTACGCGCAATCCTTCTGCTTCGAGGATGCGGCCTATGACGGCGGCTCCAAAAGAAGGGTGATCCACGTAGGCGTCACCGCTGAAAAGTATTACATCCAATTCGTCCCAACCACGCAGTTCTACTTCTTTCTTGGTAGTAGGAAGCCAGTCTGTAAGGCGATATTCTTTCATTTGCACATTAAAAACTGTAATGTCATCCGTTCTCCGTCGTAAATCTCACGGAAGCCTATCTGCTGTTCGGAAAGATACTCTTTCATGTCATTGAAGGCAGCAGCGTCGTCCATGATGATTTCCAGCTTCTCGCCTTTTCCGGCCTCGCACATGGCTTTGATGGCAGGGATTAAAGGGCTGTAATGCTGTTGTCCGCAGGTGTCGATGGTTTTCATTTATTCTTCTTCTATGGTGTCTTGTTGGGAAAGCCATTGCAGATAGAGCTTGATGAGCTGTTGTAGTCCGAAGGCCTTCATGTTGTTGTGATAGATAACGTCGATACAGAGGTCGAGCAGGTCTTTGCTGTCTTCCTCTTGCGCGGCGATGAGGGAGCGGATGTTCAGTTTCAACTTGTCGAGCACGGTTTCGTCCACAATACCGTTGCTGTCGATGAGATGGCGGAAGAGGCCGTATTTCTCGATGGTGGCAAGATTCTCTTCAGAAACTTCTAAACTACGGGTTCCGCTGGGGTTGGCTTGTATAGTGTACATGATGTTTAATGTTTAGTGGTTAATGTTTAATGATTAATGGAAGCAAAGATAGTTTTTTCACTACAGATTACACAGATTTTCACAGATTATTTATAGGGATTGCTATTTTGTCTGTGTTAATCTGTGTAATCTGTGGTGAGAAAGCGGAGTATGGATGCCATAATTACATTTCTGGATGTTTCTTCCCGGATGCTTTCAAAAGGGAATCCCATGACAAAAGTGCGATAATCACTGCCTTGATAGGCTACGGCGGCGGGTGTGTTGCCGATGGCATAGGTCATGACTGGAAAAGCGGGAGACATGGGCAGGATGCAATCAGGGGAAGTGACCGGATAGCTTTGCTCATTCGGCAGGCGGGGAAGGGTGAAGGTATGCCCCAGTCCCCGGACAGCGATTTTGTCCCCGTCTGTTTTCAGAGAGTTGCCATGCCGGTACTTCAAGATATTCTGAATAAATTCTTTATTGCCCTGCGAGCTGTCCATATCGCTGCCTACGTAGGCACCGCTGACCAGGAGATGACCTCCCGACTGGCAATAGGAAGTCAGTATGCGCTGCATGGGCGAGGAGAATGTTTTGTAGTAGGTATTGCGTGCCGGATTGCTGGAATTGTCTTCTTTCTCAAGTCCGAGGATATAGTCCACTATCGGATAATCCTCTAATGAGAGGATGCCCTTTTCCACAGCCTCGTCGCTGCATGAGACGAAGCTGTAATTTCCGGCTGCCTGGATGGCTTTGCCATGTACGAAGGGGTAATCGAAAGTGTTTCCGATGATTTTCATGCCTTCGTATTCGTCACTGCTCTCTCCCAGACGTCGTCCTGCTTCCTTCCGGCTAAAATTCTGCTGGGCGCCGCAGAGGGAGATGTCATAGAGATAGGGTACGCCGGGATCTTGTGACAAGTCGAAGCCTGCCGCATCGGGGGTGTCTATAACGGCAGGCCCGCTGATGCGGTCGAATCCGTTGACGATAAGTATCTGTCCTTTTTCACGCTTTGCCTTGTAGGCGGCAAGAATTTCCGAAGGGAAGCTTTCGCCACCCCGGTTTACGGCGGTTACTTTAAAGGAATAGACGATGCCCGGTTCTATTTTTACGGTGTGGGATGGGGAGCTGACGCGTACGCCATTGTCAAATCCTCTACGACCGATACGTGTATATACAATGTATTCACGTGGTTTGGCAGTCGGCTCCAACGGGTCTTCCTCTCCTTGCCAGGAAAGCTCTAAAGTATTCTTCTTTTGACCGAAGCGGATGGCAAAGTGGCTGACGGGAAGGGGTTGGACAACGTAGTCTCTGCCGTGCTGGCTGCATATGTATTGCAGAATAGCTTTATAGAGCGCACGCCCGACGGTGAACTTGAAGTTAGGGTCATGTCCCAAGCGCATATCTGCGAAGTTCTGGTGCGACAACAGTTCTACGATGGTGGAAGGGACGGCGGGCAGGCGTGTTTCACTGTAGTTGCGGTTCCATAGGCTGCGGCGTGTCCAGTCTACGTTGAAGGTAGAGCGGATATCACGCTGCAACTGCGTTAGCAGAATGTCCGAAAGGTCACGGGAGGCATGGCGGTCTGTACCGGCATGCAGCCGGCCGTTGTTGAAGTTGGTGGTATAAATGCCGAGAGTGCCTATAATCTCATCTTCCTTACTGAAACCGGCATCGCTATGCAGGGCCATACTCATTTCAAAGGGGATGCCCAAACCTTCTTCCGTTGGGTTGAATAGTGATTTTCCTGCAAGGTAATTCACTGTACGGGAACGTACGTTGATGTCGTCGTTCATATCATTCTTTCCCTCATAGCCTCCATAGACGGGATAGGGCATGCCTGCCCATTGGGCAAAGTAGCGTGCGCCTTCCAGGTATCTGGGCAAGCCGCTGGTTTGTCCTCCGCGGGCAATGTTGCCCATGCCTCCTCCAAAGCGGACGGCATCGGCACAGACCACGCCTTTCTCTTTGCTTTCGTTGCTCAATACCACCATGCCGTAGTCGTTCCGGCCTTTGTCAAAAGTGAATGTGCCGAGGTACACCCATGTGCCGCCTCCTATTTGCTGGTTCACCTTGAACTCCGTGACGCCTCCATTGTGAAATACAAGATATTTGGCATCGCTTACGCTGCCCGGCAGTGTTTGGTAAGATACGTATACAGCATATTCTCCCGTTTCCGGAATATCGGGTACCCATTCGGCAAAAGCCTTGTCTTTCTTCTTTTCAGTTTTGGCAAAGCGTGCCGTGCCGGAGAGGAAAGGGTTTTCATTGTCTTGATAGACTCGTTTCCGTTGGGCAAATCCGGGTCGGGAGGTCTGTTCCCAACGTGCTTTCCGGCTTTTCACGTCCAGATAAAGGGAACCTTGTCCTCCATGTCCGCTCAGGCTACCGTCATTGTCTACGATGACTTCCTGCTTCTGCGTGTCCCTTTCGCGGGGAGTGAATACATTGGCTCCTGCATTCTCTAGCATGGGCAGGAGGTAGGGCAGGATGAAGGATTGGGTGAACTGGTCTTCTGTAGTGCAGAACAGCCTCGGGCGTTGCCATCCCCATTTGTCCTTGTCATTGATATAATATTTCCCGTGGCTTTGCCAAAGGGCGATGTGGCGTCCTTCCAGTCCGCGGGTGATGTCGTAGGGGCGCGAGGTACGGGTTACCCAGGGGGTACCTTTGTATTCCAGGTGGCTGAACAGACGTGCCTTGTCTTTCTTCCCTTTCCGGTAGAGGTTGGGGATAAGCTCTTCGATGCTCTTCCCGTCAGCAAAGACGGTGAGGTCGAAATAGTTCACCGGTCCTGGCAGGATTTGTCCCAGATGGCGGTAAATGGCATCAACGGTTTCAGGCCGTAGAGGCTGGTAGGCAAAGCGCTCGTTTGTATAGACAAGCAATTTCTTCTTCCGGAAGTCAATGCGGAAACTATCCAGCTTGCAGGTACCGATGTTGGCCGTATGGGTGGTGTATTCCCTAAAGAATGTCTGGAGGCGTTCTTCCACATTCTGCTCTAGTTCTTGTGCCGGAAGGAGGAATCCACACAAGAGCCATATGCCGGTTAGGATAAGTTTTTTCATACTGATGAAATATTGAAGTTGCCAATATCTGCTTTTACCAGACGGTGGTGCGTGCAAAAGTACATAAAAGAAAGCTTCACTGATGAGCGGGTTACTTTCTTTTTATTATTTTGCAGACATATAAGTAAGTCTTAAGAATTAAAAAGCATTAATCGGCAATCTTTTTCAGTTCTGTCAGTTCCGTAACTTTGTCCGGATAGAGGATGGCGTTGTGCGCAGCCATTTGAGCTGCTTTCTTATGGATTGGGTCTATTCCTTCGGGAGAATATGGGTTTTCTGTTACATTCTGATGGGTCAATGCCTCAAACCATGTGCAGGCAGCTGTATATCTGCCTATGGTTAAGTCAAGGTGGTATCCGTCCCTATTCATATGGTCGCCGATAAAGGAGGTACGTGCATTTTGTATGGCGGTTCCCGAAGGGATAATTTTCTTGATACCCACCAGGTTGGCGGCTTTCTTTACTGCATCCACAATGCTGGTGTACATTTTCATTTGGTTCTGGTCATAGTTTTTGAATCCGGTGTGGTTGGCATTGGTAGCATAAGCCCATGTCTGGTGCACCATTAATACGGTTTCCTTTCCAATTCGTTCCCTAATATAGTTAACCAATTCAGGTAGGGAAGCTTTGTAGCTGTCATAGATACCAGACAAAGGGCTGGCCTGCTGAACACTGATATAGTCCCATTTCTCATCGGCCAGTGCTTTCTCAATAGTCATTGACCGGGTTTCTGTTTTTTCCCCGTCTTTCTCTACTTTGCGATAGGCATAGGCCGGAGCGTTGTTGCGTATGTTTTGTACGTGCCGTTCCAGTGAACATCCTCCGATAAACATATTGCCGATAATCATGGTGATACCTTCAGCTTCTCCCAGTTCGTGCAAATATTGCTCTACTGCATCTTGTGAAAAGCTGTTGCCTATTGCCAATACTTTGATGGTGTCGTTATTGGCATGGCATCCATTTGCAAACAATGTAAATGGTGTGAGTAGGAATAAAATGACAAGGATGTTGATAGCATACTTTTTCATAATGGGGTTTGTTTTTAAGTTTTGTCGTTTCGATAAATAAGTAACAAAATTATTTGATTGTTTTTATATCTGCAAATATTCTTTGGGAATATAAGAAGGCTGAGACATGAAAAAATGAGATGCATTGCCGGAGCAATACATCTCATCCTATTGTTAATATTTTATCCGTTTATAGCGGAATGTATTCCACAAAGGCTTCCATCGCCTCATAGGAAGCAAGTCCGAGGCTGTCATACAAGGCAGCTGTTCCGCGGTTACGGTCCTCGCTGCGTTGCCAGAACAGACGTTCGTCATTGCCCAGGAACGGTGCGCTTTCCATCTGAGACTGATGCTTTAAGATGGAGTTACGTTTAGCACGCAGTTCTTCAGGACTGAACGGTACGGCCATTTCAATGTTTTCAATTTCCCATTCCGCCCATGCGCCACGATACATCCAAATGCGGCAATCTTTCAACCATTCGGCACCGGCTTCTTTCTCGATGTCAATAGCGGCAAGCACTGCGTCTGTGCAGACACGATGGGTTCCGTGCGGGTCGGCCAAGT
>ERZ779764.184-NODE-184-length-11537-cov-4.33487_pt1 | contig 11537 bp, 10 predicted proteins | sample MGYA00511255_ERZ779764 | MGnify/ENA primary metagenome ERZ779764 (study PRJEB29588, sample SAMEA2151677) | human gut metagenome | biome: human gut; feature: human-associated habitat; material: faeces | place: Denmark | collected 2008/2010 ...
TTGGCCCGCGATGCCGAGACGGCGCTACGGTTCTCCACGGAGCCGTCGGGATGGATGGTATAGACCACGTTGGTGGTGAACTTGAAGTCGGGTTTGCGTCCTGTCGTGGTCAGCTTCTTCCAGTTCTTGTCGGCACCCTCCAAGTGTGCTGAGTCCTTGCCCTGGCTCTCCACCACGAACTTCACCGACACGGAGCCGTCGGCGTTGGTCACGACATGGCTCTCAAGTGCCTTGTGTTGCAGGTCGTGGAGCCCGTTCTCATACCATGCCTGGTAAGCCCAGTTGTCGTTGTTGACCCATGCGCGGAACGCGTCGAGGCGCGGGCCGCAACCGTCGGCGAAGACGGGTTTGCCGCCATAGGTCAGCGAGCGGATGGAGCCCGTGGCCTTGTCGAAATCGACATTGAAGGCCTTGCCGCCATCCACGGCTATGCTTGTGGCGGTCTCCTTGACGCTCACTTTGCCAATGGTCTTAGCGTCGGCGGAAAGGGCCTTGCGCTCGGCCGCTGTCTGCACGAGCAGTTGCTGGTCTGCCTGCACATATCCGGCCTTTGCCCAGGGCGTGTCGTGCCTTTGGTGGAACTGCACCAGGAGTTGGTAGTCGCGGTTCGCGTCGAGCGTGCCCTTGGCCAGTGCCGGCACGATGACCGTTGCGTGTTGGCGTGGTGCCACGCTGCCCACGGCGAGCTTGCCCGTCGCCACCTCGAGGCCATCGGTCGTGAGGCTGTATGTGGCATCATAGTTGGAGAGGTCGCCGGCATAATAGTTCTTGTTGAAGATGTCGAGCGTGCCCTTGGCCTTGTCGGCCCACTTCACGCCTATGTTCTGATACACCTTCTTCACCTCATAGTATTGAGGCTTGGGCTCCATGTCGCCGAAGATGATGCCGTTCATTACGAACTGGCCGTCGTTGGGCGTGTCGCCGAAGTCGCCGCCATAGGCGAGATAGCGCTTGCCGTCGCGCGTGTAGTTGTACATCGACTGGTCTATCCAGTCCCAGATGGCACCGCCGCAGAAGAAGTTGGTCGACTCTATTGCGTCCCAGTAGTCTTGCAGGTTGCCGACGGCGTTGCCCATGGAGTGGGCATACTCTGATATGTGGAACGGATACTTTATGCCCATATTGCCACGCACGGCTGCGCGCACCCAGTTGACCGACGGATACTGGTTTGACCCCATGTCCACGATGTCGTTGTTGCGCTCATATTGCACTGGGCGCGATGTGTCGAAAGCGTGCACGGCGGCGTAGCTGGCCTTGAAGTTGTCGCCAGGCCCGGCCTCGTTGCCCAGGCTCCAGATTGCTATGCAGGGGTCGTTGACGCGGGCGTGTGCCATGGCCATCATGCGTCCCACGTGCTGGTTGCGGAACTCGGGCACGTGGCTCAGGCTGGCCTTGCCATAGAAATACTCATGGCTCTCCACATTGGCCTCGGCCTCGAGCCAGATGCCATACTTGTTGCAGAGATAATAGAAGTAAGGGTCGTTGGGGTAGTGGGAAGTGCGCACGTGGTTGATGTTGGCGCGCTTCATCATCATCACTTCTTCCTCCATCTGCTGCCGCGTGATGGCATGTCCGCGTGCGGGGTTTGTCTCGTGGCGGTTCACGCCTTTTAGCTTCAGCGGCTTGCCGTTGACGAGGAAGTAGCGGCCGGCCAGACCGAACTCGTCGTCCTTGGCCGCCACGTCGCGTATCTCCACCGTGCGGAATCCCGTCTGCGTGCTCACCGCCTCTACGGTGTTGCCCTTCTTGTCGCGCAGCTCGCAAACAAGCGTGTAGACGTTTGGCTCCTCTGTGGTCCAGGGCTTCACGCCGGCCACGGTGAAGTCGGCGTGGCGTGTCAGCGTGTCGGCCTTGGCAAGCGTGAGCGTGCCAAGCGTCGACGTCAGCGTCTGGCCCTGGCCCTCGGCGTCGCCATAGAGCTTGTTGGCAAAGAGCTTGAATATGGCGGTATAGTCTTTCACGTTCTTTCCGCTGACGTTGGCCACCGAGAGGTCTACGGCCAGCTGGCCCGTGCCGTCGGAGTGCCAAGCGGGAATGACCTTCAGGTCGCTCACGTGCACCTTTGGCTTGCTGTATACCGCCACCGTGCGGAATATGCCGGGCAGGCGGAACATGTCTTGAGCTTCGAGGAATGAGCCGTCTGACGAGCGGTAGACCTCCACGGCAACCTCGTTCTTGCCGGCCTTGGCCCACTGGCTGATGTCAAATTCTGCCACGTCGCGCGAATCCTTTGAGCAACCCACGTAGTGGCCGTTGACCCAAAGGTAGAAGAAGGAGTCCACGCCATCGAAGCTGATGTAGGTCTCGCGGCCATTCCATGTGGCAGGCAGGGTGAACGTGCGGCGGTATGAGCCCACCTCGTTGCGATACTCATAGGTGGTGTAGTTCTTGGGGGGCTCGCGCATCACGCCCTTTCGCCAGTCGCCCACGGCGATGTTATACTTGAAGATGACCCACTGGTTGACATATATTGGCGTGCCATATTTCTGGCTTCCGTCTTTCTGCAGGCCGTAGATGTTCCACGACATTGGCACCTCCACCTCGTCCCATCCCTGGTCGGGATAGGCAGTCTGGAAGAAGTCCTTGGGACGGTCGTCGGGGTTCTTGGCGAAATGGAACTTCCACTTGCCGTCGAGGCTCTGCCAGTAGCTCGACTTCTCTGGCAACACGCCCTTGGCCTCGCCCTCCGAGGCGAAGCTGGTGAAGCAAGCATGGGGTTGCAACTTGTTGTAGCCCAACAGTTCGGGCTGTTGCCACTCCTGCCAGGTGGGGGCAGTGGCTGAGCCATACTCATAACCCGCCAAGCGAGTCTGGGCAGACAGCGTGGTTGCCAAGAGACAACCCACTGCGGTTAAGATATTACGAATGATCATTTATTGAGTTAGATTGTAGTTGTGTCTATCGCTAATTTTCCACAAAGGTAACCCTTTTATAAGGGCTACCCAAACAAATACGGGAAAATCGCACTACTATTTTAGGCAAGGCATGTTCATGTAACCCACCTTTGTTCTTCTGAAAGGTGGGTTGGCAGGATAACGGCAAACAGGTTTTATCCTATTCCCCCAGCTTCCTCCACACCTCAAGAAACTCGCGGTGGTCGAGCTTCTTGTCGAAAGAAACCTTAATGCCCGCGCCTGTCAACGTGTCGTAAGCCTGTTGTGATATGTATTCCGCGAACACTTGCGCCACACCGCCGTCTGCCATCATCGAGGCTGCCGACCTGCCAACGGCCTTTACCGCTACCTTGGCATCGTAGAGCAGTTCGGGCTCCTCGTTCATGATGTTGTAGAGGCGGCGCACTCCTTGGCCGTCGTAAGTGGTCACGCGACCGTCGTGGAGAACCACGAGCGTGTGTTGCTCGTTGTGTAGGGTATCTATCAGTTGTTGCATCATAGGGCTATCTGTCTTTAATAAGGTTTATGTTGCAAATATAGGTAATATTTCTGACATCTTCCGTGGTTTGGCTTGAAAAAATAAGTCGCATGAACCAAAAGAGAACGCAAATGCTTAATTTTGCGTTGAAATACGATTATGAACAATGAAAAACATTTTTAGGCATTCTGTATTCTTCGCTGTCTTGTTGTCGATGGTGGCCTCTTCGTGCGCTGACAGGGCCGACAAGTCGGTTCCTCGCAGTTTTCGCAATGAGGTTGTGCTGAAGACCACTCCGGTGAAAGACCAAGGTAGCAGCGAGCTTTGTTGGGCCTATGCCATGCTTGCCACCATTGAGACCGAGCGGCTGGAGATGGGCGACTCCGTGAACCTCTCGCCCGACTATCTCGCCCGCTTGTGGTTGCAGGATCAGGCGCGCGCTTGTTTTCTCACGCGTGGCAGGGTGGGGGTGTCGCTTCGCGGCATGGCGCCGATGGCGTTGAGGCTCATTGAGCGTTATGGCATGGAGCCTTACGACAGTTACCATCCCTTAGGCAGCATAAGCTACAGATCCCTTTCACGTGCCGCCATGCAGGTGGCGCGCGCCTCTCGGAGCTTGCGCATGCTCGACACGCGTCTCGGCTCCATGCTCGACCGCCAGATAGGTTACCTTCCTCCCACGCTCTTCATGCTTGGCGTGGGCTACACTCCCCAGGAGTTTGCCCAGAGCGTTTACGTCGAGGGCGACTACGTGGCGTTGACGAGCTTCACCCATCATCCCTTTGGCACGGCGTTCGTGATGGAGGCGGCAGACAACCGTATGCTCGACACGTTCTATAACATTCCTCTCGAAAGGTTGATGAACACTATTGTCAGTTCATTGCGCCATGGGCATCCCGTGTGCTGGGAGGGCGACGTCTCCGAGTCTGGCTTCAACTTTCGTCGCGGTTGCGCCACGTTGCTCGATGAGCGCCACACGCCTACCCAAGCGGAGCGGCAGCGCGCTTTCGAGCAGTTCCTGACCACCGACGACCACTGCATGGAGCTGTGCGGACTGGCTCGCGACGCCAATGGCCGATTATATTTTATCGCCAAGAACTCATGGGGCACGGGCAATGCCTATCGTGGCTTCATGTACCTAAGCTACAACTATGTGCGCATGAAGACAATAGCCATTGTGGTGAGAAACGGCGAATGAGTTATACCTCTATTTTATCGAGTATATTCGATAAAAACGACCTGTTTCTGTCGAATATATTCGATAAAACTTATTAAATCGGGCAAAAAGCATTAACTTTGTCCACAAGAAAGATCTCATCATAGAAATCTATCCGTTTTCTTTCCAGGAATATCTTGGTTTTAAGCGTGTTGATTTGAACAACAAGAACGCTATCTATAAGTATAGGAATGATATCATAAAGAGTTACGAGGAATATTTCAGGGATGGCGGATTGCCTGAAACATTGATGATGAGCGACAAGCGTTCGTGGATAAGCAGTTTGTTCAACAAGATATTCTTTGGCGACTTGGTGGCTCGCCATCAGGTGCGCAATGATTTCGCCTTGCGCATCATGATTCGCAAGTTGGCTGAAAGCGTGCCAAGCAGCCTCGAATGTATGGCATCCCCTCTGTCGTAGATATGAGCAAGTTCAACATCATGGAACCCTATCAGGCTCCACCCAGTCTGCATATTGGCATCGAGGGGTATGGACGCATATCGAAGCGCGCGGAGTCTGAGGACGTGCGTGCCTGGCGTGCGGACGAAATCTCCAAAGAAGAACTCATCGCTAAGTTCTTCTCACGAGAGATAGAGGCTGCCCTCACCCGTCGGCTCAGCCGTCTGAAAGGAGCCTGTCTGACAGCGGAGGTAAAGAAGATAGAGAACACCATGTACTTCCGTCTGCCCAGCATTCTTCGCATACCTTGTTCGCTGAACATCCCCGTTGGTTCCACCTGCGACGAGAACCCGAATGTCCGTCATCGCAGCCGTGAGGAACTCCTCCGCGAGCTTGTCGATCAAGGCTATAACGTCAACCAGTATAAGCTATAAAATATGTGATAACTCACACAATCACATTCTCACATACTAACAGGATGGATTGTGTGAGTCTGATTTGTATGGTGTTGGCGGGCACAACATTTTTTAAAAAAAAGTCCATCTCTCTGTTGCAACTTTAAGGATTATTTCTTAATTTTGCCAATGAGATGCTAACTCATTTGTTTGAGTCGGCAAATCAGACATCGATGGAATTGAGTCTTCAAGGCAGCAGGATATGTATATCCCAAGGCCTTTGGCTTAGAAAGGACGTTTACGAACGTTATCTTCCAGTCTAGAATCTCGCAAATTCATATTCGGAGAAGATACGGCAACGAAAGCGTCCATGTTAGGTGTATTATATCTACAACCTTCGTATGAAGTTGTACCTTATAATATCTCTTGGCGTGGGCTTCTTGTGTTGCTTATCCTCCGAATAGGCAATGCGAGAGCCTTAGACTGGGATAAGCGAGTACAGACTCCCACGTCTTTTTTATTCCACAACTTATACTAAACCTGAACAAGGGGGGCGGGTTCGCAAAATTATAGAAAAGATGAGAGTAGCTTACTTTCTGGCAATTTTATTATTTTCCGCTCAAATAGCCAAGGCACAGAGTGTAGATTATTCTGTAACTTCTGTAGAAGAGGAGAAAGGATTGGAGTTAACGAAAGTATCAAGTGACAACGACTACGTTGTCATGCCCGAAGTGAAACGTAATAACCATAGCGTTAACTGGTGGATGGGACACGTCATACAACTGTCACCGAATGGCAAAGATATTGCCTATCTGTCGGCAAGAAACAGCACCGTAAACGTATATGTAAAATCCATTTCTGGGGTTGGAAGCTCCCTTCAGCGAACCAATCGCCAGCAAGTATTGGACTTTAGTTACTCCCCAGATGGAAAGAAATTATGCTTTGTAGAATCGAACGGAAATGACAACCGTATTTTCGTTACTGACGCAAATCAAGGATATGTGTGTCGTCTGATTACAAGTGGAGATAATAACTATTCGCCAGTATTCTCTGCTGACATGAAAAACATTTTCTTCTCTCATCTGGAGAAGAAAAATAGCGCAAGCATCTGGTGTTATACTCTTAGCGACAACTCTTTGTCAAACATCGCCGCAGGACTATCCCCGTGTTCTATCCCTGACAAAGATGAATTACTCTGTGTGAGGAATTCAGGAACAGGCTTGGGGGAAATCTGGAGAGTGGACTATGCTCATGGGGCAGAGGTATGCGTAATGTCAGATACGAAAAGGAGCTTTGCCTCACCTTCGCTGTCACCTGATGGTAAGTGGATCTTAATGGTCGGAAGCAGTTCCTTGAATTATAAATCAGGATCAGGTAGTAGTAATTACAGCCAAGCTAAAAGCACTTATTACTATAACACGGACATTTACGTTTGTCGTACAGACGGCTCACATCTTACCCAACTCACCTACCATGCAGCTGACGATTTAAGCCCTGCTTGGAGTGCAGATGGGAAATATATTTATTTTATTTCACAGCGAGGCAGTGCTGATGGTACCGCTAACATTTGGCGAATGTCCTTCAAAATTAAGGATTAATCAACTTTATTATTCACACATAACAACAAACATCATGAAATTCAAGACTTTACTATTAGCAGCGGCCATGATGGTATGTGCATCGGCTTCTGCTCAGTTCACAAATGCTTCTTCTAAGAAGAGTAGTTCATCTACTGAAGTGACAAGTGGCTGGAACAATCTGTATGTGCAGTACAACTCACACAAGTTTAATGACAATGACAATGCGCTGTTTCATAAAGGAAGTATGGACGGCTTTACCATTGGTTACAATCGTGGGATAGGTCTCTCTAGCTCCATGCCACTCTACCTCGAAGTTGGCGGAGGACTGCAGTATTCTACCGGCTCAAACGACGATGTAGATGTGCACCTGCTTTCCGTGGTCGCTCCTGTCAGTGTGCTCTATCACTTCAGCTTTCCCAACAGTACTATTGGCATAGAGCCGTTAGCTGGCCTGAACTTCCGATACAACGGATGGGGAGAGATAAAAGATGATGAGGATACAGGTGATCCGTTCAGTGACGATGACACAGACGATAATCCTGCCAATCGCTTCCAGGTTGGTCTCCACTTAGGGGTCAATGCCGTCTTCAAAAAGTTTGTCTTGGGGCTTAAATACAACATTGGTCTAAGTAACTTCTGGAAAGTCAAAGGAGCTTATAAAGGAACCACAGACATCAAATTTAACACGTTTACAATAAGTGCTGGTTTCCGTTTCTAACGCGGACCATATCTATACAATCGCTTTCTTTGAACCCACTTTATTTTTAAGGTGGGTTCTTTTTATAGAAATACTGTGGGTATTGCCCCAGCACGAACAGCGTGACGGGGCATACCAATACGCTTCGGTGAAAGTCCCCAAAAACAGGTGTATCGTAATCGGTTCCATAGAAGAGATTGCTGTAGGTCCTGGTCAGGAGAACATAATATGAGAGGGGAAGAGGATGTTTGCTTGCAACGGCCTCAACACGAATGGTCTGTCTGTCTCCTGCCAAATAATTGCATAGCTTATTGGCACCACCGACCATCGCAAGGTTGTGGTGCGCTAACGGCCAATCATTCGAAGTCCGTCATAGCTTTCTTGGATACTCTACTTTGCCCGTAATGAATTCCTCTTCAGTAAGATGAGGTCGCGATACATTAATCTTGTTCCCAATTTTTCGGAGGTGTTTACATCTAAGGCACGGTATTCCCGCTCCTGTTGCTCTGTACTGAAAAACAACTTCAAACCATTGCGCTGATAGAAATCTATAAGACCAGGCTCGTTGTATGCATCAACTATAAGATGCCTACATCCGGATTTATTGTCATCGCTTGTAAACCACTGTGCTACAAAATCAATAATTTGAGGTCCAAGGTGGGCGTGCTGATAGCGTAGGTCTACACCTAATCTGCCAAGCAGTACTGCTGGGTAGTTGATCAATCCCTTCGACTGATGAACTTCATAGCCTATCTTTTTCTTGCGTGCGTTAGGGAGTCTTTTAGTAAAAATGCTAGCATTGGCAACTGTAAAGGCAGCGACTATATTTGTTGGAGTGTCTTCTGGAACAAAGACATAAGTCTTTCCGAACAACTCCTCTTGGTAATCAGAAGCGTCATTCAGAAAGAAATCATTAATGTCATCCCTACCACAATCAAAGTTGGAAAAATCCGTTTCCCCAGGTACAAGCGGTAGAAATACAAAATCATTCAGCGTCATTGCCTTTCATCTTTTCAAGGAAACGACGTGAACGTTCTACAATGCTCATGCACTTTGCCTGAGCGTCCGCATCATACTTAGAGCCTGCAAGGTTTTTGGCATTGTATTCTGCTTCTTTAACGAAGCGGTCGGCCACCTCACCTGTAAGTACAGGTACATTACTTATCGCTAAAGCCATAATATTATCCTCCTTAGTTTATTTTCTGTAGATGCAAAGTTACGGGAAAATTTCCAAAGTTCCAAGAAATGAAGGAAATTAAATTTATCTAAATAGGTCGTTACATATCTATTTCACGTAGATATACTTCGGATACCGTCCAAGCACAAACAGCGTGATGGGGCATATCCATATGCTCCGTTGGAAGTCCTCGCAATCAGTCGCGTCGTAATTGGCTCCATAGAAGAGGTTGCTGTAGGTCTTGGTCAGGAGACCATAACCTAAGAGGGGAAGAGAAACTTTGTTTGCAATGACCTCAACACGAACGGTCTGTTTGACATCCGCCAAGTAGTTGCACAGCTTGTCGCCACCACCGGCCATCGCAAGATTATGTTGAGCGAATAGCAAATGTCTTTTGCCGGTCGTCTAACCACTATAATAGTTTTTTCAAGTCCTCCATGTCCGGCAGCGCATCACGCAGCTCTTTGGGCAGTTCGCTCGAGGTACGATAGGTGGCAACGCCCATTGGCTTGGAGGTGTCGCGGAAAGACAACTCCACAATCTTGTCGCTCTTGGATTTGCAGAGGATGATGCCGATAGACGGATTCTCATCGGGCAGCTTCACGTACTCGTCAAGGGCAGAGAGGTAGAAGTTCAACTTACCAGTGTATTCTGGCTTGAACTCACCTCGCTTCAATTCAAAAGCAACAAGACTTCGCAGCTTACGAGAGAAGAAAAGCAAGTCTATGTAATAGTCATGACCTTCAACTTCAAGGTGGTACTGGTTGCCCATGAAAGCAAAATCCTTGCCGAGTGCCATGATGAAGTTCTTGATATTCTGAATGATGCTCTGTTCAATCACCCGCTCGTCAACATCCTCAGGGTCCTCAATGTTGATGAAGTCGAGCAGGTATTTATCCTTGAAAGACTGTAAAGCCTTCCGCTTAAAATCATCGTCGCTGATAGTATGGTTGAAGTTGGTTTGCCGGATGGAACCTTGCTTGTGGTAAAGATCTTCTGCTATGTGATATTTGAGGGTGTCTTTAGTCCAACTCCCATGAGCACATTGTCTGATGTAGAAAAGCCGCTCGTCAAAGTCTTTGATCTTTGAAAGTATCTCAACATGATTGGTAAAGCCGACTGCCATGAAACTGTCTATGGGAAATTCGGCAGTTGTCAGCTGCCGAATTACATAATTCGTTGAGGTATAGCTGCTTATTAAATCGTTAGGCAGCATCTGACGATTTATGTGCGGGCTCCACTGCTCGTAAAACATGCGCATGTTTTTAATGTTGCGGCCAGAGAATCCTCTCAGCCCCGGCAACTCCTGTTGCAGTCCTTTAGCGATGGTCTCAATGGCGTTGCTGCCCCAATATCCGTCACGGCTGTGCGCTGAGACATATCCGCCAACTGAGTAGTAGAGTTTCAACAGCTCTTTGTTGGCCTGCTTGGCGGCTGCATAGCGACTCTTGAGTATGGCACTCTTGATGTCCTTTACAGCTTGTATATATTCTTGTGAGATATGAGCGATTTCCATATTAATCCGTTCTTATCTAATTGAAATGGAGCAAATATGGAGCAAGTCGGAAAAAGAAAAATCGCTAAAGTCTTTATTTGTAAGACTTTAGCGATTATCGTGATGTAATAAAAGTACCCAGACTCGGGCTCGAACCGAGATGCCTTGCGGCACTGGTGTTTGAGACCAGCGCGTCTACCTATTCCGCCATCTGGGCAAATGTGATGGAAATAAGTCATTGAAAGACCATATCCATACAAATGTGGTGCAAAGGTAAGATATTTTTTTGAAAGCAGCAAGCCTATCGCGGTTTTTTTAATAATTTTGCAGTATGAATCGGTTAATAATAGATAATTTGACCATTGGCTATCGCCACAAGGTGATAGCGGGTCCGCTATGCGGCCTGTTTCCCTGCCAACAACTGGTGTGTCTCATAGGACGCAACGGCTCGGGCAAGTCGACCTTTCTCCGCACGTTGGCTGGCTTGCAACCGCCCCTTTCCGGAGACGCGCGATGGCAAGAGTGCGACTCGGCGGTGTCGTGCCGCTCGCTCTCCAAGGAGGAGCTGGCGCGCGTCTTCAGCGTGGTGCTGACTGAGCAACCCGACGAGGTGAACCTAAGCGTGCACGACGTGGTGGCCATGGGGCGGATGCCCTACACGGGCTTCTTCGGTAACCTTGGCAAAGACGACGAGGCGATGGTGGAGCGGGCCTTGAGGCTCACGGGCATGTCGGCGTTTGCCAGTCGTGGCATTAGCACCCTGAGCGACGGAGAGCGGCAAAAGGTGATGATAGCGCGCGCGATAGCGCAACACACGCCGGTGATGCTCCTCGACGAGCCAACGGCCTTTCTCGACTACGAGAGCAAGAAGACCACCATGGCCATGCTTCACGCCATTGCCACCGACATGGATAAACTCGTGGTGGTGTCGACCCACGACCTCGACATAGCCTTGCGCCATGCCGACCGCTTCGTGACCATAGGCGGCGATGGCCTTCGCGACCTTGCGAAAGCCGATGTGGAGAGGATGACTGGCGCGATGGGGTAGCGACAGACGGGACGCGTCGCGTTTAGCAGAATTGTAAAATATTATTGCCGAAATTTAACACTTGGAAACAGGGGCAAATAGAGCGGAAAAAGGGTAGCCTTTGAGGGTGTGTCAAAACACCCAAAAACTCACAAAGCCCTGACTTTCCCAAGCCAGG
>ERZ779764.206-NODE-206-length-10574-cov-1.56602_pt1 | contig 10574 bp, 10 predicted proteins | sample MGYA00511255_ERZ779764 | MGnify/ENA primary metagenome ERZ779764 (study PRJEB29588, sample SAMEA2151677) | human gut metagenome | biome: human gut; feature: human-associated habitat; material: faeces | place: Denmark | collected 2008/2010 ...
GGTTGAGGAAGATCAGTCATTTTGTTTGCTACATTCTGCTACAAATTCATTGAAAACTTTCATGAAGTCTAATTCAACCTTTTGCTTTTCCTCATGGTTTTCTTTCTTTTCCCCTTTTGTCTTTAGGTTGAACGCTTCCTTAATTTGTGCAGGGGTGGGTATTACATCTTGCACCTCGAATTCTTTGAACACATTCTGTATTTCGGTGTATTGCCGTAATAGTTCGGCGTTGATTTCGGATGCACTTTGCTTTAGTTTGTTGGTACAACCGTTTCTAACCCGTTGCTTGTCTGTGTCCCATTTTTCTACATCGATTCTATATCCCGTAGTAAATTCGATACGCTGACTGGCAAAGATAACACGCATACGGATTGGCACATTCTTTGTGACTGGAATACCGTCTTTTTTGCGGCTTTCCGGTGCGAAAATGATATTTCTTTTAATATTCATAATTGGGTGTGTTTGAAAATGACACCCAAAAATACACCCGAAAAATGAGATATACAATGATATTAAGAGATATTTAGATTAATGAAAGAAAGAGATAAATAACTGATTACATGATATTTGATATCCTGTGAAATTTTATAAAAAGGTTCGAGAGACACCCTCCAGCTCCACGGATATAGTAAAAAGAAGTTTGTAAGTCCTTGAATTCCAGTAATTCAGGGGCTTTTTCTTTTCTTCTACTCCCCCTACCTTTTATATTCATTTAGAAAATAGTTGTAGTAAATGTGCTACAATTCAAAATTAATATCTACTTTTGTCTGTTCAAAAACCAATAACTATTAGAAGTGGGGGCAACACTTTAAATTCTGCAACAGATTTATGAAAATTCACGAAGGAAAATGTACAGAGAAGATTTTGAAAGAACGTGAACGGATTGGTAGTCGGTTAGCCATTCTTCGCAAGAAGAGAAATATGACCCAAGAGGAATTGGCTAATCTTTGTGGTGTTAATCGTGTTAATATAGCCAAGATAGAGAAAGGGGCTTATAATGTGAGCATTGATATACTATCTAAGGTAACATCCGCTCTTGGTTTTGTGATAGATATAAAAGTGGATAGCTCTGTTTGTCCGACTCATTTCTCTCAACGTAAACCTGTAAAGCTGGTAATAGGGGAAGATTATTATGTCAGTTTTGGCAATAACGAAGCCCATAGATGTAAGCTGGTTGATATTCCGGAGATGTACCAAGGTCAAAGAATTAAAATCGAAACTCCGACCCCGAGAGGGTCTATCACCCACATATTATTTGCCGATGAAATAGGAACGACACCTGACGAGGCTGTAATGAACCAAGTAACGATGTAAAAACATTAAAAGGGAGGAAGTGCAAGTTCCTCTTTTATTGAAATCCCCTTCGCTACAACCATCTGCAGTGAGGGTGATTTTTTAGTTTATGAGGGTTTCTACACCCACTCTTTCATCAGAGCTATTCAAAAAATTAATGATTTCTTCTGAATATATAATCTTAAATTGATGGTTCGGAATCAATTCTAAAGCTGGGAAATCAGTAGTGATTAACAGTTTTAGTCCCTTTCTTTAATATGTAAAAGCAACTTGTACAAAAGAAGTTTCTTATATACGGGATAGCAGCAATAACTCCGTTGAGCCTTCGTGGGGACAAGCCGAATTTGATTTTATAATGTGGGTTTATAAGGTACAGTCTCCGGTCAATGATTTGATAGTTGGCTTGCCGGACGATGCGATTGAACAGTTCGATGGTGCATCCGGTGCTCTTTATATCCAGTAGCTCCGTAATTGCGTGTTCCTGCTCGCCGCATAGTCTTAATATCCATTTGTATAAAGTGCGGGGAAGGAGGTGGAGAAAAGGGAAGTGTGAAACAATGCGGCTGTGTGCTATCTGCTGGTGGCCTCCGAATGGCATTTGCCAGGCGGGAAACCCTACAAATATAGCTCCATCGGCAGACAAATGCTTTTGTAGGCCGGAGAGGAACCGTTCTTTGTCTCTGATATGCTCTATCACATCGTGTAGAAGAATCAGGGGAAAATTCGTAGCCTTGTCCTTAAGCTGGAAAATGTCGGTGGCAATGAACTGTCCCTGCTGATGCCTTTGGGCGAAGAAGGTCCTGGCTTGCTCTATTCGCATGGCATCAATGTCTACGCCCATCACCCGGCAACCGGCTTTGGCAAAGGGAAGCAGATTGCCTCCCTCTCCACAGCCCACTTCCAGCACTTTATCGGGGATGTGTCCGATGACTTCCTTTATGTAGGGGATATAATAGTTCTTGCTGGTCTGTGACTGTTCACCAAAGTAGCTTTCCCGGTCGGTATGTCGTTTCTGCATGTTCTTTGTTCCTTCTTGAGTTTGATTATCCATATAAATAGATAATCAGTCGGGTAAAAGACTGCGTGGCGCATCGTTTTTTTACCAGGAAATGCGGAGGCCTACCGGGAGGGTGAATGTGAACGGGTGTTCCTTTCGGATGGTGCGCAGTTGGCTGCCGTCGGGGATGTAATAGTTTACAGTCGGCTCCAGATAGATGCCTGCCTGGGGTGTGAGGCGATATTGTATGCCTATACTTGTGTTGACCGACCACTGCCAGGGAGCACTTACCGGATGACTGCCGAGCTTGTGTGGAATACTGTCCGTGACATGGAAGCTTTGGAGTGTCCCTTTTATGGGGATATCCACCTGCATGCCTGCCGTGGCATAACTGGAGAAACGTTTGTAATGCCAGAAACGGTAGGAAAGCCGGAGAGGAATGCCGATATAATGCAACTTCTGGTTGTCTTGAATGCGGAATGCTTCGCCGGTAGTGAACTCCGACCTGAGAAGCGTATATTGCAATCCGGTTTCCAGGCTCCAACGCTCATTCAATTTCTTGCTGAGAGAGAGTCCCACGACGATGGGGGCATGATGTTGCTGGTTCTCAACAATCCTGCCGCTGTTATTCTGGGCAATCTGCATGAGTCCGATGGAATCTTTTCCCAGAGTACCCTGCTGATAGCGGGTGTGCAGATAAGAATAATACTCTTCCCACGTGCTGACTTGTTGAGGGAAGTCACTTGAAATGCCGTCGGTATGTGGAGTGGCAATCAGCTTATATAAGTTCTGTGCCAGTTGCGGTCCGAGTGAACCTGCCAGCATCAACTTCCATTTTCCGGATTTCTTCTTGCGGGTTGGCGGCATTAGGGAAGGGGAGAAGACGAAAGCCATCTGTCGGTTGGTGATGGTCTGTCCGGTGAATGGAGAAGGTATGGGATATTTGTGGATACTATCTTTCATTGTGGGTATGGCAAGGGGCCATTCTGTGGAAACTGGAACGGGAGGGATGATTCGTTCCCTTTTGTTCAGATTTTCTTTGGTATAGCATTGTTCGTCGGTTCGGGGAGTATCGGTTTTCTTTGTTTGTTGCGTACTCCCGGCTTGCCTGGAAGAAACTTTGGACAAACGGTTTTCCCTGATACTCTTTTTCTCTCTGTACAGATAGTCATATAGCGTTGGAAAGAGAAGCAATACTGTCAAAACAATGAATACACGGTATCCTGCCAGCATCTTTTTAAGTAAAATTTTCGCCCGGAACAATTGGGAGGAAGAGGAGTGTGGCGCTATACCCAGTAAATCTCCGATTTCTTTGTGGGACAATCCTTCCAGTACTGCCAGTTTAAATACCTTGCAGTAGCCCTCCGGAAGGCTCTCCACTATATCCAGCATCTTATCGTACGAAATGAAATCCGGACAAAAAGGATTTTCAGCAGGCTCTTCCTCTTCCGGAATATCTGTCAATGGGATGGTGGGGTTGGCATTGGCATGGTTGAGGTATTGCAGTGCCAGGTTTCTCATAATCTTTTTCATCCAGTATTCCAGTTTCTCCGGGTTGCGCAGCGAATGAATGGAAGTGAATATGATGACAAAACCGTCGTGAAGAAGATCTTGGGCTATCGTTGGGTCGGGAATATAGCGTAGGCATACTTTCAGCATTTTCTCTGAATAGTTTTCGTAGAGCAGGCTCAAGGCCTGCCCGTTTCCCTTCTGGCATAAAGTGACAAGAGCTTTTGTATCCATGTGTTTGTCTCAATGTTATTTCTTAAAGATAGAGAAGAACATGAATGACTGCATGGATTTTTATTTTTTAACTAAGCCTCCCGGTTGACTTCTGCTGCACAGTCCGGACAAATGCCTTTCAGTACATAGTTGATGCTGTTCAGTGTAAATCCTTGAGGCAGCTTCACCACCGGAGTGGGAATGTTGGTGAAGCAGAAGGTTTTGTTGCATTTCTCGCAATGGAAATGGGTGTGCAGGTCGCTTACGTCGCAAGAGCAACTGTCGCTGCACACGGCATACTTGAAGGAACCCGTCCCGTCATCTATACTGTGTATCAGATGATGGGAGAGGAATAGGGTAAGGGTACGGAAGATGGTGGATTTGTCCACCGTATCCAGCATGGTTTCAAGGTCGAGCAATGAGACGGAACGGCCTGCCTGCATCATGGTGCGCAATACCAGGATGCGGATGGCAGTGGGCTGTATGTCCCTTTTGGCCAATAGGTCCAAATATTTCTTTTCTTCCATTTTTTCTATTTAATAAGTTTCTGTATGCGTATGGCGTTCACTATCGCAATGAGGGCGACGCCTACGTCGGCAAAGACAGCTTCCCAAAGTGTGGCGATTCCACCGGCACCGAGGATGAGGACAAGCAGCTTCACTCCGAAAGCCAGCGAGATGTTCTGCCAGACAATCCGGCGGGTTTGCCTGCCCGCATGAATGGCGGTGGCCACTCTCGAAGGCTGGTCTGTCTGTATCACTACATCGGCGGTTTCGATGGCGGCATCGCTGCCAAGTCCGCCCATGGCGATGCCCACATGGCTAAGGGCAAGAACCGGGGCATCATTGATGCCGTCGCCCACAAAGGCTATTCGGTTGGCAGGGTTGCTGCGGAGTGCCTCGATGTGCTTCACCTTTCCGTCCGGCAGCAGGTCTCCGTATGCCTGGGTGATGCCTAGCTTTTCTGCAAAGTTAGTAACAATGGCTTGTTTGTCTCCCGATAATATCTGAATATTATTGATATTTAAAGCTTTTAATTCTTTGACGGCGTTGACGGCATCTTCCTTTAATGTGTCTGATAGCAACAGATAACCGGCATATTTTGTTCCGATGGCGCAGGCCACAATCGTATCGACAATTGATGACAATTCATCGGGATATTCTATCCCGAACTTAGTCAGCAGGCGGGTGTTGCCCACCAGGACACGCGTTCCATCCATAGTGGCTTGCAGTCCGTGGCCGGCAATCTCCGTAACGTCCGTTGTGGCAATCAGCTCTATATCTCTTTGTTTGGCATAGCTTACGATGGCTTTGGCTATGGGGTGCGTACTGTTTCGCTCTGCCGAGGCGGCAAGCTGTATCAACTTCTCTTCCGTAACTCCCGGTTGTGCCTGGCAGGATTGTACATCGAAGGTGCCTTTGGTCAGCGTACCCGTCTTGTCGAATACCACCGTGTCGACTTGGGTGATGGCATCGAGGTAGTTGCTACCTTTGAAGAGGACACCCAGGCGGGAGGCGGCGCCGATTCCTCCGAAGTAGCCTAACGGAATGCTTACGACGAGGGCGCACGGGCAGGAGATAACCAGAAAGACCAATGCCCTGTATAGCCAGTCATTGAAGATGAACGAGAATTGTGCATCTGCCAGCGAATAGAGGAAGGGGAGCAGTACAATCAATGCCGCCAGTCCGGTGACGGTGGGCGTATAGATACGGGCAAACTTACGGATGAAAAGTTCTGCCGGCGCTTTGCGCTCGGAGGCATTCTGCACCAGTTCCAATATACGGGAAAGAGCACTTTTCTCGAAGGGTTTGGTGACTTGGATGCGTACGACTTTGTCGGTCGCAATCATTCCGGCAAGCACTTCCCCGCCCTGGCGGATGTTGCGGGGAACACTTTCTCCCGTCAGTGCGGAGGTGTTGAAGGCGGCAACTTCGTCCAGCATCGTTCCGTCCAGGGGGACGCGCTCTCCGGCTTTTACTTCGATGGTTTCGCCTACCTGCACACGTTGGGGAGCTTCGACAAGTGTACTGCCGTTTCTGATGACCGTTGCCGTTTCGGGACGTACGTCGAGCAGGGCGCTGATGTTACGCTTGGCTTTGTCTACGGCTTTGTCCTGAAAGAGCTCTCCCAAGGAGTAGAAGAGCATGACGGCAACGCCTTCGGGATATTCGCCTATATAGAAGGCGCCGAGGGTGGCGATGGACATAAGGGTGAATTCGCTGAACACGTCCTTTTGCAGGATGCTTTCCCAGGCTTCCCTCATCACCGGGAGGCCTACGGGGAGATAGGCAAGCAAGTACCATATAAAAGGTACATACTCTCCCTTGAAGAAGGTGGTGTCAGTAGCATTCAGGATGAGCCCTCCGAAGAGCAATAGGGCGGAGAGGATGATTCTCCAATAATCTTTCAGCAGACTGTTTCTTTTTTCTTGTATCGCTGTATGTCCGTGTGTGCAGCAGCATTTGCAACTCATATTGTTTCCTCCTATTTTCTATTTTCTGCAGCAAAGGTAGCGGAAAGGAGATGCAACTTGGTTGCAAAGTGAAAATTCCCGGACTGTCCGGGCTGTCTTAGATTTCCAGCATCCGCTTCTCCCGTTCCAGGTCTTTCTCGTTCAGCAGGGGAGAGGGGACGGAGCAGGTTTTGATGAAGTCGCCCGGCTGGCAGGTGTAGTTGTAGTAGGGGCGTTGCTCGTCGGTCAGCTGGTCTTGGGGGATGAGCTGGCCTTTCAGTTCCAGGAAGTCGTCCATGGAGGTGCTGTCCGAGTGTTTGATGAAGAGGATGCGGCGGGCTATGGGGTTGCGGTTGTAGTCCAGACAGAGGTAGAGCCCTTTGAGCAGGTGGGGAAAGTCGTACATGGGCAGTTGCAGGTAGATGGTGAACAGGGCCAGTTGGGGCGCCTCGCGTTCGTTGAAGAAGATATAGGCATTCTGGTGGTTGTTGAAGACAGCAGTGCCGAAGTGGGTGGTGTTGTAGGCGCTCATGTGCACCACTTTGACGTGGTCGTTGCTGTCGTCAGGGGTTATCAGGTAAGGCTCTACCTTTAAGGCATTGGAGGAGGAAGAGAGGCTGTAACTGATGTAGATGCCGCTGTAATTGTACACTTCCTGCGCCGAGTGGAGCATCTCATGAAGTTTATTAATAATGGAAATTCATTTTTGCTGTCAGCACCCGCCTCTATCTTTGCCGCCGAAATCAAGAACCAACTTAAACGACACACTATGTTCAACGGTGAGAAAAAACAGATAATACAGAGCAAGAGACTGGCTGATGCCTTATTCATCCTTTGGGCGGGTGGAGCGGCTTTGCTCTCCTATTCACTGGTCTATGCGCTGCGCAAGCCGTTTACGGCTGCGGGCTTCGACGGGCTCGACTTCTTCGGGATGGATTACAAGACGGCAACCAGCACCGTGCAGATTTCCGGCTATTTTATTTCCAAGCTGATAGGTATCAAGGTCATTTCCGAGTTGAAGAAGGAAAACCGCTTGAAGTTCATTATCCTGTCAGTGGCTGTTGCCGAGCTTTCGCTGGTGCTGTTCGGAGCGTTGCCCCGGCCGCTGAATGTCTTTGCGCTGTTCTTCAACGGGCTTTCGTTGGGATGCATGTGGGGAGTGATTTTCAGTTTCCTCGAGGGGCGGCGGGTGACGGACCTGCTGGCGAGCCTAATGGGGCTGAGCATTGCCATCAGTTCGGGCACGGCAAAGTCCGTCGGGCTGTTTGTGATGGAGCATCTCCACATCAGTGAGTTCTGGATGCCTGCCTTTATCGGTGCCTTTGCCTTCCCGCTGCTGTCGTTGCTGGGCTGGCTGATGACGAGAATGCCGCAACCTACCGCGGCAGACCGGGCACTACGCTCGGAACGGGTGACGCTGGACGGCAGGGCGCGTGCGGACCTCTTCAAGAGCTTCATGCCGGTATTGCTGATGCTGTTTGCGGCAAACTTGTTCATCACCGTCTTGCAGGACATCAAGGAGGACTTCCTGGTGAAGATTCTGGATGTGGAGGCGGCGGAGCTGTCGTCGTGGGCATTTGCCAAGGTAGATGCGGTGGTGACACTGATTATCTTGTTGCTTTTCGGACTGATGTCCGCGGTGAGGAGTAATATAAAGGTGCTGTGCCTGCTGCTGGTGCTTGTGACGTGCGGCACAGCGACCTTGGGATTCGTGGCCTTCAATTACGATGGGTTGCAACTGCCACCCATGACGTGGCTGTTCCTCCAGAGTTTGTCGCTCTATACTGTTTACCTCAGCTTCCAGACGTTGTTCTTCGAGCGTTTCATCGCCTGCTTCCGCATCAAGGGGAATGTGGGGTTCTTTATTGTCACACTCGATTTTATCGGGTATACCGGTACGGTGGTGGTATTGGTATTCAAAGAATTCTTCAATCCGGACATCAACTGGCTGGATTTCTATAACCTGATGTCGGGCTATGCCGGCATTGTGTGCAGCGTGGCTTTCCTATGCTCGGCTGTCTACCTGGTGCAGCGCTATCGCAAGGAGAATGCTTCGGGACCGTTGGACTCTTCCCTTTTCCGTTTGCGCCGTTGGTCCCGGCCGGGCAATTCCTTGCTTCTTGAGACTGAATAATAATAATATATCGTATGAAAAGAATTGAATGTATCATTATGGACTGGGCAGGAACTGCCGTCGATTACGGTTGTTTTGCTCCCGTCGCCGCCTTTGTCGAGAGCTTTCGGGCCATCGGCGTTCCCGTCACTGCTGCTGAAACACGTGCGCACATGGGGCTGACCAAAGTAGAAGAAATCCGTGCGCTGTTCGATATAGAGCGTGTCCGTGCGGAATTTGAACGGAAATTCGGCCGTCCCGCCGGTGAGGAAGACGTGCAGGCACGTTATGCCGAATTCCAACGGGTGTTGTTTGCCTCGCTCGAAGATTATACCGACCCTATTCCCGGTGTGGTGGAAACGATTTCCGCACTGCGTGCGCAAGGTATCCGCATTGGCTCCACCACCGGCTATACCCGTTCTATGATGGATGTTGTGCTGCCTGCCGCCACAGCCAAAGGCTATGCGGTAGATAATTGCGTCGCTCCCGACGGGTTGCCTGCAGGCCGTCCTGCTCCCTACATGATATATAAGAATATGGCAGACCTCGCCATCCCCTCCGTAGATTGTGTGTTGAAGTATGGCGACACCATCGCCGACATCAAGGAGGGTATCAATGCCAAAGCATGGACCGTCGGCGTAGTCCTCGGCAGTAACGAACTGGGACTGACACAAGAGGAAGTCTCCTCCTTGCCTGCCGATGAGCTCGAAGCCCGTAAGGCCGATGTCTGCCGCCGCATGCTTGCCGCCGGTGCCCACTATGTGGTCGATACCATTGCCGAGCTCCCCGCAGTCATCGCCGAGATAAACCGTAAACTTGAGATTTTGTAACCCTTATAAACGTATAAACTTAAAAACTCAATGCATATGAAACCCTACATTCTCCTTACCCCCGGCCCCCTTACCACCTCACAAACCGTCAAGGAAGCCATGCTGACCGACTGGTGTACCTGGGACGAAGACTACAACCTCCACATTGTGGAAGAAATCCGCAAGTCCCTCGTCTCCCTCGCCACCCAGCATACCGGCGACTATACTTCCATCCTCCTGCAAGGTAGCGGCACGTACTGTGTGGAAGCCGTCATCGGTAGCGTCATCAAGCCTGGCGACAAACTCCTCATACTGAGCAACGGCGCCTACGGCGACCGCATGGGCAACATCGCCGAGTATCACGGCATCTCGTACGACATGCTTGCTTTTGACGAAACAGAGCAAGTCTCCGTCAGCTACGTCGACGACTATCTTTCGCACAATGCCGAAATCACCCACGTTGCCGTGGTGCATTGCGAAACCACTACCGGCGTGCTGAACCCGTTGAAGGAGATAGCCCACCTCGTCAAGATGCACGGCAAGAAACTGATTGTAGACGCCATGAGCAGCTTCGGCGGTGTTCCCCTCGATGTACACGAACTGGGCATAGACTTCCTCATCAGCAGTGCCAACAAGTGCATCCAGGGCGTTCCGGGATTTGGCTTCATCATCGCCCGCTGTTCCGAGCTGTTGCACTGCAAGGGCGTCTCCAAGTCACTCTCTCTCGACATTTACGACCAATGGGAAGCCATGGAGAAAGGACATGGCAAATGGCGTTTTACTTCTCCCACACACGTGGTCCGCGCCTTCAAGCAAGCCATGGACGAACTGGCAGAGGAGGGCGGTGTGGAGGCCCGTCACAACAGATATTGCGAGAACCACCGCGTGCTGGTGGACGGCATGCGTTCCCTCGGTTTCCAAACGTTGCTGCCGGACGAGATTCAATCGCCCGTTATTACTTCTTTCCTCTATCCTTATGCCGATTTCAACTTCAAAACTTTCTACACACAACTGAAAGAACGTGGATTTGTCATCTATCCGGGAAAGATTTCGCAAGCCGACACTTTCCGTATCGGCAATATCGGAGATGTTCATCCCGAAGATTTCCGGCAGCTGATAGAGATAATTCGCGAGTGTAAATACTAAGCTCCGAATCTGCATAGATTTAATCGTTCCATCGTGGAGGAA
>ERZ779764.209-NODE-209-length-10364-cov-1.63702_pt1 | contig 10364 bp, 7 predicted proteins | sample MGYA00511255_ERZ779764 | MGnify/ENA primary metagenome ERZ779764 (study PRJEB29588, sample SAMEA2151677) | human gut metagenome | biome: human gut; feature: human-associated habitat; material: faeces | place: Denmark | collected 2008/2010 ...
TCTGGACGGCTTTTTGGAGTTTAACGGAAACGAGCTGCTGACAGGCCCAGGCAAGATTAGCGCGGAGCAGGCCAAGCTCCATGCGGAGACGGAATATAAAAAGTATCGGATTATTCAGGATAGGCTGTACGAAAGTGATTTTGACTGTTTCCTTATGCTGGAACAGCAGGTAAATCACGAACTATAAACCGCTTTTTTGCAGCAGAATCGTTACCATGAAAAAGGGGTCATATCCAGCAATCGTCCATTGGAAAATCGGACAAGTGATGCAGATAAGCCATTGAAAAGTCGGACAATCTATGATATAATCATCATGGAAAACAGGGCAAGGAGGCTTTCAGATGATTGCAAGAAAGATCGAAAAGGAATTGCAGCACTTCCATGATGCTCACGAAAAAAGGCACTGCCGATTACTGGCGCACGTCAGGTTGGCAAAACCTTTATCATTTGCGAATTTGGCAAGCAATATGAGTCTTTTGTTGAAATCAACTTTTATGAAAACAAAGCTGCACAGTCGCTGTTTGAGAATGCGCAGAGCAGCAGCGACTTCCTGCTGCGCCTGTCCCAGTCGCCAATGCACTGCTGATTCCCGGTAAAACACTGGCTTTTCTGGACGAAGTGCAGGAATGCAAAGAGATTGTAACGGCTATCAAATTTCTGGTTGAGGAAGGCGGCTATTAGTATATTCTTAGCGGTTCCCTGCTGGGCGTAGACTTGAAGGACGCGCGCTCTGTTCCGGTTGGGTACATGGATGTGCTTGAAATGTATCCGCTCGATTTTGAGGAATTTGCGTGTGCCAACAAGATTTCTCCGAAGATTATCGACGCACTCCGCAAATCTTTTCAGGACAAAACACCCGTCGATGCTGTAATTCACGAGAAAATGATGGAGAGGTTCCGCCTGTATCTCATTGTTGGCGGTATGCCGGCTGCCGTGATGCGCTATCTGGAAACAAACAATTTGCAGGAAGTGCTGCGTATTCAGCGTTCCATCATCACCCTCTACAAGCGCGACATTGCTCGTTATGATCCGGAAGAAAAGCTGTATCTTGAGGACATTTTCGATTTATAGCAATTTTCACCAAGATCATCATTTCTTTACATCAAAAAAAGGGGTATAATAGCCTTGGGAGATGATAAAATACTGCTCGATAAAGTGTGGAAACTGTTGATAGAGGAGTACGAAGCGACGCATGACGCGAAAAAAATTGCGAAGACTTTCCACGTCACCAAGTATACCGTTTACCATTTGAAGAAATGCAACAGAAGACAGGGAGTGTAAACCTCCAAACGTGGCAGTGCGGGCGGAAAACCTTGCTGAGCAGCGGCTAAGTGCATTACGGAAAATCTCACGATTAGCTTGGAAGAACTCCGCACACAGTTAAGTGGAATAATTAAACTGGAAAGTTGAGTACAGTAGCCTTGTGTTGCTGGATGAAAGCGGCGTGAACATTGACATGACCCGCAGATACGGGCGTGCGATTGGTAAGGTGCGGGTGCAGGGCAGAACACCGCTGAACACACCGCCAACCCAGACCATTCTGGCTTCCATCCACTTGACCGTTTAAGCAACATACACCATGTATTCAGATGGTACAACCATGGTTCGTTTCCTCGACTATCTGAAAAACGTGCTGACTCCGACGCTTCATCGGAGCAACATTGTTATCGTGGACAACATGCGGTTAAATCATGTCAAGGGCGTAAAAGAAGCGCTATGCGCGTAGGTGTGATTCTGCTATACCTGCCGCCATACAACCCGGATTTGAACCCGATGAAATGATGTGCTCGAAGATGAATGCTATTTTGAGGAATCTGGGCTGCCAATTACCGCACTTTCGCCGCATATGGTCGTTAAGGTGCTTGGTCTCGTATCCCTTAATGACTGCATAGGTTGATTTGCTGCTGACAGTTATTGACCAGATTTTCGAAAGCTGCTATAATTCATTTTTCATGAGAGTTACGCCTCCATGTGTATAGCATAGAGGAAAGCACCTGAGAGTTGTGGGAGTAATTGCTCCTTACGCTGCTCGGAACGTTGCACACCTCTTCGTGCTAAGCGGTAGGCAACGATTTGTGATCGGCTAAGAATGTAAATTATAACGAAGTCTTTTTTTGAAAGGAAGGAATATTATATGTCTGACAATGCAGTAGAAATTGAACTGAATTTTATAGAGGAAGTCGATTTGTCACGGAATGGCATGATCCGTGAAATCAAAACAGAGTTCGATATTATTAGATTTTGCTTTGGCAATATGAATGAACATAAGCTATTGGCTCGCGAGATGCTTGATCGTATAATTATTATGCCTCTCAGAAAGCTGCTGTGTGAGAAAAATTCTGTTTTGCTAAAGGTTTGTCCTGACTTTAAGATGTTTCCTCTTGTTGGGCAGGATACAGTGTTGAACGATGGAATGCATGCTGTTCTGCCGCCCTTGGGTTTTATGCCTCGAGAAAAATGGCTTTCCATAGAAGAATGGAAAACTCAAACGGTTGCGTATTTCGACAGGACTGAAGAGGAATTCTCTGGCTGGATGTCGATTCATGTGTATGATGCTGTATGTAATGCTTTAAGGGGAGACGAGAAAAAATATTTTGTAAATCAAATGCAACAAAGCAATAGGACAGATAATGGAAATGTCTATCAGGGATATGTTGTTTCATGTGACACTGAAAAAAGTAATGTTTATGCTTTAATGGAGAAAGCAGGATATAATTCCTTAAATCTTTATAATTTTATAAAGCACTTGTCAGATAAAAGAGGAGCTCATATTGATGTAGGTTCTTCCATACTTATACCTATTTTTAACAGATCGGGCAATGGTGGGTACACACTTATCGAGTGCTTGGCGTTACAGATGATTTTGGCAGCTGAAAAACAGATTCCAGAATTAAATGATTATTGGCCAGAAAGTTTGGAAGCAGTTCAGGATATCTAAGCTGTAATTACCATAAGAGCTCACAGTGTTATACGAACATAAACTTCTAGGAAACCATCTACAATGTTCAGAACGAAAGGTGGCAAAACACTACCGACTGCGGAATGAGCGCGGATGAGACTTCGGAAAAGCTACAGTAAGTACATTGACCGTGTGGACAAACTGAACTTCAGGAGTTCACACGGTATTTTTTAAATCATTTCATATATGGAAATTCCTTCAAAAACCGTCACTTCTTTACATCGAGTATATAATAGTCGTGGGAGATGATAAACAATGCTGCACAATGAAGCACGGAAACTGTTGGTAGAAGGTTACGAAGCGACACACAACGCGGAAGCAATTGCGAAGATATTCCACGTCAACAAGTACACAGTTTACTATTTGGAAGAACAGAAACAGAGTACAGGAAGCGTTAACCTGCAAACGTGGCAGCGCGGTCGAAAAGCTCTGCTGAATAGTGCGGATAAAGCACGCCTTGCGCAATGCATTACGAAAAATCGCACCATCAGTTTAGAAGAACTGCGCGCAGTTGGGATTGAAAGTCAGCATTTCGACTATGAGTCGAGTGGTTTGTGCATTGGGATTTCGCGTGAAAAAAGTCGGCCATTCGGCGACAGAACGGGAGCATCCCCGATGTGCAGGCAAAACGTATCAGGTGGAAAGAGTTAAAATTGACGATTGAACATTGGAGACTTGTGTTTCTGGACGAAAGTGGCGTGAACATCGGGATGACATGTAGGTACGTGCATGGTAGCGCACCGCTGAATGTGCCGACAAGTCAAACTGTTCTGGCACCTGTCCGATTGAACGGTCAAATCACCTACACCATGTATCCCGGCGGAACAAGTGGCGAACGTTTTCTGGACTATCTGAAAAACGTGCTCATTCCGACGCTTCCTTGACTTAATCTCGAATCTTCTATAATCGAAGATTCGATAGGTAATGTTACAAAGGCGGTAGATCTCAGGAATTTGGGAATTATTGCACCTTGCAAACAGAGTGCACGATTGTTATAGGAAAAGGAAAGAAACTAACGTTTTTGCCACAATGGACTTCTTTCTGAGTGCTGGAAGAGATTCAGCGGATGATAGTAGCATAGCATCATCCGTGCAAGTTGCATTGGCGAGCAGAATTATTTTGCCCCTAATGCCCCAAGCCCCGCTAATGCAGAACAGGCTCTGCGGTTGTAGCGCATAGCTCACCCGAAAAAAATCAGAACATCTGCCAAAGGCAAAAGTGCTTATGACCATATCTGCCACTGTTGGCACGGTAGAGACATTGGCACTTGTCTTCATGCGCATTTGGGCGGCACACGCTGATTTTGTTCTATGTTATGAATGAGCAAATTCCAGAACTCGTCCAAAGATTTTCTTTGAACACCGCCACAGGCACCTACCCTCGCAGCAAGCGCTCTCCAAAATAGAAAAAGCCTTTTTCAAAAGTGCCCCTGTAATCCGGAAGAGTGTAGCAAAGGAAATGCACAACAGAAAGAATCAGCCACATTTGTTCGATGTCTCGCTGTTTCTGAAGATAGCATTTATCAAAGGCAAGTTTCTGCTTGCAGCTTCTGAAAAACGCCTCAATACTCCAGTGCTTTGCATACATTTCAAGAATTTCCTGCTTGGAAAAATTCGTCTGCGTCGAGATGAATACTCGCCGTGTATCGGGATTTCCAAAGGGCTTTTTCGAATAGCACAGCAAAACAACCGCTTTTTCGCAGTTGCTCACTTTGCCCTCATGGCGATACGCATAGAAACGCGATGACCAACAGTCGCGAGGCTGACATTCGGATCACCTTTGCGGATGACAGTGGCAAATGCTTTTGCCTGCTGTCGAATCTGGTTGGGATAGATGATGCGGTAGGTGTGCAGTGCACCAATAGTCTCGGAACCTTTCTGCGCCAAAACTTTCCATGATAGCCGGGCATGAAAACCGAATGGATGGTTGCCGTTATGTGCTCCAAGTAAACATCGGAAAGAATTTTTCTGAATCGAAGCTGGTTGAGACTATTACAAATTTTTTCCAATCGTTTTACAATGTACTCATGTGACATCTCCTTTCGTGGGGGAGAATTGAGTGGTGTTAGTATCTTCATTCTATTACCGCCATGAGGAAATTCCTCTATTTTTTGGGTTGCCTTTTGGAATCTGCTCGCTTATAGTTTAATACTATTTTCGGATTGACCTGAGCCATCTGCTTGCGCCTTTTCATCCGGAAATAGTATAATAGAATAATATGCATAGAGATCTACTAAAAAGCATTTATGGTCTAATCACTATTCCGCCTTTTGCTCTGTACTATAAATGAGCAAATAGTGAAAACTGCACAAGGCACATCGAAATAAGAAAATTGTTCGGTCACGAATCGCAATTTATCACGTTTTTTTATAACCCAAAGGCTACAGCAGAATCGCGGTTTTTGTGCATTTATTCAGATTTGCTCGTTTATAGCTCTGTATACTTATTCAGCTCATCTTCTAACTGTTCAATTTCAGAATTTAGTTTCACCAATTCATCATTAGTAAAACCCAACTTGGTACATTTGTGCTTATAATATTTTTCAGGAAAAGATTTTAACCAGCTGCTTAAATCAAATGAATGAGTTGTAATCATTGATAATGCAAGGTTGATTAAAAAGATTACAATAGGAACAATGGTGCATACATTCGCAAATAGACTAACTGTAGAATTGTCGCGTCCGAAAATTTGACTCAAAAGTCCGCCTAAAAACACTACGGTAATTCCAATCATTAACATTACTATCAAGTTTCTAACATGTATTTGACTTTGCTCTGCTTTAGTCCGTTTGAACAATAGTTCATCTCTTCGGCGTACTTTGTCCGGCAAAGTAATATTAATTAACCTTATTTTCTCTTCTATTGCATTCTGCTTAATAGTCGCCTTCTCTCGCTCATATTGTTCTCTGTATAATACAGCTTCAGCCTCGGCTTTCAACTTAAAATCTGCTAACCGAGACTCGCCCTCAGCGATGCCTTCAGTCTTACCATCATTGCGTATTGCTTGAAGGATTTCTAATGGCGTAGCATCAGAGATTGCCTCGGGATCCCCTAATGTTTTTTCCATTAGTTTTTCCGATACAAGACGACTTCCCTTTAGAGCATAGCATTGTTCACTTGTTATTTCTCCGCTTTCCCTTAGTTTGTTTATTGTAGCGCTAAGTTTGTGCAACACCTTTGTATTAGGTTGAAAAGCAAGCATAGCATTTGAAATAATCTGCTCCTGATTCATTTTTACAATTTGTATCGGATCACTGAGCCACAAGTACGTTCCGAAAAAAGCATCGGTCATTAAGCATGGAATTGTTGTATTCTTATAGTCTATCTTTGAATAGTATTCATTCGCAATTTTGCACAGTGCACAATTAGATGACACAAAAATGTAATTGCAATCCGGAATATAAACAGGACGCTGCCCTGCACGTAATATGTGTATCTTAGAAATTGACTTCACATCAATTTCAATAGTAGCTCGTTGAAGCACCTCATCAAAATATGGATTTGTTTCGCGATAATATTTAGTAATGGCATCATATACTGCACCTTCATCAATGACGAAACGAAAGTTATCCTTAGAGTATTCAGCGTCAATAATATCAATACCGAGATTGGTTATTTTTTGCTTCAAGTTGTATCCATATTCTTCAACATCATCCCGGCTTGCACCCTGGTTCCTGAAATATTCTATTGTTTCTGACGACTTCGCACGATCATATTCTGGATTTTCCATCCATTTGGCAGCACTTGAAATAATATGTGCCATTTCATCGTATGTATGTTTGAAAATTGCACATTTTGCACCTTTTTGTTTTGTACTTTCAAGAAGCGATTGGTAATATTGCGTTCTACCTGCCGTGTCAATACCGAGCATCAGAAAAACCGGTGGAGCATCAAAAACAATAGTGACCTCTTCCAAAGAGTGAAGTGTTGTTAATTCGTTTTCATGAAATGTCAAACAATCAGCAAGGATACTGCCAGTTACAATAGCTGTGACATACTCAAGAAGTGGAGATTTGCTTTCCTTGAGAGACAAGATAAATGAACCGAATAAATAATCGATTTTTCCGTCTGCATTCTGCGCTTCAATATGCCCAGAAAAATGCTCCAGCTTTTGAGCGTCCACATAAGCAATGATTATAGAACTTGCTTTCTTATCATCATAATTGACTCCTTTCCTTTGAACAAATTCTTTAAATGCACTAACAAGCTGCGCATACTTGGACTCGCTGCCAATTATCTCTTCTTCCATGCTTGCGAATTCATGAATTTTGCTGGTTGGGCGATAACGTCCGAAATAATTCTTTTTTGTTAAGTACTCTTTTGATAGGGCAATGCCAAGTATGCTACGCATTGCATAATAATTAATTTTGTATCCAAATTCGGATTCAAAATCATCGACTAAATCAGGTATCTCTATCGTTCTGTATTGTTTTCTGTAGATCAAAAGTAAAACAAGCCTCATGTGTGCCTCAAGATAGTCATACGTTGATAGCCCACTTCTTAGGACTGCATAACAACTAATCTTTCGAATATCAGCTGCACTTGCCATAGAAATCACCTACTTTCCATAATAATCTGCAAAATGTATAGCTATTTACTAAACAAACAGCAGCGAAACTCTATCAGACGTCAATTTCAACGGATATTTTCTCAATCATTAAACCCAAATTTCTCAACCTTAAGCGTTTTGCAGTTTTCATTGACTGTTCTAACGGTCGTGACGGGTGTTCCATCCGGCATGGTAGCATCGACTAACAGCTTGATTTCAACGGTGGCCCCATCGACTTGCAGCAGATGGTTGATTACCTCATCCATGAGGCTTCCTACATTCTTGACAACACGGGTTGCATCAAGTGTCGTCAGCATTTCGAAATGGCAATTCTGCGGCTTTGGCGGCTGAACGGGCGCAGCTGTTGCTGTCTGCGTGGTGCTTGCAGGTGTGCTTTGCCCATCATCACTGTTGGCGAAATTGTCAGCAATGACCGATGACTGCGATAAAACCGGCTGTGCAGCATGTGTCTCCGACGCCTTTTGTTTGAGTGCAGCAAGCTGCTTTACCAAATAGCCGGAGCGATCCACAAAGCCTACATACTGGTTGTATTTCAACGCAGTGTATTTGCCATCACTCACACTGTCCGCATAGGCAAAGTATTCTTCGGAGTTGACACCTGCCTGAATTGCATTCTGAAGTACCTCAAAGGAAGCAAGGCGCGGCAGATAGCAATAGGTGCAGAGCAGCTTCCACAGATCACCAACATTGATTTCATTGCGGTTTTGCCACAGAAGATTCTCCATCTGCATGTTCAGCAAAGCAGGCGCCCATTGGGTAATAAGCTGCTCATTCTGCTGCATCTTCCTGACGGCCTTTGAAACAATGCTGTCACTGCCGCCGCGAATGCTGATTTCATCCCAGATGATGGTCTTCAAGTCGATTGCTCGGTCAATATAAGGAACAAGCAGATGGCAGTACGTTTCCATAATGCGAGATTCAACCGTCTGATTGCTTCGATTCAGGTTGTTTTCCGTTTCTCGATTCTGTGCTGCATCAAGGTTCAAGTCAATACTGTCTTCCTTAATGGACTTCCACGCGAGGAAGCGCTTGACCTCTTCGCGAAGCGCACTCATTGTGTTTTGGTCAGGAGCGATGAACGCCAGCATATTCCGATAGATGCGCGGAGATGTACCACGCGTATTCAGAATGTTCTCGGCGGCCTGAATGGCTAAATCTGCGGGATTGTTGCTCTTGTAGGTCTGGTTGTATTTCAGAATGACAAGCCCCACATCTTGTTCGTCGCTGACATCCATGGAGGTTTCCGGGCAAATGTGCAAGCGACCGAACGGACGCTCCTTGCGAATCGTTTTGAGGCGACGTTCAATCTCCATTTCCACTTCTTCGTTGGAGCGCTGACTGGCGCGGTCTTCAACCGTCTTGCGCAAGGTCGGACGAGTATCAAACCAGAAGCGGTCGTTGGAAGGATTGCTGTAAAGGTACGTCAGAGAGGATTGAAGCGTGTTCAGGGCATCGTTGAAGATAGCGATGTTCTGTCCCGGCTGCACAGCACCAAGGCGAATGCGAGAGGTTTCCAGACCGCGAATGCTGTCGCTGCGAGTGCTGGGGGCACTGCCCAACATAATGGTACGCGCAACACGGCGGGCAACCATATCCTTGGAAAAGCGCGGAACTTCCACATCCTTTTGATATGGAATGGAGTTTTTGCCGTCCACTTCATGGTCAACGATGGCATTCCAGTTGTCGCCCACATGGCGGGTTAGCTCGTCACGAATGTTGGGTACATCCAGCGGAATCGAGCTGGGCATGATGAGAAGTCCGCCGTCTTGGTGCATCCAAAGTTCATGGACGACCGCGGCCATCAGGCGCAAAACGCCGCGCGTTTTCTGGAATTTCTCAATGGTTGCCCAGTCTTCATAGAGACGGTCGAAGATTTCCGGGTGAATCGGATAGCAGGAACGCATCCGTTCATAGTAGTCCACTTCCTTGGCTTCAGTCGGGAAATCAGCGGCATTCTCCTGATACATCCGGCTAAATTCACGGCAGACGTTGTCGCGTGCTGTTTCGTCCTTGCAGTTGAGGAACAGACGGCGGCGAACAATCTCGAAGCCTTCGTTTGCCGCAACAGGCTTCCAGATGGATTCCATGCGCCCAAACGTATGTTCAATGGCAGCCAAGGCTCGCTGTCCAAAACTGGCTTCGCGGCTTTCCTCGCCTGTGATTTCATAATCGGATTCGGGAATAGACGCAACAACAAGCGTATTTTGGGATGCGCGTGCTGCTTCCGTGATTTCCTGCACGAAGACAACCAAGTCATCGAAAGTACCAGCGGGCAAATCCGTCCGATCGCGAATCTTTCGCGCATATGCCACAAGCTCATCAATCAGCACGACGCAGGGGCTGCATTTATCGAACAGATTCTTGAGCGTTTCGCTGCCGGGAGATACGCCCTTTTTGTCGGATTCCTTCACATAATCGTAGAGCTTCATGTTGCCGGCTTCTTTGGCAAGCTGATACGCCATTTCGCCCCAGAGCGTGTTGACGGTGCCGCCAGGCAAATCCACCGGACGCTTGCTCTTGGCAGGTTCAAGGGCTGTACCAACCAGCACGGCAACACGGCAAATCGGCAGACTGTCCACTTCTGCTTCTTCCAGCACGGGTTTTAAGTTAGGCAGCTTGACGATGGACGCGCGCCCGCGCAGCAAGTGATACAGCGCCAGCATACTGTGCGTTTTGCCGCCGCCAAACGCCGTTTTCAGCTGAATGACAGGCTCGCCGTCCTTCCCGGTGACGCGGCGAATAGCTTGCACCAGCAGTCCTTTCATGCCTTCGGTTAGATAGGTGCGGGAGAAGAACTCCACCGGGTCGCGGTACTCATAAGCGCCCTCTCCGCGAGC
>ERZ779764.219-NODE-219-length-9980-cov-1.60514_pt1 | contig 9980 bp, 10 predicted proteins | sample MGYA00511255_ERZ779764 | MGnify/ENA primary metagenome ERZ779764 (study PRJEB29588, sample SAMEA2151677) | human gut metagenome | biome: human gut; feature: human-associated habitat; material: faeces | place: Denmark | collected 2008/2010 ...
AGCGGGTCAGGGAAAACGGCCGACAGCTCTTGAAAGTTAGTCCACTTCTGGATACCGTGGTTCATTAATAATATACCGAATACAATTCTTGCAATCAATAGCATAGCAGATGTTGCCGTTCCGTCCGGTTTGACAGGAAATAAAAGTCGTTTTAACATATTCATTCGTTTTTAAGTTCGTATATGAACTATAACAAATATTACTCAATAAAAGTTTACTCCCGTTTCAACGGTTTGATGATAATCCGTAAAGACGGGTCATAGGTAAAGTAACTCCACATCCAGTCTACGAAGATGAAAAGACGGTTCTTTACACCCACAATACTCATCAAATGGATGAATAGCCACACAGCCCATGCCGGAAAACCGCCAAAACGCAGTTTCTTAAGCTCGACTACGGCATGATTGCGGCCAATGGTCGCCATGGAGCCTTTGTTTTGATATATAAACGGCTGTAACGGCAGGGCCGGTTCTGCACGCTGCAAGTTCCTTATCAAGTTGCGGGCCTGCTGGATGGCTGGTTGCACCACTTGCGGGTGTCCTTTGGGATACTCCTCAGAAATCATAAGGGCCGTATCCCCGATAGCGAAAATATTGGGATATTGAGAAAGACGGTTATAAGTGTCCACCTTCAAGCGGTTTCCCGGTCCATAGGCATCGGCAGGCAATCCTTGAAGGCTGTTTGCCTTGACACCGGCCACCCAGAATACATTTTTGGTATCGATGGCAGTCCCGTCATTCAATGCCAACTGATAATTCTCGTATCCCATCACCCGTTGGTTCAATTTGATTTCCACATCACGCTTCTTCAGATAATCGGCCACTTCTTTGGAAGACTCTTCTGAAAAAGCAGACAAGAGCCGGGAAGAGCCATCCAACAAGATGATACGCATCTCATTGATATTCAAGTCCGGATAGTCTTGAGGAAGGACAAACTTCCTCATCTCGGCCAAAGCACCAGCCAACTCTATTCCCGTAGCTCCACCGCCTACAATGGCAAAGGTCATCAGACGCCTGCGCTCTTCTTTATTACCGGTGTTCTGGGCTTGTTCAAAACTATCCAATATCTGGTTTCGGTTGAACAAGGCTTCCGAAGTATTCTTTAGTGCCATGGTCTGTTTCTCCAGCCCGTCGTTTCCAAAATAATTTGTGTTGCAGCCGGTGGCAATGACCAAATAGTCGTATGCCAGCGTGCCGATGGAAGTCTCCAGCAGATTGTGTTCCGGGAAGACTTGCTGTGCTTCACAAATACGTATATGGAAATGCTCTCTTTTTTTGAAGATTTTTCGGTATGGGAATGATATGGCACTCGGTTCAATACCTGCTGTGGCCACTTGATAGAGTAACGGTTGGAAGATGTGATGGTTATTCTTATCCAGTAAAACTATCTGAAACTTGTTGCTTTTCAATTTTCGTGCCAGCTTTAATCCACCAAAGCCGCCGCCTACGATTACCAGTCGTTTCTGTCCCTCTTTATCGGGAATGTCCATTGCTGTTTTCATAATTCAATATCATGTTGTTCTTTGTAATATTAAAATAACAGTATAAATCGAGGAAAGTTCTATAAATGATGTAGTTAAAAAGAGTGAACCCCACATGCAATGTAGAAATGAACATTAAAAGAGAAAAATTGGAAACAAAAAGAACAGTAACATTGTTGTAATGAAGAACATAAAAACTAACTTTGCCACGGAAGTTTTCTACAAGTAAATGGACACTAAATTGACAAAATGGATATTACCAATATTGATGCTGATTACAGAAACGGCTGTTCATGCACAAACACACCCTGCAGAAGCAAAAAACTCTGTGGATTCAATTTCCACGCATCCGATAGACTCGCTTCCCAAGAAACGCAGTTTTTTCGGAAAAATTTTGAATTACTTCAACGATGCCAACAAAGAAAAGAAAAACAAGAAATTTGATTTCAGCATTATAGGCGGGCCTCATTATTCCAGTGACACCAAATTTGGAATCGGACTGGTGGCGGCAGGACTCTACCGTACCGACCGGAACGATAGTATTCTCCCTCCGTCCAATGTCTCTCTGTATGGGGATGTCTCCACAGTGGGATTCTATTTGCTGGGAGTACGTGGAAACCATCTGTTTCCCCAAGACAAATACCGGTTGAACTACAATCTGTATTTCTATTCTTTCCCAAGCCTTTACTGGGGACAAGGATATGACAATGGAGCCAATGATGACAATGAGAGTGAATACGATCGCTTTCAGGCGCAGGTTAAGGTGGACTTCATGTTCCGGATGGCACGTAACTTTTATATCGGTCCGATGACAGCATTTGATTACGTGTATGGACATGACTTTGAAAAACCGGAATTATGGAAAGGAATGAAAGCGCGTAGCACCAACGTGAGCTTGGGGTTTTCCTTGTTGTATGATTCACGCGATTTTCTGACAAATGCCTATAAAGGATATTACCTACGGATAGACCAGCGCTTCAGTCCGGCCTTTTTGGGAAATAAATATGCATTCAGCAATACGGAACTGACGACCAGCTATTACCAGTCCGTGTGGAAGGGTGGGGTGTTGGCAGGCCAGTTCCATACTCTGCTGAACTACGGAAATCCGCCCTGGGGACTGATGGCAACATTGGGAAGTTCCTATTCTATGCGTGGCTATTATGAGGGGCGCTACCGTGACAAGTGTGCAATGGATGCCCAGCTGGAACTACGCCAACATGTATGGAAGCGAAATGGAGTTGCCGTATGGGTAGGGGCGGGAACCATATTCCCGAATTTCTCGGAATTGGAGGCCAGGCATATTCTTCCTAATTATGGTTTCGGCTACCGCTGGGAGTTCAAAAAGAGAGTAAACGTACGTTTGGATTTAGGTTTTGGCAAACACCAGACCGGATTTATATTCAATATCAATGAAGCTTTTTAGAGACATAAAAAAATGGTTCGACAATCAGGAACATTTGTTCTATCTGTTTCTGGTCATTCTGATAGTGCCCAATGTAGTGCTATGCTTTACAGAACCCATATCATGGACGGCAAAGATATGTAATATCCTGCTACCCCTTTCTATATATTATGCTGTAATGGCTTGGTCGAGAAACTGTGGCAGGACATTCTGGCTGCTATTTCCGTTCATCTTCTTCGGAGCCTTCCAGCTTGTATTGCTGTATCTTTTCGGTCAGTCCATTATCGCAGTGGATATGTTTCTGAATCTGGTGACAACCAATTCGAGCGAGGCGCTGGAACTGCTGGACAATCTGATACCTGCCATCGTTATTGTGGTAGTGCTCTATATACCTGCATTAATTCTGGCAACCATATCCATTGTACACAAACGCAGACTGTCCGAAGCATTCATCCGGCAAGCTCGCCGTCGCACTCTATATGTGTTGTCTGCCGGAATATTATCCTTAGGCACTGCTTATTTGACAGATAACCGGTATGAGCCGAAATCCGAACTGTATCCTGCCAACGTATGCTACAACATAGCACTTGCTTTTCAACGGACGGCCCAGACGCGGAATTATCACAAGACCTCTAAAGATTTTACCTTTCATGCTAGAAGTACTCATCAGGCTGATGAAAGGGAAGTATATGTAATGGTGGTGGGAGAAACCTCACGGGCATGCAACTGGGCTTTGTACGGCTACGAACGGGAGACTAACCCGGGACTGTCGGGCATTGGCGGACTGACAGCTTTCAGCCATGTGCTGACAGAATCAAACACTACCCACAAGAGTGTTCCGATGTTGCTGTCACCGGTCAGTGCTTCCAGTTTTGATTCCATCTATTATCAGAAAGGGATTATCACAGCATTCAAGGAAGCCGGTTACCAGACCGCCTTTTTCTCGAACCAGCGTTATAACCACTCATTTATAGACTTCTTCGGCAAAGAAGCCGACACGTATGATTTCATTAAAGAAGATGTGGGGGATTCCAATTACAACCCCTCTGATAACGAACTGTTGAAACTGGTAGCAAAAGAACTGGGCAAAGGAGTTTCCAGGCAATTTATAGTTCTCCACACTTACGGTTCTCATTTTAATTATAAAGAGCGCTATCCGGCAGAGCAGGCTTTCTTCCTGCCGGACATGCCCGTTGATGCGGAAGTGAAATACAAAGACAACCTGATTAATGCCTATGACAATTCTATCCGCTACACGGATAATTTTCTGGTTCGTCTGATAGATATGCTTCAAGAACAACATGTCAATTCTGCCCTGATATACACTTCAGACCATGGAGAAGATATTTTCGATGACAACCGGCATCTCTTTCTGCATGCCTCACCGGTACCTTCCTATTATCAGATACATGTGCCATTCTTTATTTGGATGTCCGACAACTACCGGCAGAGATACCCATCGTTATTGGAGGCCACAAGCCAATAGGCAGAAGAATGTATCTTCCAGTGCCTCATTCTTCCAGACAATGCTGGAAATAGGTGGAGTGGAGACCCCATACCGGAATGACTCTTTATCTGTCACCAGCGCTCTGTTTATCGAAAGACCCAGAGTCTATCTGAACGACCACAATGAAGCCCGCACACTGGATGATGTCGGTATGCTCAAGGAAGACTTCAAGATGCTGGAAGAGAAAGGCATCAGGTAATCAGGGAAAGAGAGCAGGCTGTTGCTATTTTGCCCTGATTCTTGATATAAAATTCTGAATCACCGGATACATCTCCTCTACCGTATTCAGCTCCATGCAAGCCGTCTCCAACGGGCACCAGCCGGTCTTGTCACGGTTAATGATATGGGGAACCTCTTGGGCAAAAGTCGTTTCAATTCCTGCTTCGCACAGCAATGCCAGCGCAGGAGTGCTGATTATATCGGCATAGACCGTTTTAAAGCCTCCCAGTACCATCAAAGCAGCGGCACCTTATCGGCAATGGCAGCCCCCTTCATAAATGCAGAATCTGCCTGGTACAAATCATATAAATCCGCTACTCCCCGTTGGGTGAAAGTACGGACTTCCTCCCGGTTCTTCATAACACAAGAGTATCCTCCCTTGTGCAGTATGTCAATGATACTCTCCATTTTATAAAGTCTCTTGTTTCAACTGTTCTACAAATTTGTCAATACGATGCAGTTCTTTGGGAATATCAATCGTTTGCGGGCAATGCGGAGAACACTGGTTGCACCCGGTACAATGGTCGGCCTGCCTCAGTTTGGGTACACTTCGGTCATATCCTACGAGAAAAGCACGGCGTGCTTTCCGATAATTCTCATCCTGGCTGCTTTCCGGCACATTTCCTTCATTGACACATTTATTGTAATGTATCAAGATGGCAGGAATGTCAATTCCATACGGGCAAGGCATGCAGTACTTGCAGTCGTTGCAAGGTATGGTGGGGTACTCCATCATCAAATCTGCCGTATCATACAGATACTGAGTTTCCTCTTCTGTGAGTGGTACCAATGGAGAGTAAGTACGGATGTTATCCTGCAAATGTTCCATATAAGTCATGCCGCTCAGCACTGTCAGTACATCCTGGGGAGAACCGGCATAACGGAATGCCCAAGACGCCACACTGCGTTCGGGTTCGCGCTGCTTCAGCCGTGCCACAATATGGTCGGGGACATTGGAGAGCCGCCCACCCAGCAGAGGCTCCATAATGACAGCAGGGATCTTACGCTTGGCCAGCTCGTCATACAGATACTCTGCCTTGAAGTTGCTGCCCGAAGCATGTTTCCAGTCCACATAATTCAACTGTATTTGTACAAAGTCCCAATGAACTTCACCACGGTCATGCATCTGCAAGGCATAGTCATAGACTTCGATATCTCCGTGGAACGACCATCCCAAACGGCGGATGCGTCCTACTTCACGCTCCTTGACAAGAAAATCAATCATACCGTTGTCTATGTAGCGTTTGCGGAATTGCTCCATGCCACCGCCACCAATCATGTGTAGCAGATAGTAGTCTATATAGTCCACCTGCATATCCTCGAACGACTTACGGTACATGGCGATGGAACCCTCGCGAGTCCAGGTATCAGGATGAAAATTGGATAGTTTGGTGGCAAGATAGAACGATTCGCGTGGATGGCGTTTCAGAGCTATTCCCGTAGACTTCTCACTCCATCCTTGTACATACATCGGAGACGTATCGAAATAATTCACGCCATGGGCAATGGCATAATCCACCAGTTCGTTTACAGCATCCTGGTCTATCATTTCCCCTTTTCCATCCGGAGCAGGAACGGTAGGCCAGCGCATACAGCCATATCCTAAAATAGAAACTTTGTCACTCCCCAAACCAGGAAAACTACGATAGGTCATTTTATCCGTCGGAATGGGGCCCAATACTTTACTGCCTTCACTGCTTCCTTCCTTAGAACCACATCCATAGAGGGCAGCAGTAGATGTGGCGGCTGTAATTCCCACTATCTTCAAGAAATCACGACGGTTCATATTGTTTTTATGATGTTCTTCCATACTTATAGAAATTCTACTTTGTTATATAATTCGATGTCTTTCATGTCCTTCCACATAGATGGCACTGAACGGACGGGCCGGACAAAGATTCTCACATGCCCCGCAGCCGATACAACGCTCCACATTGATTACCGGAATCTTTGGAGAATCCTTGTCTTCAGGTATACTCGGCACCATTTGTATGGCTCCCGTCGGACAATGGCGTGCACAGTTACCACACTGCACACCATCCGTCAGTGGTATGCAATTTTTCTTTACCCACACGGCATGCCCTATCTGAACGGATGATTTATCAGCTTTGGTTATCGGACGGATAACCCCTGCAGGACATACCTCCGAACATTTTGTACATTCCGGTCTGCAATAGCCGCGTTCGTATGACATTTCCGGTTGCATCAATTTCCTTAAGTCTGCAGAAGGACGAAGAACCTGATTGGGACATGCCGACACACAGAGCTGGCAGGCCGTGCAGTGTTGCGCCATATTGCGGGCACTCAATGAGCCGGGAGGAGTGAGGGGAGTGCTTCGCTCAGGAATCTTCTTATCTTCAATGGCTGCCAGTCCTCCGTCTACTTTCTTTTCCTGCGCTTTTAAAACAGAAGTGGCTGCAACCAGAGCCGTTGCTGTGAAAAAACTGCGGCGGGTTTCGTTTATCTGTTCCGAATCTGCCTTGCCCGCAGCAGGTTTACCGAAAGGATGATACTTGTAGGAAATGGCTCCATGCTTGCACTTCTCAATGCAGTTCATGCAAACCACACACCGGCTTGCATCAATCTGATGCTCCTTAAAGTCGATGCAGGCTGCCTTGCAGTTGCGTGAACAAAGACTGCATTGGTTGCACTTTTCCGAATCTATTGTGATGCGGAAAAGCGAATAACGTGAAAGGAAGCCCAAGACCGTTCCTACCGGGCAAATCGTATTACAATAGGTTCGTCCGTTGCGTCCGGCCAGAACAACAAGCACAGCCAAAGTAGCGGCAGCAATAATAAAAGTCGGCAGGCTCTTCAACCATACATCCGTTTCATAAAAGGCATAACTGTCTGCCCGTTCAGCCAGATAAGCAAGCAGATTGTTGCCCCATTGCCATATAGGTTGAAAAAGATTATTGGCAATACGTCCGTATGCACTATAGGGTGCAAGTAGAGCAGCCAATGAACCAATTCCGGCAATCAAGGCAATGATAAACACACCCAATACGCCATAGCGCAGCCAAGATAAGGCCGGAGAATAAGAGTAAGGAAGCTTCCTGCGTTTTTTAGGTTGCCGGCCCAGCCATGCCAGTATATCCTGAAATACCCCTAAGGGGCAAATCACAGAACAATAGATACGCCCGCATACCAAAGTGAGAATTACAAGAAACAATATCACTCCCACATTCAGCGCCAATACAGCCGGCAAAAACTGGATTTTGGCTAACCAGCCGAACCACCCATGCAACGTTCCCGTAAAATCAAGGAACAGCAAGGTGATGAGTGCAAAACAAATCATTGCAAAAGTCAGTCTAATCTTCCGTAACATGATAATCCTTTATTTTGAGTTCCTAAACATTCTATATCAGCGATATGAGTACAAAACAACTGCCGAAATAGTGAAATTTTCTTTATGCAAAAATAAAGAAAAAAAGAAAGATATCATCATTCAATGGAATTAAAAACGAAAGAAATAAACGGTGCAGAATGCCTTTACTATAATCCAAGCGGTCTACAGAAAGAATCAACTTATGATTTCCGAAAAATTTCCGTGTACGGTCTATCGCCCGCCGTACTTCCGGTCTGGAAGAAGCATTGTGATACAGTCCGTAGTTGATTCCCATAGGAAGAGCATCGGTCTCAACTACTCTATTCCCGAGTTGTGCTTCGTCCTGTTTAAAGTCAATACGCAATACCCGTTCGACAGCACTGATAAAATGCCGCATATAGTCATGAGTATGGAAAGCTATAAAGTCAGCACCCAATAATCCTTTCAGGATTTCTGCACGTTCCGGTAATATCCGGAAAAGTTCATAGGAAGGGAAAGGGATATGATGGAAATATCCGATATTCAAATCCGGGTAAACCTTCCGAAGCATTCCGGGAAGCAGCATTAGCTGATAGTCTTGAATCCACACCTTGTCACCTGGACGTATCACGCGGCAAATGGCATCGCAGAACAACTGGTTCACTTCCTGATACGATTGCCAGAAAGAGTTCCGATATAGCGTATAAACAAAAAAGTAGTGACATAATGGCCAAATAGTACTATTACTATAGCCTTCATAATAATTCTTTATCTGTATTTCGGACAAGAATACTGGGTGGAAATTTATTCCTTCCAATCTAGAAGTGATTTCCTTTTTACTTTCTTCGTTGTCAACGCATATTCCAGGCCATCCAATCCAATGTTTTTCGTAGGAAATCTGAAGTGAGTCCAAACCGGTAGCCAGTCCGCCTTCACTTCGTGAAAACACGAACGTTTCATCCTCTTTGGTAACCTTAACGGGTAATCTGTTTGATATAATATAAAGTTTCATGTATGAGTTAACACAAGAAATATGCCAATTCATACAATATTTTATTTATTGCTTATAATCAGGATTTTAGAAAAAGATAAAGAGAAAAACAAACATTCAAAAATGAAAAAGAATGTTCCATTTCGATATGGTCCTACTATTACCAATTATCACTGAAAATGTCTTTCTTCACCAATGCTTCAATTCTTTGCTTATAGCAATTTATCCCTTCTGCTATATTTTTACTAGCTTCCGAGGTCCCCATTCCATAGACTACAAGAGGAGTTTGCCATATCATTCCAGCATGTACAGCACTTGCTTGATAAGGTCTTAACAACTCATCCACCGTAAAACGATTTCTTCCTCCGCTTCTATAAGCATCATGTTCAGAGCCGGCAGTAGTGACCACCATCAATGTCTTACCAGCCACAGCAGGAGTTTTTGCCAGATAAGTAAATACTTCATCCAACCATCTCTTCAATAAAGAAGGAGCCGACATCCAATAGAACGGAAACTGAAATACAAGCGCAGATGCATGCGATATGATAGTGCTCCATATCTCTGCATTAAAAGCATCTTCCATACGCATCTCATATAAATTGTATATGGCTACCTCTCCCATGTCACTAATAGCATCCATCAATGCCTTGTTAGCTCGCGACTCTTTTATATTGGGATGTGTCAGAAGAACTACTACTTGCTTTGAATCTTTATCCATATTGTTTTTCTTTTAGTTTAAAATCATTGATGTGTGTACAAATATACAAAATATAGATATACGAGTAGGAGGAAATAAAAGTTTTCTTCCTACTTTCATTTTCTGACATATATTTTCGAATGTGACGAAAGAGGCGGAAAGCGGGTGAGGGCAAAGGTATAAAAACAAACTTCTGAAGAATTTATTATGCGGACTAACGAAAAATAATGTATCATCCCCATATAGATTTACTAGTGATTCCGTATGAGGAGCTTATACCCATCAAAGCATGTTCTTGTTAAGACAAATTAAAAAAGGAACAACAGTAGTTGTTCCTTTTTTAAGTACACCCTCAGGGATTCGAACCCTGGACCCAC
>ERZ779764.226-NODE-226-length-9818-cov-1.89481_pt1 | contig 9818 bp, 9 predicted proteins | sample MGYA00511255_ERZ779764 | MGnify/ENA primary metagenome ERZ779764 (study PRJEB29588, sample SAMEA2151677) | human gut metagenome | biome: human gut; feature: human-associated habitat; material: faeces | place: Denmark | collected 2008/2010 ...
AGAACTACACGCGGGATTGCTATATCCTGAAAATAGACATCCGTTCGTTCTTCATGAAAATATCGAAGAGGCGGCTGTATGACCTGACCGAAGAACTCTTGCACGAACGCTACGGGGGAAACGACCTGGCGATACTGCTCTATCTGCTCCGTGAGACGATATTCAACCGTCCGGAAAAGAACTGCATCCGCAAGACGCCTCCCCAAAGCTGGCGCGGATTGCCCAAAGACAAGAGCCTGTTCCATTCCGACGGCTCGTGCGGACTGCCTATCGGCAACCTGACAAGCCAGTTGCTCGCCCTTAACTTCCTGGACGGACTGGACCATCTCATCAGCGAAGAATGGGGCGTGAAGCACTACGGCAGGTATGTGGACGACATGGTGCTTGTCCATCCCTCGAAAGAGCACCTGATAGAGGTGAAAGCGAAAATTGCCGGCTGGCTCTCCGAACACGGGCTGTCGCTGCACCCGCGCAAGATCTATCTGCAACATTACACGAAAGGTGTCCTGTTTATCGGAGGGATGATACTTCCGGGGCGGAAATACCTGAGCAACCGCACAGTCGGCTTCTGCTACGATGCCATCGACCGCCTGAACCGCTTGGCGGCAGGCTCGCCCGATTACGTGAAAACCCACGGGGAGGAGTTTGTCAGTACGATAAACTCCTATTTGGGAATGATGCGGCATTTTTCCTCCTACAACCTGCGGTGCAAGGTCATGAGCCGTATCGGTAAGGAATGGTGGCAGGTCATCTATTTTGCCGGACACTTGGAGAAAGTCGTGTTGAAAAAACGGTACAGACAGATTGAATGCAAAAAAGAGGAGATTTGTAATGAAATCAAAGAACTGAGGAGGACTGTATGACAGAACGCGAATTGATACAACAACAGCAGGAACTCGGCGACAGCCGTTTCCTCGTGACCCGGTCGGGCAAGTTTTTCTCCGCCTACGGTTGCGGGGCTTTCGCCTTGGCACGCGCCACAGGCTACCGTGTCATGCACCGGCAGCGTAAAGGCGGAAATTTTGTGCTGACCACAGGATTCCCGGAAAGCCATGTAGGGAACAGATAATAGCCGCCGGAGGGAAAATCGACCGGCAGGACGACGGTTCTTTCGTCTTTTCCGGCATAGACGGCAGCGAAGCGGAGGCGTTGGTCTCCATCCCCGAAAAAACGGAGGGCAGGCAAGACCGCAAGGGCAGCAAAAGTTCGTATGACAACAGCCTGCAGGCTATGATACTCTCGTTCGACCTCTCTCGCTCCACCCCTATGGATGCCATGAACTTTATAGACCTGCTGCAAAAGAGGATTTACGATACAGATGTTTAATATGACCTTGTTATATATGAACAGAAACATACCCCTGCAAGCTAAAATCCTCTTCGGCTATATGATGTTAATGGCGGTCATCATCAGCATGGCCGCTATTCTTTTCCATGAACACGCACGCCTTCGGAAAATCGAGGCCGACACCTACGAAATCAGACAGGCACGCCGTGACATATCCGAGATACACCGCAACATCACGGTACTCGCCTCATTGGGCGAGAGCGTCATCGCTTGGGAGGATGAGGACTACCATGCCTACCAAACGAGACGGCTGAGGGTGGACAGCCTGCTGCAAATGCTGCAAACGAACCATAGCTACATATTCGGTCTGTCGCAGATAGATACCCTGCAACAGTTGTTGGCGGACAAGGAGACACACCTGCACCAAATCATGCAGGTGTTCCACCGGCAGGACAAAGCCGACAGCCTGCTGGTGAACCATCTGCCAGAAGCTGCAAGGCAAGCGACACAGACCCGTACCGTCGTGCAGAAGAAGAAAGGCATAGCCGGATGGTTCGGCGGCAAGGAAACGGTGCAAGTGCCCGCCTCGTCCGACAAGCTCCGCTCGCTGAACGAACAGCTTATCGCCCTGCAAGCGGAGCGGATACGCAACATGGAGAATTACACCGACAGCCTGCGCATCCGCAACAGGGAACTGAACCGCAAACTGTTCGCCCTGCTCGGTAACATCAGCGACCATGCACAAGCCGCCTTCCGGGACAGGGAAGAGCAGATAGCCCAAGCGCACCAACGCTCCACCTCCATCATCACCGGGCTGATCATCGCCGCCATCCTCCTGCTGGTGTTCTCGTACCTGATTATCCAGAAACATCTGAAACGGGATTCGCTGCTCAGGAAAAAGATGGAGGGTGTCATTGACCGGAATAATGAACTGCTGGAAACGCATAAAAACGTCATACTTACTATCTCGCATGACATACGCGGCCCCCTGAACATCATTTACGGATATGTCGAACTGGCAAAAGATACCCGGGACAGGAAACGCAGGAATCACCATTTGGAAAATATCGAAACGGAGTGCAAACATATCCTGCACCTGCTGAACAATCTGCTGGACGTGTACCGCCTGAACGAGTCCAAGGAAACCTGCAACAATGTACCGTTCAACCTTAATGATCTGTTGGAACGTATTGTGACCGGATTTTCACATATTGCCAATAATAAGGGAATCATATTCCACCATGATTCCCAAAATACGGATGTCGTACTGTGCGGTGACATGGATCGTATCTCTCAAATTATAGACAATCTACTGACGAATGCTGTGAAGTTTACAAACGCCGGTATGATACAGTTCAATGTCCGATATGAAAATGGAATGCTTTATATAGAAATAAAGGATACGGGAATCGGTATGGATCAAGACACCGTTTCGCGTATCTTCCGTCCGTTTGAACGCCTGTCGTCTGAGGCGAATGCCGAAGGTTTCGGGTTGGGCTTGCCCATCACAAAAGGATTGGTCAAACTTTTAGGAGGCAGCATTGATGTGGAAAGTAAAATCGGGCATGGCAGCACATTTCGTGTATCCCTGCCGTTAGCGGTTTCCAATGAGAAAATCAATAGTGAAGCGTCGGCAGTTCCGCAAGACCGTCTGCCATTGCCACAGCGCGTACTTGTTATAGACAATGACACATTACAACTGGAAATAGCCAAGGAAATGCTTGAACGCAACGGAGTATCGTGTACCACCTGTTCCAATGCCAAAGAACTGGTCAATGAGATGCGCAGGCAGGATTACGACTTGCTGCTAAGTGACATACAGATGCCGGAAACCAACGGTTTTGAAATTCTGGCATTGCTTCGCAAATCCAGCATCGGAAATTCACACACAATTCCGATAGTAGCCATGACTGCACGAGGAGAAGGAGAAAAAGAGGCATTCATAAAGGGCGGATTCACGGACTCCATCCACAAGCCGTTTTCCATGAGAGAACTGTTGGATATGGTCTCTTCTGTGGTGTCACGCGATGTGGAAGAGTCACATACACCGGATTTTGCCACGTTCACGGCAGATGTGCTTGATAAAAGAGAACTGCTAAGAACTTTCATTATCCAGTCCGAACAAAATATGGCAGACTTGCAATCGGCAATAAAGACAGGGGACATTGAAAAGCTCCATGACATAGCCCACGAGATAAAGCCCTCGTTGGAGTTGTTACGGGCCGATGCTCCACTGGTAAAACTCCGCACCACGTTAAACGATTCTGCATGCGATATGAATACCGTCAATGAACAGGTGAAGCTGCTGATAGGACACATCTCCGGACTTATAACAGAAGCTGAAAAGGAAATAAAGAAAATGAGCGATGAAACAGAAGGTACTGATAGTTGAAGACAATATAAGTTTGTCACAACGCCAGAAAGACTGGCTTGAACAGGCGGGGTACGATGTAATGACCGCCATGCGTGAACCGGCCGCACGTGCATTGATACGCAAGCATCGGTTCGACTTCATATTGTCCGATGTGCGCTTGCCTGAAGGTGACGGAATATCGCTTTTAGAGTGGCTCACAAAAGAGAAGAAAGACATTCCATTCATAGTGACAACGGAATACGGGTCTATACCGGATGCGGTACGCGCCATCAAGTTGGGGGCAAAAGACTATCTGCCCAAGCCGGTACACCGGGAACACCTGCTTGAACTGGCGGAAGAGATATTCCGTCCGCTCGCGACTGTCCGCACGAAACCGAAAGACCTGTTCAGACGTACCTGCCCTAAAATACTTGAGGTGGAGAGATACGCGAGGATAGTAGCCCCGTCGGATATGTCGGTGCTGATACTCGGTGCCAACGGTACCGGCAAGGAGTCCGTGGCACAGGGCATTCACGCGAACAGCGGACGTGACGGCAAGTTTGTAGCGGTCAATTGCGGAGCGTTGCCACGCGAACTTGCGGCATCCCTCCTGTTCGGACACGAGAAAGGCGCCTTCACCGGTGCGGATACGGCAAAGAACGGATATTTCGACATGGCAAAAGGCGGTACGCTCTTCCTGGATGAAATCGGCACGATGCCTATTGACATACAGTCCATGCTCCTTAGAGTGTTGCAGGAGAATACCTATACCCCTATCGGCAGCGACAGGGAGCGGATGGCAGACGTGCGGATTGTGGCGGCAACGAATGAAAATCTGGAACGGGCCATCAAGGAAGGACGATTCCGGGAAGACCTGTACCACCGTCTGGCAGAGATGGAAATCAGGATGCCATCTTTGGCCGAGTGTGCTGATGACATTTTGCCTTTGGCGGAATTTTTCCGTGAACGGTTTTCCAAAGAACTTAAGAAAGAGACAAAAGGCTTTTCAAAAGATGCCATATACCGACTTCGTTCTTATCGTTGGCCGGGCAATGTCAGGGAATTGCAGAACCGGATCAAACGGGCGGTGTTGCTTACGGAAACCCCTGTATTGGAGTTGCCGGACTTGAACGCAGACAGTCAGACTGATATTCGGATTACGGAGAAAACTCCGGACATATTGCCTTTGAAAGACGAAAACAGCGAGAGGGAAGCCATTGCAAATGCCCTTCAAGCGTGCAACGGGCATCGTGAACAGACCGCACGATTGTTGAATGTAAACTCTTCAACACTGTACCGGAAGATGAAGAAATACGGGATAAGATAATCCCCGATATTCTATCTATTTCCGGCAACAGTGTTGACACAGAATATATTGAAATGATTTTTCAATCCGACTGAAATTTTGTAAATTTGCAAAAGATTTGGCAGGGTATAGCCTTGCCGGTCTGAAACATAGAAGAAAACCGGTGGAGGGAAAACCCCTCTGCTGATTATATAACATAAGAGCGCAAGCTTCTCGGACAGAAATCTGGTAAATTGACGTTAAAGGAGAATGATTGCGTAATGCTTATGCTATGCTCTGTCATAGCGTGGTGTTGCGTGTTCTCCTTTAGGCTTTACCAGAGCCTCTGTCTGAGTGCGTGGCTACCACGCTTCTTTTTTTAGACGGACAGGTATGGCAAGAATACAAATCATAACGGCAGTGACATTGGACGGTTATCTTCCCGACCCGAATGAAGAGTTGTTGCAATGGGTGAAGACGGACAGCCAAGGTTTCCCGTTCTGGCACGAGAGGAGTACCTTCACGCTGTTTCCCGGCTATCCCATGCTGGACTTGATTTGTGAAAAGGACGAGAAACCGGACTCCTTTACCTTTACCTCAGAAATATCCGACCCAAAGAGCCTTGACTTGCTACACGGGCTTTCCATCTACCACCTCATTGACGAAATCATCATCTACATTCTTCCTCTGACAACAGGCAACGGTACGGACTGCCTGCATCGACTTCCGGTCAATCGTTGGAAACTTTACAGGACAGTTGCTTTCAAAAACGGGATTGTCCGTCTCATTTATCGCAAATCCTCGCGATAGTCCATTGCATCCTGCAAGGAAATCTTGCAATTTGCAAGATTCGCCATTTATTCATTTTTACAGCCTCAGATTTTTATTTCACTGATATACAATGTTATATCAGTTCCTCTTGGTGTCTATCGGTGTCATTGGTACGCTGTTGGCCTTATAATATGATATAACCTGTTGCGCAACAAGGTGTAAGCAAACGATAAGTTACACTTAAAACAGATTACTCATGTTACAGATAAACAGCGAGATGTTCGCCCAAATCATGGAACGGTTCGACAGGATAGAGCGGGCATTGGAGCGTATGAACAAGCTGAAGGAATGCCTGGACGGCGACACGCTCTTGGACAACTACGACCTGTGCCGGCTGCTCGGCATCACCAAACGCACGCTGGCGCGTTACCGCCAGAAGAAGCTCGTGACCTATTACATGATTGACGGGAGAACCTACTACAAGGCATCCGAAGTGGAGGCGTTCCTCAACCAAAAGGGCAAGTCATTGCCGGCGAGGTTCAGACATCAGCCAAATGTTTAATTAAAATGAAGCAAGGATTATGGAAATAATATGTGTTGACAAACAGACTTTTGAAGAATTGCGTGTCCGGTTCTGTGATTTTGAGGAACGGATGACGCGGGTATGCCGTCCGGCCGAGGACCTCGGCTTGAAAAACTGGCTGGATAATCAGGAGGTGTGCGATGTACTTCGCATCAACAAGAAGACACTACAGGTATATCGCAACAAAGGGATATTGCCTTTCAGCCGTATCAAGAACAAGCTGTTCTACAAGCCTGAAGACGTACAGAGATTGTTGGATTTGAATTATCACCCTTTAATAAAAAGCAGATTATGAGCTATCATTTCTTGGACGACAAAGACCCTCGGATCGACGTGATGTTTCAAGGGCTGGAAAAAATGGAGAAGATGCTCTCCGTGATTGAGAAGATGCCGAAATCCCTCTTTAACGGTGAGCGCTTCCTCACTGACGAGGAACTCTCCAAAGTCCTGCGGGTAAGCAGGCGCACATTGCAGGAGTACCGGACATTCGGGGTGGTTCCTTATTACATGGTGCAGGGCAAGACTCTGTATAAGGAATCGGATATTCTGAAGATACTGGAGGATTCCTACAAGCGTTGCCGGGAAGAACAACGATGGGTATAGCATCGTTCACTAAAAGAGACGGAGAAATGATTTCCTTTTTACAAAGGGCATTTCTCCGTTTTTATTTTATGCCATTTCAGACTTTCTTCCCCGTTTTTTCTTGACGATGAAATCTTCTTCGCAAAGCTGTATCTGTTTTCCGAAACCTGTGGACTTTAGCCGTTTCATATCCTCGTCCACTTTGGTGTCCGTTACTTGGGCATACAGCTGGGTGGTGGAAATGGAGTTGTGTCCCATCATGCGGCTGACCGTCTCTATCGGCACACCGAGCGAGAGGGTGATGTGGGTCCCGAAATTATGCCTGGCCTGATGGTAGGTCAAATCAAAGCCATATACCTGTCCCAGCTCTCGTGTCAATGTTATAAAATATCCACGATTGTAAACATTGAATACCTTGTCCCCGGTTCTTTGGCTACGATATTTCTCGATGATTTGAAGGGGAATATCCAACAGGCGGACAGACGAAAGCGTATCCGTCTTTTGCCTGTGGATGTGAATCCACCATGTGCCGTCCTCAGCCTGCGTGACATCATTGACCGACAGTTTTTTCAAGTCCGCATACGCCAATCCGGTAAATGTCGAGAAAATGAACATATCCCTTACGAATTGCAGTTGAGGCTTCTCCACCGGGGTGGTCATCAGTGTCTTCAAGTCCTCCAATTTCATGTGCCGGCTTTTTCTTTTTGGCAGTTCGGGATGCAGGCGGCAGTAAGGGTCACGGCGCAATGTCCCCTGGCTGACCGCCCGCATTGTCAGCTTCTTCAGGCGGTACAGGTGTTCATGTACGGTCTTGGGTTTTTGGTTGCGGTTCGTGCGCAGGAACAACTCGAAGTCGTCATAAAACGCACGGTCAAGGCTTCTCAATGTCACGTCCTCCACGCCTTTCTTCTCCTGAACAAAAGCGGAAAGGTGCTTGTAGGAACGCTTGTAGGAGTCGTATGTTTCCTGTATGCGGTCTATCCCGATACGCTTCTTGAACTCCTCGTTATGCTCCCTGAACAAGGCAAGCAGGGTAAGTGGTTTCTGCCCGATGCCTTTGACTGCATTCTTGACAAGTTCCGCTGTAATGAACCCCAGACTGTTCTTTATCCTGTCGTAATGTCCGGTTATCTCGTCTGTCAGGTCATCTATGGCACGGTTCACCGTAACTGCATTTTCACTCCGTCCGTCGGCGCGTCCTTTGTCGGGATTCCAAATAGAGGGATTGACGGATACTTTGGTTCCTATCTGTGCCCATTCGGCATCGATGCTTACCTTGCACAATAACTGGCACATTCCGTCCTTGCGGACTTTCGTGCGGTTTATATAGAACAATACGGCAAATGTACTACGCCGCTTGATATTCTGGTTTTCCATATTCTTTTCCATGTTCTTGTTTTTTTAAGAGGTAATCAAATCACGACGGAAAAACGTTCCGATATTTTCCGGTTCAAAGTCCTTGTGTCGGAATCAATCTTGTCATCGGTCACTTTCGCGTAAATACGTGTGGTTTCAATCCGGCTATGTCCGAGCATTTTGCTGACGGTTTCAAGAGGAACCCCATGCGAAAGGGTGATTTCCGTGGCGTAGGTGTGCCTGGCTACATGAAATACCAGCGGACGGTTGATGTTGCAAATCCGGGCAATCTCTTTCAGGTAGAGATTCATGTTGGAATTACAATACATCGGTAGCAGCCTGTTATCAGAAACGGCATCACTGTACTTTTTCAGAATCTGTAACGGCAAGTCCAACAAGGGGATTTCAAATTCTATCTTGGTCTTCTGGCGGGCACTTTTAATCCACCATGTGCCGTCTTCCGCAAGCGACAGGTTTTCTTTTGTCAGCGAGCGCATATCCCTGTATGAAATGCCGGTGAAGCAGGAAAACAGGAACATGTCACGGACAAGGTAAAGTGTCTGCCTATGGAGCGGAGTGGTCATAAGCCGTTGCAGCTCTTCATCGGTAAGATACTTCTGCACCGCTTTCGGACGAACCGGCTCGTAACCCATGAACGGATAAACGGTAATGATACCGTCAGCGATAGCCTCACCCACGATGGTTTTCAGTTGGACGGTCAGGTTGATGACGGTTCCGGGAGCGAGATTGCGTTCGGTACGAAGGTACAGGTCGTATTTGTCGATGAAGGAGCGGTCCAATGCCGAGAAAGGAATATCCGTTAGCCTGTATTTTTCTTGCAGAAACTTCTCAATGTGCCTATAGGCATTGCGGTATGCCTGCAAACTTTTGGCTGTGCGGTTGACTCCAACTCGCTTTTCAAAGTTGTTGATGAATTGCCTGAAATAGCTCAACAGTGTTTCCTGCCCGCTTGCCATTCCAAGCAAAATGCTTTTCACTTCCTCAGCGGTCACACCGTCACGGACGGCAGACTGCTCGTTATAGATACTCAACGCCACCGCACGGATCTCATCCAGCCGGTTGTTGATTTCCTTTGCCGTCACACTCTTGCCAGACGCACGCCCCGAAGTCCATCGGGATTGCGGCACTTTCATCTTCACGCTGAATGCCGCTTCAGAGTATTTTCCGATGTTCAACTTAGCCATTACCGGACATTCGCCATTGGCATCCGCCTCGCTCTTTTTCAGGTAGAACGACACCTTTACATTTGCCTGATTCATAACCTATTCCTTTGTTTGCAAAATTATTATATAGCGAGCAAATGAATGGCATGAAAAATATAGCGGAATATAGAAAAAGCCCCCTTGACTTCCAATCTGAGACTGTATTTTTTCCTGATACGGAAAATTTTGACTAACTTTGCATTAGCAAAAAACAGACAGAACAGCGTTCTTGCGGTGGTGAACAGGGGTAGAAAAACAGTTTTGGAAGTAAATTTCATACCTATTTTCAATCCCGAAAAGGCAACGGATAAGTAGCGATTTGTTTGCCTAACTCCCCAAAAACAGGTCAAAAACCTCAAATGGAAGAATGTGGAACAA
>ERZ779764.230-NODE-230-length-9688-cov-7.25901_pt1 | contig 9688 bp, 9 predicted proteins | sample MGYA00511255_ERZ779764 | MGnify/ENA primary metagenome ERZ779764 (study PRJEB29588, sample SAMEA2151677) | human gut metagenome | biome: human gut; feature: human-associated habitat; material: faeces | place: Denmark | collected 2008/2010 ...
TTTCGGCAATAATATTTTACAATTCAACGTTTACGTCATGGTGCGTGTCATGGATGCAACGCTTGTAGTTGATAAGATTGCGTAGTTGCTCAGTAGGCGTCTTCATTACATTGAAACGATAAAGCACTGTCAGTCTACAAGCCGCCATCACTACGACAAGAAGACAGACATTCATTTTTATTAATAAACCATAAATAACAATAGTGGCAGGGGGGAAAAAATTTATCGTAAACATTTTTCTTCATATCTTTGCAGGTCCTTTCATGTCAGGACGACAGCATAGCTGTCACAATTGACACATTTGAATGAATAAGTATTTTTAGAAAAAATCTTCAATAGGGATTAATAAATTATGAAGAGTAAAAGTTATCTGCTTTCTTTTGCCAAGGCAAAAGGAAACATTGTGGCTGTCGCTTTGGCCGCAGTGCTGATGGCTGCAAATGCTACTGTGGCCTCGGCACAAAATAAAGCGACTGCAAGCAACGGAACAGAAAATACTATTGGAGGTGTTGACAACCTTTATGGCATTGATCCTTCGTCAGCAATTTGTACAAACAAAGGACTGGCTGAAACCGACGGAGATAAGATTGTGTGTCTGTATAATGTCGGTGCCAAAAAGTTTCTGAGTGTTGGTGGCAAGTGGGGTACCCATGCCTCGCTGGATGGTTCACCATATCCCATTTATATGATATGGAATGGTAGTTCACAAACGTATTTCCTGCAAAGCAAAGTGACAGGTTCTAGTACTGGCTCATATATGGGAATCTTCAAGGATAAAGATGGGGTAAATGGGGTCTTTATGGATAGAAGTGAAAATTGCGCTATCAGATTTGAAAAAGCCAAGGACTATTCAGCAACGAACAAGGTGTATCTCGTCAAAATCAACACAGCCAAACCTCCATTTGACCAATTGGGTTATCTCACTGCTTATCCCAACGACGAGAATAAGCTCTGCGATTATAAGACAAGCTTAGCCACAGAGGGCACCCCAGAATACAAGAATCAGGAGTGGAAGGTGATTACAAAGAATGAGTATTACCTGCTCTTCAACACAGCCCCTGCATATATGAAATCGCCTGTCGATGCCTCTTTCCTTATTACTTGTCCTGATTTCAGAGTAAATGATACGGATGCTGCAAAATGGCTAATCGGAGGTGAAAATTTACCTGATGATGTAAAGAGCCACGTGTACTTTGGAGACAAAAAAATGTACAAGACGTATAACATAATTGGCAACACAAAAGATGACGCTTGGACAGGTAGAACTGAACCCCATCACCAAAAATACGGCCAGTATTTCTACTGCTACACCAAAGGCTTGCGCGGCTTCAATATCTACCAGGACGTGAAGGTACACAAGGCAGGATGGTACCTGCTGCGATGCAACGGATTCAGCACAGCGAACAGTTCGGAGAGCATCACTACGAACGGCAAACCGCTTGCAAACCTGTTCATTACAGTGCTCGATGCCGACGGCAAGCCGATTGATGATAAATACTCAACAGCAACCCTCGACGGTATAAGTCAGGCTGATGCCGAGACGCTTGGCAATACATACGAAGGAGCCGGTATCGGACGTGCCTTCTTCGAGGGAAAGTATGAGAACCAGGTGCAGGTATGTCTCGACAAAGCCCCGAATGGGAATGAAATATCGGACAAGAATCCCGTTACGCTCCGCATAGGCTTCTACGTAGACCCTACAGACAAGTCGAAGGCTGACGCCAACGAGCTGACCGCCGTAGACAACTTCAAACTGCTTTATGCCGGACCGCGACGCAACCCGGAGCTGATTCTCGATGAGGAGTCTACCGACCTGCGCTATCTGACCGAGGCTAAAGACGAATACAAGAACACCGTGCTGCATCTGAACCGCAAGCTGAACGCCAATATGTGGAACTCGCTCATTCTGCCCGTAGACCTGACATGGGGACAGATGAAACGCACGTTCGGAGATGCCGTGAAGGTGGCAAAGCTTGCGGCACTGACGGAAAACAGCGTGCAGTTCGTGACCGTGGAGCCAAAGAACGACGATGACGTGATGGTAACAGCATTCGAGCCATATATCGTCTTCCCGCCATATACACAGGTGAAGTCGCCAGCCTACACCGTAGAACACTTCTACACATCAGAGGGCGAGAACAACGACGAATGGCTGGATAAAGACTACAAGCCGTCTAAGGACGAAAACAACCGACTGACGAAGACCTTGAAAGCCGACCACTACGACATCACGATGGTGACGCTCGACAGGAAGAAGCTGGAGAAGTATTTAAACACCACCAATTGGGAGTCAACAACAACCGTCTCTGCCACCGGCGGTGGCATGGTCTGCAAAGGCACTATGGCGAAGACATACGAGAATGGCAAGATTATCTCGGGCAGAGACGACCTCAACGGCGACTACTTCATGTATAAGGGAAAGCTGATACAGGTGCCGCACAACGAGAATGGCAAACAGTATTCATACGGACTGAAGGCGTTCCGCTGCTGGTTTGAGCTGACGGACAAAACTTCTGGAAAACCGAGCCTGGTTTCGCTGCTCATCGACGGAGTGGAAGACAGCACCACAGGCATCGCCGACATACACTACAGCACCGACTGCACATCCTACAAGCGTGGCATAGATGGCGTGTTCAACATGAACGGACAGATGGTGCGCCGCAGTTGCAGCCTGGAGGGACTGCCTAAGGGAATGTATGTAGTGGACGGAAAGAAGATAATTATCAGATAAGCCCAAAATAGCAGTTACGCAAAATGAAGAAGAACTATATAACTCCAGAAATAAATGTGATACAGCTCGAGGTCCTCTGTAGCGGAGGCTTCGGAGCGGCGACCGTATTCAAAGGAAGTACCAAGGGAGAATGTATCGGCAACTTTGAGGTGAAAGACGAGCAAACGACCAAGACTGAATACAAAGACTTGTGGGGAAACAGCGGTAATTGGGGCGATGACTGACACCATCGTCTGCTATAGAAACAGATAATGAAAAGCGTAAAGGGCTGGATTCCGGATTTGGAATCCAGCCCTTTGTCTTTTTCACACTTCCTTCCAATCCTCCAATCCTTTTCCCTTATCATCCAGCTCTATTGCAAGAGCAAAGCCTGAATCTCTTGCGCATAGAAAGTAGGCAAGTTTCTGTTTCAATCCTAAATATTCCTTAAGAAGACCGACTGGTTAAAATGCAACGATACAGGCGTAAAGAGGAATATTCGTCATCCAATCCTGCTGCTCATAAGGTAGCATAGAGAAACGAAGACCTTTAAGCCCGGGATTTCGGGTGATGAAGGTGCGAAGGGATTTCGACTTCACATTCACTTCCGCCTTCACCTCTATCGGCACCACATGGTCTTTATACGCCGCAAGGAAATCTATCTCTATCGTTGAATTATCCACAGAATGATAGTATAATGAGATGCCCTGGCTTGTGAGTCAAGTACACACTTTTTCTAACGAATATCAGATAAAACTACACACTTTTTCTGACGAATATCTGGCAAAACAATACACTTTTTCTAACGAATAATCAACCAAGTACACACTTTTTCTAATGAAAAAGAGACAACCTGCAAGAGCTTTTAGGGATAATATCCACTAAAGCTACTTACAGATTGTCTCACTACTAACCGGATTGCTTAACGCAACTAAAACAATATTTATTGGTCTTACGGGATTTGGAGTGATGGCATACCCAATCGTAGCGCTTTGCAGGGGCCGCCCCTGCAAAGCGACAAATGGCATCGATTTTATAGGATAAAATATTTTACAAATGGTCGTCTGAGAATCGATTCTTTTCAACCAAGCAGTCTCTTGGTTGTAAATGACGCGATTATGGGTGGTTTTTGCAAATGATTGATTATTAGCGGGTTATGTCTTTAGCGGTTTTTTGGCATTGCAAATTCGCTAAAATGGCGTTGCCGTTACGGTGCAATCGCGATGCGATTACGGTGTAACGGCGACGCGATTACGGTACAATCGCGATGCGATTACGGTGTAACGGCGACGCGATTGTACCGTAACGGCAAACAAAAATGGCCGAAAACCCGCCGCCGGCGTTGTCAAGAGGCAGAAGGCTACCCTTTTTCCGCTCTATTTGCACCTGTTTTCAAGTGTTAAATTTCGGCAATAATATTTTACAATTCAACGTTTACGTCATGGTGCGTGTCATGGATTAATACAAGGCCGATGCTGTGTCGCCTTCTTTCGTAAGAACCATCACTCCAAATTCCGTAAGAGCCAGATTTTTCTTCTCCCCTATGTCAGTTTTTGTCGCATCCAGATTGTAGTTTTGCCGCATGAAATGACAATAGCTATAATACAGAGTTTCGCTGGAATCAGAAGTCAGAGAAGTAAATGGAAGATATCACTCCCTTTGGTCGTTCGGGAAGTTAAGGGACAATAGCCTTCTCGCGCAAGATATAGAACATTCGTCCCTCTAACTCCCTTGATTCTCTTAACTCCTAAACTTGAGAAAGATCAATAACTATATATAAAAGGTATGAATACATCAAAAAGAGGCTGCAGAAGTCCTTGAAGAGTGAAATATAAGAGGAATCCGCAAGAATTCTTGTTTAAGGTTGGGGGATTCACCTGATTTTTACTAAATTTGCCATCGGATTAGTGACAGGGCAGGTGAAAGTCCTCGCTTGAAGTCGCTATGATGCAGAGAAACAAGATAATCTTGTGGACACGAGCAAACTATTCAGTTCTGTAGGTTGAAATCTGGTAAATTGAAACGTAGAAAGAACGAGAATCTGTTTGAGCGAGTCTACACCGTCATAGGTGTGGATTCCTCTTTCACATTTTCTTTTCTACGGGTTTTACCAGAGCCTAACTTACAAGGAAGTGAAGAAAGTAGGGGTTCGCACCATTCTTTTTTTCACTTATGAACTTGTTTGGTTCGCAGATTTTTCCCATCTTTGCAGAAGATTAGCTGCATATCAGCATAATAAAAGTAAATGATCTGCTGTTTCGGCTGAAAAGCAGGGGCAGCATATACAATAACTTAAAAACGGAATGCTTATGAGTAAGGTATTTCAAGTAAAGCCTAAGCGCCTTAAACGCTCTAACGGTACTGTCCTCACTCCCGATATGGTAGTGACAGTAACAACCATGCAGCACACCGCCACCCCTTTTTACAATGGAGCCAAGGAGGTGCAAGAGGCATACATGCGCATCTATACTTTCGACTACAAGAAAGCATGCTGCAATCCGAATGATTTTGAATTTAAGAAGTTGGACTAAAAATAATATAAAAACAGAATTGTTATAATGGAAAAACATGATTTGACAAAAAAGAGTGGATATGATAAAGCAATAGCTCTTTTGAATGTATGTAGTAAGACTTTTCCAATGTTAACGGTTTACTACAAAGTCGCTAAATGGATTTTTGACTCAAACAGCGCGGAGAAGCAAGGAAAAATAGCGGAAGACCTCATAAAAGTAGGAAAGGAAAGAGGTGTAGATGAAATGGAAATCACATTAGACAATAAAAAGGGACTCCATTTTGATGCACCAATTGATGAAGGTATTAAAATTGACACAGTGTTGGGGTCTGATGAAAAAGTTAGAATACGAGTGAAATACAAATAATAGAGGCGATATAAATTAAAGCGTGTAAATGTCATAAAATGTATGGCACATTGCAGCCTTTGTTTCTAAAGTTTGCGAAATACAATAGAGAACATAAATGTAATATAGCAAAAGTGATGAGTACAACTACCCTTACAACAAAGCCTGGCACCAACCTGATGCAAGAAGAAATGGAATATTGTATTGCAGAAATACAAGCTATAGAAACTGAGCTTAATGCACAGTTTGAGGTTCTTGGTGAGCAGATTGATACTGGTTTCAAACAAATTGGCGAACTCACCAAGCATGGTATTCAAGTGGCCAAATCAATTGGTAGAACCTTTGACAGCGAATATGCTGCTATTGGTACAACAGCTATGGTTTTTGCAGGGGCGGCAGTCTTTGGAGCTATAGAAAAGATGAATGCAGCCCGAGTACATAATGCTGCATTGGACAAGATGCTTAAGCTCAAGAAAAAGCTTGCGTCAGAAAAATTAGCGAAAACGGAAAAACTCGCAGAAAGAGCTACGAAGGTACAAGAACGAATAGGCCAATTAGTGGAAGTAGAGACAGAAAAGACATATGCTAAGGAGGACGTGGAAAATCCTTTGTTCAAATTGCAACTTGCCAACATGCAGCGAATAATGAATATCTATCGCTTGTCTAGCTATTCTAAGATATTAGTTGATTTTTTATGCTCGGAATATCGTGCATGGAACATAGGTAAGCATTGCTCATCAAAGAATAGACCAACTTATTTTGATGCGAATTCTATGATTGCAAAGAGACTCTGCCCCAACCATAATATGGAGTGTGAACTGAGCAGACTTGAAAAAAACAAGAACTTGTTAGGAGCGGATGTATTCATTGTCACAGATATAGCGTTGCTTAGCCCTATCCTTTGCAAATACGGATTTGACAGCAACGATTATGATGACGAAGTGCGCTATTACAATCTTCTGACCGAGGAACTTGAGATAATACACCCCGACGTGTGCCTTTTCTTCACTGGGCCCAACTACGATGGAGATATCCGGCAGAAGATTTCAGACATAGAGTACCATGAATTTGCAGGTTATTGTGTGCGCAAGGTGGCGAAACTCTGTTCGAAGCATCTGACGAAGCTCTCTTACCGCACATATCATCCTGGCTATGGCAACCGTATTTCCGAAACTTATCAAGATATACCTAAAATCCGCAACCTGTAATATTTTTGATATCTGGGGTTGCGGATACCTCTCTAAAACGACTCGTTTTCGTAAAGAATCCTTATGGTGTAGTCGCAAGAGACAAAATCCCTTTACCCCATGATGCGACTTGAGGCAATACGCAAAAGACAACGAAGATTTTAGGCTATGGCGAAAACGGAGCTCTTTACTCATATTTATCAACTTTAATTCCGGCAACGGGTTGTTAATAGAATGTTTAATCGTAGAAATAATTCAAACAAAACATAAGATGAAAATACAAAAGAGACTATTTATTATCAGATTATTTTCAGCTACATTGCTTTTCTCCTTTTCTCTTGTTCTATCTGCACAAGGATATATGAAAGAGAAAAGAATTTACCTGTTGGATGTTACAGGGTCTATGTCTGGTTTTGGTGGCTCAGAAAATATCTTTGATAGTGTGAAAAGTCAATTGATATCAGCTATCAATGAAGTGGATGAATCCAATACAGAAATTGAAGTTATTCCTTATGCAGATAAACCTGGTTCCATTATTACAGGCTCTAAAGAAGATGTCATATCTGAACTTAGTAATATCAAAGCTACGGGAAAAAACACCAATATAGATGCAGCATGGAGAAAAGGAGTTAGTAGGATTGACAATACAAGAGTGAACTATATGTTTCTTCTCACAGACGGCAAACATAATAGCGGTCCTACGTATTACTCTTTTTGCCAAACAATATGTGATTGGAAAAATGTATCTTTAGGTAAGTACGTATTCGCATTTTATGTCATGTTAACTCATAATGCAGAGGATGAAACTATACAGAAGGTAGCTGAAGAAACACCGCAAATGTGGTCTATAAAGAACATGAATGTAAATGTTACATTTGTCCTCATGCCATTTAAGTTGAGATTAAATACTTTCAATGGCGGCGTGCGTCAACTTAGAATTTCTCGATGCAATCATTTTGGCGAATTAGCCAAAGTGAAAAACTTCAGTGTTATTCTTGACAAAAATCCATACTACAAATTGGAATCAGCAACTCTCGACACAAAAAAGCATAAGATTAATTTCAAGATTCTCCCATTGAAACCTCAAAAAAAACTTCCGGTTAGCACTACCATTAAAGCTAAGATTGTTTACAATCAGAAGGCAACAACTTTATTGTTCTTTACGCCTGATAACTTTGAGATAGTTGTTGAAAACAGGGGCAAGAGAAAAATGAAGTTCTATCAGGATGAGGAGAAAGCCAGTATTAACATTAAGGAGAAATAGTTTATGAAGAATTTTTTTTTCTTATTGATTGCAATCGTCTTTATGGCATCTTGCAACGATGAACCTCAGGCACAATATGATTTAGGGGTTAAAAAGGTCTCAGACCCATTTTGCGGTGTTTTCGCTAATCTAAAGACTCCTTTCTTTGTAGGTTCATTAGATTGGCCTGTTTTTAAGCAGATTGGATTCAAGCCCGACAGCATAAATTCAACCGCGTATTATTTTAATGTAGATTTTGACGAAGAAAGCGTAAGACAAAAAGCCAAGGCAAATTTCTGCATCTTAGATGAAAAGAAAAAGCCGCTGGAAGGTGTCGATTTGTACTGCAACGGCAAAAAAACAGATGATGGGCATTTCTCTGTTACGGCAGCTAAAGGAGCAAAACAGCGTATAGATCTTAGAATAGATATTCCATATGAATGGAGTGATACAATTGTAAATGGATATATTGCTGTTGACGAATCTCAAATAGATGAAGTTAATGAAATTGATTTACAAGAAAGCAATATAGTCGGTACTTTTCATGCTGCTCAAGAAATTTGTCTAAGTTGGGGCTTTTGGCTAATGTGGCTACTTCTGGTTGTTGTTGCCATTTGCATCGTGGCTCTGGTTTTATGGCTCTTGTACCATTTTTTGATAATGGTCATTAGAAGAATTGCATCATTCTTTTCATCGTTAGATAGTAAGGTTCGTATGCATAAAAAGATGAATGAACTAGAAAAGAAAAATAAAAAAGAAAAGAAAAAGAAGCAAACTCCACGACGTATTCCTTTCTTTGAACCAAGAATAGGTAATAATTACAGCAGAGGATTACTTGGAGTTAAAACGATGGTTTTCGGTGCTTCTGCATATTGTCCCCATATAACTTGCCTACATTATCTTAAATGTACGCGAGATAGCCAGCCATACGATGACAAATGTCCAGAATATTCTGTTCGTGGAGTAAAACTTCATGATACTCCAACAGATGAAGTAGATAATTTCCTTGATGGTGAGGACTATTCCACTTACAAGATTTTCTCAGAGTTTTTATGTAGATTTTACAAGAAGAAAGGAAAGACTGAAATTAACGATTATTCTTACGTTTGGAATCATATAGGTTTCCAGGAGTATGTTCAACATATACTCGGTGGAATTGGAGGAGAGTTCGTACCGACTTTGACTTCTGATGTGAGAGACGAGGATTTTCTGGCTTTTTCTAAAGTACTAAGCAAATATAACCCCAAACTGATAATTGTATGGGGTAAAACTGTTAAAGATTCAATTAGATCGCGTATTCATATGGAACCTGTTCGGGGATGGGATGAGGTTTGTAGAGCAAGATTTAATGGCCAAACATTCATATTTTGCTTTTTGCATCACCCTTCAATGGGATTTAGCTATGACAAAAATCTAATATTACTGGAAGTGGCCTATGATAATGCTAATTGAAGAGATGTTAAATCCACTCCAAGAAAAGGTGAATGAAATCCGAAACGATAAAGCAAACAAGGAGGCTAAATTAGAGGAAGCCAAGGCAGCCTTAGACGGTTTGCTTGAGAAGAAGACAATATTGGAAGTACAGTTGGAAGAGGTGTCCTCTTTAAACCCAAATCGGTCATTAGGATTTCTCTGTGTCGTACGGCAAAGAGAAATCCTTTAATTTTTCCCATATAGATAAGAATGATTG
>ERZ779764.258-NODE-258-length-8837-cov-1.57994_pt1 | contig 8837 bp, 6 predicted proteins | sample MGYA00511255_ERZ779764 | MGnify/ENA primary metagenome ERZ779764 (study PRJEB29588, sample SAMEA2151677) | human gut metagenome | biome: human gut; feature: human-associated habitat; material: faeces | place: Denmark | collected 2008/2010 ...
AAGCAGATGGCGCAGGTGAATTTGGAAATAGTATAAGGGTTCTTATTTGTCTTCTTCCGCCAAGAACGCTTTTTCCTGTGCTAAAATGTCGCAGAGTTTCACCAGTTCGGCATCCGTAAGCGTAACACCTTTGCCCATCTTCTCGTGGTTGAGCGTCCATTTCCGCAGGTCGTATTTGGGTTCTCTCCCGTTCCAGCTGACTCGATTGAGTTCAAGCCGCCACTGACCTTCCTCCGAAATCACACCGATTTCATTGACGATTTCGTACTTAATTTCCCGCTCGTTCTTCATATTTGCACCTCATTTCTTCCATGTTATGCACCATGCCGTTTGATTACCAGTTGCCTTTGCGCCGCGCTTCTCCAATTTGGATTGAAAGCCAAACTTGTTGCGCAGCTCAATAAGCTGCTCGACTTTTCCAGAATCATAGTAAACCCATAGCAAGCCCGATGATTTGCGGTTGTCAAGATAGCGGAATCCTCTTTCCGTCAGTGCGGCAAGCAAATCATCTTCCGGCAAGGGCATAACAAGCTGCTCTTCCCCGCTCTCTTTCGGCTTTTCCGGCTCTTTTTCCTTTATCGGAGGCAGGTCAACCAGCTCAAAAGGCATTGTAATCTGCTCCGCTTGTCTTTCGCTCGGTTGTTCTGCCTGCACTGGCGGCTCCTGCTGAGGCTGTAATTCTATTTTCACTTGCGGTGCAGCATCTTCGTGCATAATTTCTGAATCATCTTCGCACAGCAACTGCCCCGCGCGCATTTTCACCTTTTCCAGCAAGGCGTCCTTCTCACGGCTTCCGCCTGCAATGTCCGACGCTTCCGGCTGGATTCCCGCTGCAATCAGTTCACTGACCACACGTTCAATCGTCTGCGCAGGATTCCGATAATATTCGCTGCCGCGGATACGGATAAATCGCCATCCAAGGCGTTCCAGAATAGCTTGCCGTTCCATATCCTCCCGAATCTTATCGCCGCTGTGCCAGCGTTCGCCGTCGCATTCGATGGCAATTCGCTTCTTCCCGCAAATCGCAATCATATCAATGTAGTACGCGCCAACCTGCCACTGCTGGACGATGTGATACCCTTTCCCCACAAGCGCCTTCGCCACCGCTGCTTCAAAGGGCGAATCCGACGCCTCCTCAATCTCGCTTGCTTTCGCTGCCACCGTCCCCAGATTCGTCACATACTCCAGCAGCCGTCTGCGCATATCGCCGGGCTTCAAATCAGCGGTGTAGTCAAGGGAATGAACAACCCACAGCTGGTCTTTTGCGCGGCTGACGGCAACATTATAGCGCTGCTTCATTGCCTTGCCATTAGAACCTTGTCCCTCGCCAGACGCCATGGACAGCGGACCTGTGCCATTATTGCTGTCCACCATTGACAAGAAAATGACATCCCGTTCATCGCCTTGGAAGTTAGAAGCATTTCCGCATAGGATATGGTGCTTCTCGTATTCCGCAATGGGAATGGCATCATACAGTTTCCGCTCAATCAGCTTCGTCTGATCATCCCCCAGCAAGGAAATGACACCAAACGATTTGTTTGCATATTCCGGCTGCTCCAAGCAAGCCTGTATCAATGCAACCACTGCCGCTGCTTCTTCTTCGTTTATCTTATTGCGTCCCCTTCTCGTCCCGTTGACGCGATATGAAACCATCGCCGTCTTGAAGGGCGAACTGCCTGCTTCGCGCAGCGGCTCGATTTTGCCTTCGTAGGAAAGCATGTTGCAGTATCCGATAATATCCGGCACACAGCGGAAATGCTCTCGCAGCATCAGGGGACGGTAATTCAGCTCCGCAATATCGTATAAGGACATCTTGGCATCCCACAGGTGGGCATTGGGGATTTTTCCTTTGATGAACATCGTCATCAGATTCTGAATTTTGCTGTCATCAATGCCGACCGCCATCGGGCTCACCTGTTCATCGTCGCCAACAACAATGATTTTCTTGCCCATATACAAAATCGCCGCAGCAGTTATGTCGGACTGGCTGGCCTCATCAATAATAATGATGTCATATTTCGTCTTGGAAGGATCAACAGCATTCATTACGCTGGATACCGGCATAATCCATGCAGGAACTGCCGCTTGACATTGTATCATCAGCTTGCGCGCCTCTTCGCGGAGAGCAGGCGCATTCTTCCCGGTGCCTTTGCCGATTTTGGTCACCGTCATCTTCCAGCCGTTGAGGATCTGGCGCATCTGCGGATTCCGGTCAATTCGATACTGCAAGTGCAGCCATGCCTGCGCGCTGGCCAGTTTTTCGGTTTCCTTCCGGAACTTGGCGGTCAGATCCGTCACCCGCTTTTCCGCATCCCGCAAGGGGGTGTTGATGATTTCATCCACCAGCATAGACAACTGATGAACCTTCCATGCCTCTATGATATTCTCCGGTACAGAAGCGTTTCCGTGCTCACCCGTCCGATTGCGGATACTGTTCGCCCACGCAGGCGCGCATTCGCTGATTTTGTCCAGCAACAGCGTGCGCTTGCGCTGCACCTCCTCTTTTTCCTGAATTGCAGACAGCTGATTGAGCGCTGCCTCATATTGCTCTGCCGATTCCGCTTCAATCGCCACTTGCAAATCAGCGCATATCACCGAATCACTGCGGTTTTTCAGCAGCTCCAGCGTATTTTCCCTGCTATGCGTAAACGAATACAGCGCGTTGACCAAATGGAGCAGGTACACAGCAGGGCGCATCAGATTCGTAATATGACGGAGCGCGGCAGCAGCTTTCTCATCCGTCATCATTGCCAAGCTATGGACTGGCTGGATCAGCGCGTCCCCCAGCCCCGCCTTGGATGCCAGATTACACAAATCAATTCTGCCTTTTCGATACCAATTGACCCAGAATTCAATGGTTTGAAGCTGCTGATGGCAAATGCGCTCTGGCTCATTGCCGAGGTCTGCAAAGCGCCGCGTTCCATGTGCAGCAATCAGGCTGTCCCATAGCAGCCCCAGCCGCTCGCGTAGCGATTGCACCTCAAAAAATGCCGTTACCCTTTGCATATCATCAAGGGTTGTCGGCGTTTTGTCAGCAATCGTCACTGCATCCAGCGCATTTTTCTTTTCCTTCGCCATAAACAGACCTTTCTTGACCTGCCCATGCTTCTGCGCATCTGTCAGAAGTTCCGAGAAAGGCGCCGTGAGGGTTTCATAAGTACCTGCAAGAATCTTGACGGGCTTTGTCAGCTGTCCCTCCAGCACAGGCTGCGCTTTCGTGTACGTTTCATCAATTAGACTGATCAGCTGTTCCCAGCGTTTTCTGGCAAGCCCATCCTCCGCGCCATCCGCTATTGCAAACGTTGCCCACGCAGGAATAGCATTTTCAGTGTAGACTGTCAGCGCATCCCGAAGCGCGGTTTCCGCTGCAGCATCGCCCTTCTGCGCATAAATCTGGTCTGTCAACTGATTGACCACTGCATACCGATTCGCCCTCCACACCAGCTTGACCTTGCCGCCGGCATTGATATTTTGCAGCTGAAGATTCAAGTTCTGCTGCAACTCCAAGCCCTCGGCAAACTGCTCCGTATCCATCAGCTCGTTTTCAGATGGAAGTCCGACAGCCAGCTCGCGCTCTTCCTGCGCCGTCAGCTGCTCATTGCTTGCATAAAGCCATTGCAGTTCATCCGGCGCAAGCGGGAAAGGTGCGCCCTTCTTGACCGGGGCGGGAATCAGTGCCAGCAGGCTTTCATGCTGTGCCACATAGTCCGCCGCTTTTGCTGTTGACCAGCTGTCGCCGTCATAGACAATCGGCTCAAATTCCTTGTGGCGGATGGCATACACCAGCTTGCGCGCTTCCGTCAGCTCCGTCAGCGTCTGATGGCGGCTTGCTTTCAACTGCTCGGCCGCTCTGCGCTGCGACGCATAGTTGCACGTTGTGGTATGTTCAATGATGCTGTCAATGGAGCGCTGCATATCCGCCTGATTGTCGCCCATAGCTGCTACACACAGCGGCTGCAACTCTTTCGGCACTTTGTCTTTCAGCACCATCAGTGCCTTTGACGTTTGACTGGTTACCAGTACCGTTTTCCCTTGCGCAAGGAAATGCCCCAGCAAGTTGGCAATAGTATGCGTTTTGCCTGTTCCGGGAGGCCCCTGCACCAAGACGGTGGATGAATGCTCAATTTTGCGAACAATCCCCATCTGTTCTCGGTTTGCAGGCTTCGGCAGCAGAATGTCTTCATCTTCCAGCGGAAGGTCATGTGCTTCAAACTCATCGGAAGGTGCGTCGTTTTCCGCTTCTTCTGTATTCTCCTTTTTTCCTTTTTCGGTGCCGCCCAAAATGTCCCCTACTGTTGGCGGTACAGGCGCCCCCTGATCCACATCTGTCAAAATGGTTTCCAGCGCCTTGATGATGCCGTTCGGCTTTTTCCGCAAGATAATATAAGGTTCCCAGCGCACAACAATCCTCTCATCGCCATGTGCGGTTTGCTCATTTTCATTCAGATAGCAGTTACTGGCGTGCAGAAGGTGCGTAACCGAACGCAGAAAATCACCACATTCATGATGATCCAAAGGATGAATATTCTCTTCGATTGCTTTCTGTTCAAGCGGACGAACGATGTCAACATTGACGCCCTCCATATCAGAAAACATGCTCAAATACATCTGCGGCGGTTCATCTGTATCGTACAGTTCGAGCGTGTTGTTCACAGCATCCAGCGTAAATTGCACCCGCTTGAAAAACAGCGGATGGTGAATCTCCTTGTTTTCCTTGTCCGTCAGCAGACCATTCCCGATGACAATTTCCAGCGCATCCGGTTGCTGGCTGTACTCATGATTCATGGTATACAGGTCAGTGAACGTATCGCGAAGCCGCTCCGTATGCTTTTCGCGTTCCACCCAAGCGTTGCGAGTTTCAAGCCAGCTTTTATACAGGGCTACGCGCGCCGGATCATCCTTGAAAAATTCCGGCTGCGGCGTCAATTGCCCCGCATCTTTTTCTTCGACTTCCTCTGGCACTTCACTTTCAGATTCAGTTGCTTCTTCCTGCGGCGGTAATATAGATTCCTTGTACTCGGGCTGTTTCCGATAATTCTCCCAACCCGGCTGCAGCCAACGGAGGAGCGACGCATCTGGTGCCGGGCATGCTGTAAATTCAGGCTTGCGGAACGAGAACAGTTTCCCATCATTATTGACTGTTTCGTCATCCACTGTATCACGGCTGTACAGTTTCACGCACGCAGGGTCATCCAGCTGACTCAGTAATACCCATGCGGGCTGCTTATCAACATCGAATATCTCCTTCTGCGTCAGCTGGCAGACCTCCTTGATATACTGAAACAGCGCGTGTGCAAGCTCCTGCATATTCCGCTGCGGCATTTCGCTACCTCCCGCCTACTGTGTTGGAAAGTGCAGCTGGCGACACATCCCTTCTGCTGCCATCCGCACTTATAGAGAAACCTGCCACACCCGTCCATCCGCCATTCAGCCGAAAAGCCACTGAACCGCAAGCAACCCGATGAAGCAAATTCACGAATTATTATAGCACATCTGGTTAGAAATTACGATAGGTTGGAGGGAAATAGTGCGGAGGAGAAGCACGCTAATTATTGGTTATACGATTGTGTGTCTAACAACCGCAGCGCGTGCGCTGCATTCATAGGGTTTGGGAAATGTGTTCCCAACAAGCAAACTGTCATTTTTAGCAAAATGACCCTGCTTGCTACTACTTCTTTCACCATAGAGAAGAAAATTAGCAAGCAGGGTTTTCGTATGTCCAAATTTAGAATGCCGGTGAATGCAGCAACTCTACGCATGGTGATGCTGATGAATTAGCGGTGTAGCACTCCCCCATTCCTTGCTGTCAGCAGATTCAGAAAAAATTTTGCAATCTACCTCAAATCATGTCGCAAAACGGTCTTTTCTTTACAGTTCAAGAGTGAAGAAGGATATAAATTTCCCTTCGCAAGAACGGAAAGGAGGTTGCTATCAAGAATGACATGCTCATACTTGCTGCTATGTTTCCACCAAGCGCCCAACGATTCAGGATGAAATGATTTCAATCCGCTTCATCAAAAATTTTTCTGGAATCTTTGCAAATCGTGTAAAAAACGTCAAACTTTTTACCAGTTATAGTGGAGATGTATTTCTTCATCATCCAAACATAAAGGAGGTTCGTAACCTTGCAACGTAACTTTACAGCAGTCACAGGCGCACGCGCTGGAAAAAGCGCGGAAAATGAGGCATTGCTTTCTCAGCAACGAGCTATTCTCCGTGCACGTCTTGCACACAGCAAGGATGGCAGCATCACTTGTTCCGTCGAAAATTGCGTCTTGATTCTGGAAAACGATCCCGTGCTGATGGGTGTTATCCGCAAAGACCTGTTCACCGGCTGCATGGTCATTGTCGGTGATATGCCGTGGCATCGGGCGGGCAGCTGCTTCACTGACGACGATTTAGCCTTCATCGAGTTGCTTTTTGAGAATCATTACAGCATCACGTCCGAGAAGAAAATCCTCACTGCCTTGCGGATAGTAGCCAACAGCAACAGCTATCATCCTGTGCGGGAATATCTGAATCATCTTGATTGGGACAGAACGCCCCGCGTTCGATTTGCGCTGCATCACTTTCTCGGTGCGGAAATCTGCGACCTGAATGAAGAGCTGCTGCGTTTATTCATGTTGGGCGCTGTGACGCGCATCTTTCAGCCGGGGTGCAAGTTCGATATGATGCTTTGCCTCACCGGTGGACAAGGCGCTGGCAAGTCCAGCTTCTTCCGTTTTCTTGCAGGGAATGACGAGTGGTTTTCAGATGATTTGCGAAAGCTCGACGATGAAAACGTCTATCGTCGGATAATGGGGCATTGGATTATCGAGATGAGTGAGATGATGGCCACGGGCAATGCCAAGAACGTGGAAGAAATCAAATCTTTTCTCAGCCGCCAGAAAGATACTTACAAAGTGCCTTATGACAAGTTTCCGGCAGATAGACCACGACAGTGTGTCTTTGCAGGCACTTCCAACAAGCTGGATTTTCTGCCCCATGACCGCAGCGGAAATCGGCGTTTCTTGCCAATCCGCATTAACCCGGAGACAGCAGAGGTGCGTGACTGCGACCCAGAACAAACCAAGTATAGCGTCGGCAAACTCTCGTCCCATCCCGCATTCCAGTCACATGGAACAATGGAACAAATATCATCATAAAAAGAAGTGCATTGGAAAGGAGAGGCATATCGCCTATTCAGCATTTGTCGCCCTCTGTTCCAGTTCCATGTTCCACTCTTCCAAAGTCCGAATTATTTTCACATACATGCACCAAGGAGCTATTATATATGATGAAAATGAACCTCACGCTGTTCGGCGAAACCTGTCAGCACGCCCTCGAACCCAATCAGAGCAATCGCAAGATGACCTTGACGGTCAAGGAGCTTGCGGAAGAACTCAACATCAGTCGCAACACCGCCTATCAGTTGGCTGACCAGAAGGATTTCCCGTCTTTCCGGATTGGTCGGCAACTGCTCATCAACCGCGCCATGCTTCAAGAATGGCTGAATCAGAACGCTTCGTCGAAGCTATGCCCCACCTAATAAATATATGAAGCACGAAAAACATCGATACAGCATCCAATTCATCTCGCATTTCCCGCGCAGGAGGCGTAAAATAGCAGTGTGTACCTTGACAACTGCAACACGATGCGTACTCCTGTACTCCTTCTGAGTCGGATTGAGGCAGGAGGAAATATGGCAAAAACAACAAACATTCGCCAGCGCAAGAATGGTCTATGGGAAGGTCGTTATCGTCTGAACGGCAAGCAGTGCGCCGTGTATGGGCAGACAAAAGCCGAGGCAAAAGCGAAGTTAGCCGCCCGCATGACAGAAATTGAGCAGGGCATTTGCATTGAGCGAACCGACCTGACCTTGGAGGAATGGGGCTGGGAATGGCTCAAAACTTTCAAGGAAGGGAAAATTCGTCATTCGACAATGGACAACTACGAAAGTGATTTCCGTATGCACGTTGTACCCTACATCGGTCACATCAAGCTGAAAGACCTCACGACACTGCACATTCAGCGCACCCATACAAAAGCGCATCCGCAACATCCACGGACTGGTGCATGGGATGCTTGCCAAGGCGCAAAGTTTGGACATGGTTCGCAAGAACGTGTCCGAGGATTGCGAACTCCCCGTGGTGGAAAAGACTGAGATGCACACACTCTCCGATGTAGAACTACGGCGCTTTCTGGCAATCGCCAAGGATGATCCGTTCTATTTGATGTACTATGTGGATTTCTTCACGGGTCTGCGGGAAAGCGAACTGATTGGTCTGACGTGGGATTGCATTGATTTTGCGAAGGGGACTATTCGTGTGTACCGTCAGTTTGTGCGCATTGCGTCCGGGCCTGACAAGGGCAAAATGATGTTCACTTCGCTGAAAAACCACAAAGAGCGCACGATTCATCCCGCGCCATCTGTGATGGACGCATTGAGGCAAGCCAAAGAGAAGCAGAACCGGCAGCGTCTGCTCGCAGGTTCATCATGGAACAATGTGTACGACATGGTTTTCACTCGTGACAACGGCATGTTCATCCGTTTCAAGACACTGTATGTCCACTTCAAGGCACTGGTCAGCAGGCTCAACCGTCCGGAGGTTCGCTTCCACGATATTCGCCACACCTACGCCACCCTCGCTATTCAAAGCGAAATTGACTTCAAGACGCTTTCCTTGTCACTCGGACATGCAACCGTCGCCTTCACGCTCGACACCTACGGACACGTCAGCAACCATATGTCGCAAAACGCAGCAGCCAAGATGGAAAAATTCATTTGCTCGCTGTAAAAAGCGCAGACTCACGCGCATAGCGGTTTTTCGTGGATACGGAAAAGAAAGCGTTTGTGG
>ERZ779764.264-NODE-264-length-8451-cov-1.99142_pt1 | contig 8451 bp, 8 predicted proteins | sample MGYA00511255_ERZ779764 | MGnify/ENA primary metagenome ERZ779764 (study PRJEB29588, sample SAMEA2151677) | human gut metagenome | biome: human gut; feature: human-associated habitat; material: faeces | place: Denmark | collected 2008/2010 ...
TTTCATCTTTGATTGGTGATCCGCCTGGGGCTCGAACCCAGGACCCCAACATTAAAAGTGTTGTGCTCTACCTGCTGAGCTAGCGAATCAGACCTTATTGCTGTTAAGCGGGTGCAAAGATAGGCACTTTTGTTTAAAAAACAAATGGATTAAGGGAAAAAGTTTTGAGAACGACTTCTGCTTTTACTCTTCTTGTTGATTATCAGTCTGTTCAAACTTGTGAATTTTTTCTCTGTTTATGATGAAACGTTGATAGTAGGAGAGCATAAGGGTGGTAAGCGGAAGTGCTATAATCATACCCAGCATCCCCATCAATGACCCCCAAATCGATAAAGACAGTAAGATGATGGCAGGATTCAGGCCCGTAATCTTCCCCATGACACGCGGTACGATGAATCCGTCTTGAATGGCTTGTACTATGATGAATACCGCAAGGGCCGATGCAATGATAATCCAGAAGTTCCCTCCCGTATCCGCTGCTTTCAGTATGGCCAGCACGATGGTAGGTATAAAGCCGATAATCTGCAAATAAGGTACTAGGTTTAAAGCGCCGATGAATAAGCCGAGTCCAATGGCCAGTGGGAAATCAATAATCAGAAAGCCTATACTGAACAGAATACCGACACACAATGCCACGAATGCTTGTCCGCGGAAGTATCTGTTCATGCCGTCTTTCACATCGTTCATTACATTGATTACGAAGGGCCGGTATTTCTGTGGTACCAGGTGGGTCCACCCTTCGGAAATGCTTTCGTAATCCAGCAATATGAAAACTATATAGAGAAGAATGAGGAAGAAAGTGAAGAAACTGAACAGCAGATTGACGGATTCTGACAACAAGGACCAGAGCCGGGGAACGGTTTCCTTGATGGCGTTCAGCATATTCTCTTCCTTGAACAATTGGGTGACAAACTGGGTGTCTATGTTCTCACGAAGGAATTCAGAGAGTGTTTTGGGCACATTGCCGTCGTGGGTTCCGTTGGAAAAGTAGTCTATTACCAAATCTTTTACCCTGACGAATTCGTCCATCATGGGAGGCACAAGCAGATAGAAGGCGGTTCCTCCTACAATCAGAATACTGAATAAGGCGCAGAAGATGGATATGACCCGGTTCTTGAGCCTTAATCTGTACTGGAAGAAGGTGACCAGGGGGTATATCAGATAGGCAATGAGCCATGCGATGAAGAATGGCAGCAATACGCCGCTTAGACGCTTGAAGAGCATAAGGATGCCGATAATGATGACACCGAGTATGACACCGCGGATAAAACTGTCGAATGTAATCTTTTTGCGTTCCATAATGCTCTGTTTTTTGTATTTGTTAATGACCGATTTCCTTTTGGTCGGCTTGGATGGCTTGCTGATAGCACTCTCGGCATAGCGGTTCATATTCTTCGGTTTCCCCCAGCAGTACTTGTTTGTCGTTCTTGACGGTACGGTGGGAGAACGAGGCAAGTTGACCACATTTCACACAGATGGCATGTACTTTGGAAACTTCGTCTGCAATGGCACACAGTCCCGGCATAGGGCCGAATGGAATACCGCGGAAGTCCATATCCAGTCCGGCTACAATGACGCGTATACCATTGTTGGCAAGCTGGTTGCATACATCAATCAGGCCGCTGTCAAAGAACTGGGCTTCGTCAATGCCCACTACATCTATCTCTGAAGTGAAGAGCAGAATGCTGGCAGACGAGTCGATGGGAGTGGAGGCTATGGAATGACTGTCATGCGATACGACATCGGCTTCGGAATAACGGGTGTCTATGGCAGGCTTGAATATCTCTACGCGTTGTTTGGCAAATTTTGCCCGTTTCAGTCTCCTTATCAGCTCTTCGGTTTTGCCGGAGAACATGGAACCGCAAATGACCTCAATTCTTCCCCTGCGTTTGGTTTCCTGTATATGATCTTCTGAAAATAATACCATGTTTTCGAGTGTTATATTTAAGCGCAAAAGTAACACTTTTGTTTGCTTTCCGATATTTTTTCATTATTTATTTCTACATTTGTAGCGTTAACACGGACTGTGTAAAGGATATGCAAACCCTATTAAACGACATAGAATTAGATATTCAGGAATTGAAATGTTTGATGCAGGCCATTTCAAGTGATGCCAATCCGACATTGAAGATTGTGGCAAAACGGAATATCCAGCAGATGAAGGCACGCTTGGAGGCGTTGCAAGAACTGCTTGAGGAGGCGCCAACGGCTGTTGTGTCGCCCCTGGAGGAACCCCCTGCTGTTACTACTCCTTTGACCGAATCGGTTTCTCCGGTCGAATCGGTTATTCCTGATACAGTGAAGATGGTATGTGAGGAACCGGAAACAGTTCCTATTTTGGCAGAACGCATCAAGCCTGCCAAGGATTTGAAACATGCCATCAGTCTGAACGATTCATTCCGTTTTGTCCGCGAACTGTTCGCAGGCGATGCTGCACGGATGAATGAAGTGGTACGACGTTTGGGTGAGGCTCCTTCTTTGGACAAGGCTATGGATATTTTTGCTTCGGAAGTGCACCCGGATGAAGAAAATGAAGCCGCCGTCGATTTTATGGAACTCCTCAAAAAATATTTCAGCTAAACAACCGATAAGTATGGGAAAACTTTATGTAGTGCCTACCCCGGTAGGAAATTTGGAAGATATGACATTCCGTGCTATCCGGATTCTGAAAGAAGTGGATTTGATACTTGCTGAGGATACACGTACCTCCGGCATATTGCTGAAACACTTCGAAATAAAGAATGCGATGCAATCTCACCATAAATTTAATGAACATAAAACGGTTGAAAGTGTTGTTAATAGAATAAAGGGGGGAGAAACTGTAGCTTTGATTTCGGATGCAGGTACGCCGGGTATATCCGACCCGGGTTTTCTGGTAGTCAGAGAGTGTGTGCGTAACGGCATCGAAGTGCAATGCCTGCCGGGAGCGACAGCTTTTGTACCGGCATTGGTGGCTTCCGGACTGCCGAATGAGAAGTTCTGTTTTGAAGGTTTCCTTCCACAGAAGAAAGGAAGGATGACCCGCCTGAAGGCATTGGCCGAGGAGTGTCGTACCATGGTGTTCTATGAGTCTCCCCACAGATTGGTAAAAGCTTTGACGCAGTTTGCCGAACATTTCGGTGCCGAACGTCAGGCTTCTGTTTCGCGGGAAATCTCAAAGATGCACGAAGAAACGGTGCGTGGAACGCTTACAGAATTGATTGAACATTTCACGGCAAACGAACCGCGCGGTGAAATTGTGATTGTAGTAACAGGAATAGACGATTAAATAACTTCATTAACCAAACGTAAAACGAAAGCGTATGAAAAAGTTAGCAGTTTTAATTGTATGCACGGCTGTAATGGCTTCGTGTGACAGCTTCTCTGGTGGCAGTAAGAACCAGCTGAAAGCTGAAAATGATTCTTTATTGATGGAACTGACTCAGCGTAATGCTGAATTGGACGAGATGATGGGCACTTTCAATGATATTTCAGAGGGATTTCGCCAGATTAATGCAGCAGAGAGCCGTGTGGATTTGCAGCGTGGTGCTGTGGCAGAAGGCTCTTTGAATGCCAAGCAGCAGATTGCGTCGGATATTGAGTTTATCCGTAAGCAGATGGAAGAGAACAAGGAACAGATTGCCAAATTACAGTCCATGCTGAAGAATAGTAAGAATAACTCTGCCCAGTTGAAGAGGGCTGTGGAGTCCCTGACTCAGGAGTTGGTGGCAAAGACCCAGCGTATCGAGGAATTGCAGGCTGAGCTGGCTTCCAAGAATATCCAGGAACTGGATGCTGCCGTAACCGGTTTGTCTACTGAGAAAGAAGAATTGACTGCCGAAAATGAGGCGAAGGCTCAAACCGTTGCCGAACAAGATAAGGCACTCAATACGGCTTGGTTTGTATTTGGTACGAAGAAAGAGTTGAAGGACCAGAAGATATTGACAAATACCGGACTTTTCAAAAAAGGCCAGGTGCTGAAAGATTCTGATATCAACAAGGACTACTTTACACAAGTGGATATCCGTACGACAAAAGAGATTAAACTATACTCTAAAGATGCTGATATCTTGACTACTCATCCCGCTGGTTCTTATGCGTTGGAGAAAGATGATAAAGGACAGCTGACTTTGAAGATTACAAATCCGAAAGACTTCTGGAGTGTGTCCAAGTATTTGGTAATCCAGGTAAAATAACACTGTTATAGACTGATACAGAACGGACGCAGGTTATTGGAATTGATAATCTGCGTCTATTTTTATATATCTCTTCCCTTTAAATTATGGCATCCCAATATAAGAACCTATTTTTTGACCTGGACGATACGCTTTGGGCATTTTCCCTTAATGCACGCGATACATTCGAAGAGATGTATCACAAGTATGATTATGACCGTTTCTTTCGTTCTTTCCAGCATTTCTATACGCTTTATCAGCATCGTAATGTAGAGCTGTGGGAAGAATACGGCAGAGGGCAGGTCAGTAAGGAAGAGTTGAACCGCCAGCGTTTTCTATATCCTTTGGAGGCAGTAGGGGCGGGGGATGCTGCTTTGGCCGAGGCTTTTTCTGATGATTTCTTTTCGGTCATTCCCACAAAAAGTCGGCTGATGCCGCATGCGTATGAGGTACTGGAATATTTGGCAGAGAAATACAACCTCTATATCCTTTCCAATGGTTTCCAAGAGCTGCAATGTCATAAGATGCGTTCGGCGGGTATCGACCGCTTTTTTAAGAAGATTGTTCTCTCTGATGACATCGGTGTCTTGAAGCCCTGGCCCGAAATCTTTCATTTTGCACTTTCTGCCACACAATCCGAAGTGCGTGATTCTTTGATGATAGGCGATAGTTGGGAGAATGATGTGGCAGGAGCCAAAGGAGTGGGCATGCACCAAGTGTTTTATAATGTAACAGGGAAGGAAGAACTGCCTTTCCAACCGACTTATCATATCAGTAATCTGAAAGAATTGATGCAGATTTTGTGACATTGAAATTTTTAGTTGTACTTTTGTCTGCAGAAACGTATATTATACAGCTATGGACACAATCTTACCTTTCGCTTTACTTTGTTTTACCTCCTTCTTTACGTTGACAAACCCTCTCGGCACCATGCCGGTGTTTTTGACCATGACGCATGGAATGACAGACCGTGAACGGCAGTCGGTAGTATCGCGCGCCACTTTGGTTGCCTTTATAACAATTATGGTCTTTACGTTTGCAGGGCAGTTCCTCTTTAAGTTCTTCGGTATCTCTACCAATGGTTTCCGTATTGCCGGTGGAGTTATTATCTTTAAGATTGGCTTCGATATGCTGCAAGCCCGTTATACCCCAATGAAGCTGAAAGACGAGGAAATCAAGACTTATGCCGATGATATTTCCATTACTCCTCTTGGAATTCCGATGCTTTGTGGTCCTGGTGCCATAGCCAATGCCATTGTGCTGATGCAGGATGCCCATACCATTCAGATGAAAGGAGTTCTTATAGGAATGATTGCCTTTATTTATCTGATTACCTTCTTCATATTGCGTGCTTCCACGCGGTTGGTCAAAATCCTGGGTGAGACGGGAAACAATGTGATGATGCGCCTGATGGGACTTATCCTGATGGTTATTGCCGTTGAGTGTTTTGTCAGCGGAGTGAAACCGATATTGGTGGATATATTGAAAGAAGGAGGCATACCATCACTGGCACACCTCCTCTAAACACTTTATTTATAAAAACACATTGGGAGAATTCCCAAGTTTCTTTAGGCTACTATTGATTAATAGCCTGGATTTTGTTCTATGTTCGGATTGGCATTGATTTCACCGACGGGAATCAACGGGAGCGCTTTCTTGGAGTCGCGGTTGAAAGTACGCGCTTCTTCGCTCAATACGTCGTGCCATCCTCTGTCATTAACGTCCGTGTAGCGTGTAACGGTTTCACCTCGGCGCATAACATCGAAGTAGCGCTGTCCTTCACCTACAAGTTCCTTGCGGCGTTCGATGTAGATGCGGTCTAATGTGATGTTTCCGCTGGTTACTTGTTTGCTTTCATCCGTTGTGCGGTTGGAGATGATATCGTTCAGCAAGTTGGCAGCCTTGTTCTTGTCTCCGGCTTGGAAAGCTGCTTCTGCTGCTGACAAGTAAACTTCTGACAAGCGTAGCAATGGGACATTGGAGTAACGCACATCTCCGTTTACAGCTGGCATTTTGTTGATGTAAACTTTGCGCTTGTCAAATCCTCCTGCTGCCGCTGCCAATAACATGTCGTTACGGATGTCTGCCGGGTCGGATGTAAGCATGTCAGAGAAGTCTTTTGTGACAATTACATCTCCATATCCGGGAGAAGCGCCAGCCTTGTCGGCATATAAATAGGCAATACCTTCACGGTCTGTCCAGTCAGTATTGTTGTTGATGGAAATCTCGAACATGATTTCTTTTGAATGATTGGCATCACTTTTGCTCCATGCAGCAACATATTCTGACGGTTCCCAAAGTTTGTAAGACGAGTTTGATATGATGTCTTCTGCTACGGATAAAGCTTTGCTCCATTCGCCTTTTGTCATATATACACGTACCTGCAAGGCTTTGGCAGCCCAAAGGTTGACATAACCCACTTCATTAGTTTTGGGCAGTGCATTTGAGTTGATTGCATCTGTCAAATCCTTTTCAATTGCCTCATAACATTGAGCTACCGTGCTGCGGCTTGGCTTTTCTGTCGATTCCAGCGGGGAGGTAGCGATGGGCACACCGAGTGAGCTGCCTTGATCTACCGTATAAGGTTTACCGTAGATACGTGTAAGGTCAAACAGTGCCATGGCGCGCAGAACTTTTGCTTCTGCATCATATTGGTCAATAGTGGCTTTTGCCTCTGCCGCATCGGTCAGGTTGCCACTTTCTGCTGCCTGAATCAGACGGTTGGCGCGTGCAATGACTACATAAGGCATCTGCCATACGGCTGTTGAGGTGGTGAAATTGTCTGCAGTTGTATATTCCATATAGTAGTAGAAGTTTGCTCTTCCACTTCCCCCGTTATATTCATATTGGATATCTTCCCCTCTCATGTCACCGTATACGAACATGAGGCGTCCATAATAATTAATCAGGCTACTGTTACCTTTAACGGCAGCATAAAGTCCCGTCCGCACATTGGCCAAATCATCGCTGTTCTTGATTGCGGTTTCAGCATCTATTCCGTCTGCGGGTGACTGATCCAGCCAACTGTTGAGGCATGATGAAGTGCTGACTGCCATAGCTGCGCAAAGCGTTGCTGTGTATAATGTCTTTAATATTTTCATTTTCGTATCTTTATTAGTTAGAAATTCAATTCTATTCCGAATGTATATGTTCTCAATGCCGGAGTCTCAAATGTGCATAGTCCGTCTACACGCATTTCCGGATCTACAAATAAGTCTTTAGACTTCCATGTAAGCAGGTTGGAACCAGAGAAGTAGATTCTGGCTTTGCTGAGCCCAAGCTTGCTGATATAGTTTTGCGGAATGCTTACACCTAATGTGAGGTTCTTCAGACGTAGATAATCAGTAGGCATCAGCCAGCGTGAAGACAGTGAAGCAGCGCTTCCATATTCAAATTTAGGCAATGTGGCATTCGTGTCGCCCGGGCCTGTCCACATCTTTGAGATGTCATAGTATGTCGGTACGGCACCACCGTATAGATATGAACCGCCATTGGAGTGCTGCCAAGTGGAGTAGTCAAAAGCATCACCACCCAATGAATAAGTGAAAGTGAAGCCCAAGTCGATAAACTTCCATTTGAGGTTGTTGGTAAGACCGCCTTCTATACTAGCCTGATGCTTGCCTACAATAGTTTTGTTGGCTTCAGAGATATTTGTAGTTGTCTTGCGGGCATTCTCTGTTCCGTCATTCAGATAGAACATTTCTTTACCGGTCTCGGCGTCGACTCCGGCGTATTCATAAACATAGTATGAATAGTAAGGTTCGCCTACACGGTGAATCAGCGGTCCTGATACGATTTCATTCTGCTGGCCATCCAATTTGGTCAGTTTGTTGCTGTTGTGTGCCATGTTCAGAGAAGTGGTCCACGTGAAATCCTTGTTTCTGAAATTGGTTGATGTAATGGTCAACTCAAAACCGGAGTTCTTCAGTGAACCGATGTTTTGCGGAGTGGTATATCCATAATTGCCATCATAATATCCGCCAACTTGTGATACGGGGAGGTCGTATATAAGGTCGCTGGTTTTACGCTGATAGTAGTCGAATGTTACAGAGATACGGTCAATGAATGAAAGGTCGAGACCGATATTCCATGTTTTGTTCTTTTCCCATTTCAGGTCCGGGTTTGCAATTCCGACGATGGACATTCCTGACTGTCCATTGTATATGATTCCATATTTATAAAGATTCATATAAGCGTAATAGTCTGAAGGTTGCGTTCCGTTTACACCGTATGACACACGGAGCTTTCCATCTGTCAATACACTCTTGACGGGATTTAGGAAACTTTCGTCTATGAA
>ERZ779764.267-NODE-267-length-8409-cov-2.44937_pt1 | contig 8409 bp, 10 predicted proteins | sample MGYA00511255_ERZ779764 | MGnify/ENA primary metagenome ERZ779764 (study PRJEB29588, sample SAMEA2151677) | human gut metagenome | biome: human gut; feature: human-associated habitat; material: faeces | place: Denmark | collected 2008/2010 ...
CCATCTAATCTCATAGTCCACCTCCGTATATTCCAATTTGTCTATCTTTTATCCTTATATGCATATCCAAAGTTTATTGGTGGTGCAGTCACTGATACATACACAAATTCCTCATTACCATCATTCAATAAACCATGAACATCTTTATCTGCAAATCTTACAACATCCCCAGCAGTAAACACTTTTTCTTGTTCATCTGCAAGTAATAGTTTACCCGTTCCTTTTGTTGCATACCAAATTTGTTCTGACGCATCATGTGTATGTCTTGGTTGGCAAGCACCTATTTCAAGATGAACCTCTGTAATTGTCACCCTTTCACTTGATGAATTTTCAGGATTTAATAGTTGTCTTGAAACAACTCCTGGATTTGATAATAGCTCCTTCAAGCTCTTTTGAGCCAGTTCTACAAACTTGAATTTATCTATTAACTCTCTTAACTTTCCCGTATTTTCAAGGCTTCCCGCCATTGAAAATTCTATATATGTATCCTTTTCCCTTGTTTTTGCCCTTATGGGATAATTACAAGGGAAAATTCATTATTCAGTTGTTTAATCGTTGCCTGCCACTTTATCAAGAAGTCTTGCGGAAGTCCGCTTTGCTTCCCTTGTAGCATGGGCATAGACATTCATGGTGGTACTCACGTCTGAGTGTCCTAACAGTTCCTGCACATCCTTAGGCTGAGCCCCGTTGGATAAGAGGTTTGTCGTGTAGGTATGCCTCAGTGTGTGGAAATGGAAACCTTCAAGCTCCGGTACTTTTCTTCCTGCTGTCCGGCAGGCTGTTTCTATGGTTGCCGGAAGTTCCAGACAACCATCCTCCCTTAAGCATACAAAGAAGATTTCGGTGTAATCTTCCGGCACATTCTCTGTCATTCCCAAATGATAATACTCGTAATGCACCCGATTCTTTTCCATTACTTCTCTGTAAAAATTCCGCTGGTAGAGTTCCCCATACTGAAAACGGTTTTTGTGCTGTTCCTTTTTTGCATTCCTCAAAATATCTGCGAGGGTATCGCCAAAGTCAACAACCCTGATCTTTTTCCACTTTGTCGGACCGATTTCGTGCTTATGGGTAGCACCATTGTAGCGGATGCTCCTGCGTACAGTGAGATACTGTTCTTCAAGGTTGATATCCTGCCATGTCAGACCTGCTACCTCTCCAAGTCTGAGACCTGTAAAGTATGCTATCTGAACCGGAAGAATCGCATCCCCACTTCGTTTTCCAAGCTGTTCAATCAGTTTCCGGTACATTTCAAAGGAAAGCGGTTTAACCTTGTCTCTGTCTGTGGCTGTTTCATCCGCAAACAAATCTGTTTCTTCCTTTTTATGCCTCATCACCACATACTGCATTGGATTGAAGGTAATAAACTGTTTCGGAAATACCGCAAACCGGAATGACTGTTGCAATACTGCTGAAAATGACCTTACATAATCAATGGAATATCCTTTTGATATAAAATCTCCCACAGTGCCTCCAAATGAGAGCAAATCCATAAACTCCTGCAGGTGTACCGAAGTCACCGTTTTCAGTTTCCTTTTGCTGATAGGGTGTTGTTTTATTCTCCCAATTGTCTGAAGATAATTGCCAACCGTTCCATTACTCAATGTGCCTGTCTTTAATTCTTCCTCAGCCCACAGGTCAAGCAACTCTCCGAGTGTGATGTTTTCAGCCTTTGCAACAAACCGCTTGGCTTCATAATCCTCCATTGCCTGCCTCAACAGCTTTTCCGTCTCGCTTTTGTTTTCCGTACCTGCAAATTCCTTCTGCACCAGATTACCGCTTGCATCTTCCACATAGAAGCGGTAGTACCATTTCTTGCCTTTCTTTCTTACAGAACCTTTTGCCATAATCGTTACTCCTTTCGATATCGACAATCGGAACTGATGAAATGCTTTCTGCGTGTAAGTATATCATAACTCCGGTTGTCTAATCTATACCGGTTCGGAGTCTTTCTCTGAAAGAAGATTTGCAAGCCTTACGGCTGCCGTTTCGGGATTCTTGGAATAGAGCCTTACAATGTCGCCCATGTCGTTCAGTGCGTTTACCGTATGGGTGATTTCCCTAAGGAACATAATCTCATTATATTCCTGATTGGATTCAAACCCCATTACTTTTGCAATTGTGGCATCTTCCGTATTCCCTTTAAAATTCTTACAGGCATATTGAAAGGAATCAACGAATAATTCGTATTCCTTCAACATCAGCAGCAGTAAATCTTTGGAAAAATCCGCTTCGTCTGCCTTCATATCATAAGGCAGTTTGGAGAGAATGGAAGTCATGGTATCACGAATCTGTAATTCCCTTTTATCCGTAACATCACTTGTCATTTCTTCCGTCTCGCCCTTCAGCCACTCCACTGATACATGAAGTGCTTCCGACAGACCATCCAGAACAAGCTTCTTGGTGTTGTCAATCGTTCCTGCCTCATACCGCTGTATGGTGGAAGCGGTAACTCCCATCTTTTCTGCTATATAAGGCTGGTTGACACCTAATTCCAGTCTGCGTTGTTTTGCCCTGCTACCGATTAACTTGCGTAATTCTTTATCTTTCATTCTGATACGCCTCCTTTTTCGGTATGGCTAAAGTATAACACAGTAAAAGTAGCATTGCAATATGCAAGTTAATAATTACTTTTAAAATTTCGTAACGCTTGACAAGAAGATATAAAAGTTATATAGTAGGCATAGTTGCAAAATTGCATTATGCAATTCAAGAGGAGGTGTTTTAATGACAGAAGTGAAGATTGCACTGTCCATTGAGGAAGCTGCCGACTATACGGGTATCGGCAGAAATACCCTGCGGAAACTGGTAGAATGGAAAAAGCTTCCGGTATTGAAGGTAGGACGGAAAGTCCTTATCAAAACGGATATGCTTGAAAAGTTCATGACCGCCAATGAAGGCAGGGACTTAAGGGACAAAGGAAATGTCAGAGCTGTCACAAGAAATGTGACAAATTAAATAGGGACAGTCCTAAGACCATCCCTAAGGTATGTATCTGACCGAAGCCATGATATACCTACACGCAAATAGATTATACCATGTGCTTCCTCTAAGATACAACCGGAAATTTAAGAAGTGGGGAAGAAACTTTTTTATACAAGCCCTCGGCGTTTGAGAGCGAAATACACCCCTCGCACAAATCTTACGATTTGTACTCTGTGTATTTCGCCCTGCTGGGAGCTTTTCGCCGACAGGCGGATATGTTCGTAGACAGGCTACCTATGTAGCCTACTCACTTTCACATTAGAAAGTTTCCCATCCTCATTTCTTGCAGCTTCGTACTTGGCAGATACGGAAAGGAGGAAGCACATGCCAAGAAATTCATTTATTCAGATGACGAAGCTCCACAATGTCCGGGGAAGAATTTATTATATTTCAAGCCCAAAGAAGCAGGAAAATCTGTATGCGGTATATGAAACCACAGACCGTAATTTTTGGACTGACCTTGCAAAATATAATCAGGCAGAATTTAAAAAAAACGGTACGGAGGGGAAATGTATTGAGGCAAGGGAATTGATCATAGCCCTGCCGGAATCTTTTACGGAGTATCCTCCAGACAGACTGTTGCAGATATTTACAGACCATTTCAGACAGACTTACGGAACGGACTGTATCGCAGCCCTGCATCACAATAAGCGGAAAACCAACTATCACATCCATCTCATTTTTTCGGAGCGTACACTCTTGGAACAGCCCATAGAAAAGGTTGCCACCCGCAATATGTTCTATGACGAAAAGGGAAATCATGTACGCACCAAGAAAGAGATACTTGATGAAGAAGGAAATATCCGTAAAAGGTGTAAGGTGATTCACAAAGGTGAGGTATACGAAAGACAGATTTTCTCCATTAAGGATAAACACTTCAAGGCTGAAAATTTCCTTGATACCGTCAAGCAGGATTATACCAATCTTATCAATCAGTATGTGTGGGATAAAAGCCAGCGGTTAGAAGTTTTTGAGCGTGGCGGTATGTATCTTGCCACCAAAAAGATTGGTAAGAACAATCCGAAAGCCACCGAGATTGAGGCAGACAACAGTAAACGCACCTTGTGGAATCAGACTGTTGACAGAGCGATTGTAACGGGTGTTTCCAAGTCAGAAATCATGCAGATAAAAAAGGAACGGATAACGGACAAGATTGTGGAATCCGTATGGCTTTACGGAAACAGACCGAATCTGTTATCTTCCATTATCGGTACTGCCATTGCAGTATTAGAACTGTTAATCTCCAAAGTATTTCTCAAAACTCTGGAGCTTGCAGATAAAGTAATTTCCAAAGAGCTTGAAGCAAGACCGGAGAACACAGATTTCAAAGAGCAGAAAGCTGTACCAGAAGAAAGCAGAAAGCAGACAGATACACCAAAGCCTGCCATACCGCCAAGACCACAGCCATCACCGGAAGCAGTTTCTTACAAGCACTTATGCGAAATTTATCAAAAGCTGCAAGAACAGAATAAAGCAATTTTTGCACTCGAGAAACAGCGAAGTGACCTTGAAATTGAACTGTCCGACAGCAAAGGTATCTTCAAAGCAAAAAGGCGTTCCGAACTTTCAACAGAGATAGCCGGATTGGAGGAACGTATTTCCCGAATGAAAGCCCGATTATCCCATATCGTAAAGGAATACGGGTATCAGAATGCGGAAGCCTTCTACAAAGCATTTCATAAGTCAGAGACAGCTTATGGGGATTATCAGGACAGCCTTAAGAATTGGAAACAACGGTATGGAGAAAAGCCACAGTCTCTACACGATAGGCTTATATCTAAGAAACAGGACATAAAGGAGCGAGAGTTAACAAGACCATATTCTCCACCAAACCGTGGAAGGAGTAGATAACAAACGAAGGGAGGCAATTGCCTCCCTTCGTTTGTTATCTCTCCGTAAAAGACTGGAATTTCACCCTCTCGCATAAAGATACAAATTATTTTTTTATTTCCTTATCATATATCTTTTTTGAGTATACCACAGTTACAATTGTTGCTAATAATAAATAAATCAACATAAAGATTGTGCCAGTCATCCCACTTGTAAATACGGTTGTAATGATAGTCAATAACCCCGTAATAATAATACATATTGCACCAAAGCGGTTACTCTTTCTCCATGTATTATCATTGTGCATACTCCAAACGGTTCGAACTCCCACTACTGCATTTCGTTTTGCCTTTGTCATAAAATTTCCTAATACAATAAATACAATACCACACAAAATACATGAAACTTTTGCAATGTCAATAACCGCATGTTCACCACCTGCATTTGCCTGTATCCAAGAAGAATAAAGAATAAAATAATGCATAATCCCGAACATGATTGCTTGCGAAATTCCTACAACACATAATACCTTTGCAGAAGATTTTGCTTCCATCTGTTCCTTTTCTGTATTTGCATTTTTTGATTTTTTCTCAAACACATAGATTAGCAAGTGCCAAAACAGTGTAATAAACAAAATAATTACCGGAAAAATAAAGCTTTCTGTTTTACTTCCCCATCGATAGAGTAAACTTACTGTCAGTTGGAGAGTCGCAGAAGATTCCCTGCTATGAACTTGCCCAGATCGTTTTCTCATAGTCTACTTCTCCCACAGTGTTTTGTCAAATACCTCCCAGACGCTCCCGGATTGCAAGCTTTTTCCGGATGTCTATACTCGGAATGGTTGCCTGCAGCTTTTCGATGTATACCCTGTCATTGTCATGACTGTGGAGTAACAGACTCCTCATGTATCCCCTGTTTGGACGCACGGATATCCCCTCGGTTCCCGTTGCTTCTTCCTGCTTATGGCTCCGCCGGTACTTTACCAGTTCCAGGATCTTTTCTTCTCCGTAATCCTTCACATAGCATCTCAGCTGACACATCGCATCCGCTCCGGCTTCGCTCCAGCCCATCGGACGGGAACTCATCCGGTCGGAATACATATGACTTACATGACCTTCTGCACTGCATCCATAGACATTCTTATCCTGCATTCTTCTCACTGCGCTATCCCAGTTGTTCAACAGGTATTCCTCACAGTCATTCACTGCTTTTTCGTTCGGCGCACATTTCCGGATAGCTTTTATAGTCTTTACAAACTTTTTCTTCTTGCCCTTATACAGGGTCTTCCACAGCCGTCCTTTGGCTTCCCCTGCCTCATCCAGCATCTGGTTGGCCGCCTTGTTGATATATTTCATCATGTGGAACTTATCCAGTACCGGAACTCCCTTTTCAATATATTCCGCCCCTGCTTTGATCCATGCTCCTCCATCTCCACTGATATACACCGCATTCAGATACCGGCTCTCGTAGTTCGTGTCGATGTATTCCTGCATCCGTTCAAACAGATGTCTGTTTGCTTCTCCTCCTCTGCAAAGACCTCCCAGGTAGAAAACGTTCTTCAGTTCCTTCCGCCCGTCTTTCTTTTCCTGTCCTTCATACAGATACAACAGCTTCCCGATCATGCTGCCCTTCTTCTCTGTTCCGTTTTTCTCCTGCTTGTGGATGTGATCCTCGTCTGCCTCGACATAAAGGTATTCCACACACTTTTTCTTCTTCGGCTTCGGGAAGGGCAGTTCTGTCTGGATTCCGTGTACCTTATCCATGACGGCAGTCTTGCTGATCAACGAATCTTCTCCCAGTACCCTGGCAGCACTGGCATAGCTGGTCTTTACCGCTTCGGCCAGCACCTCAGCTTCCGCACGGCTGCTCAGTCTTTCATGGGCATCCAGTTCCATCCATTCATCCAGAAGATAATGGCAGGTTCCATCCTTACGGCTTCGGAACAGCGTGTGGGTAAAGCAAACCGGTCCCACTGTAGTCAGCAGCTGGCGTTCATCATGCCTCTGGATGGTATATTTTTCAGCTCTGGAAATATCCTCACACAGCATACGATCCATGTCGCTGTAAAGAGCTGCCATGTGCTCTGCCGCAGCCCTTCTTGCAACCTCCGCAAGCTGCTTCTCGTACAATTCCATGTCCTTCATCCCGGATGAAAGAAAAAGTTCATCTGCTTCTTCCAAATCTTTGTACAGCTTTTCCATTGAATATGCTATAATGTTTTTCATGAGAGTGCCTCCATCGTCTGTATTTTAGATTCTCGTCAAATCCATTATAACAGAGATGTTGGTACTCTCTTTTTTCTTTTATTCAACTGACAAAAACTTTACTCTATACTTCCCCATCTGTCAGTGTTTCCCTCCAAGTCATGATGCATAGGTATAATATCAGGCATAAACTGTAGTACAACACTTGTAACTACAACTGGTATCATTGCTACTATCCACATTATTTTTTTCATACTTTTTTCCCTCCAAACTGGTTAACCCATATAATTAATTCATCGAAAACCGTAGTGTTGATTTCATAATAAACAAAGTTTTTCTCTTTATATTCAGATATCAAGTCTGCGTTTTTAAGTAATTTTAAATGATAAGAAAGAGCAGCCGGTGTAATCTGTAATTTTTCAGCAATCTCTCCGGCATTTAATCGTTCATTTCTCAACATAATAAGAATGTCTCTTCGCTGGCTATCTGCCAATACTTTAAAAATGTTAGTTTCTCCCATATCTTTTACCTATTTAAAACTTTCTTTAAATAGATTTTAGCATGCTATTTGTTTTTGTGCAAGAACTATTTAAAAATAATTTTAAATAGAGGGGATACACTGAAAAATCAATGTGTCCTCTCTATTTACCTTAAGGCAAAATTCAAACATCTAGAAACTTAAGATTCCTGCCTCTTATTATGGAATAACCGTACGTTCTATATATTTTTCTGGAATTTTTAGTACTAGACCTCTATCATGATATTATATTAGCAAAATCACCACGTATCTAAACGATCCTCTGCATCAACCCATACTTGCATTTCTCCATCCAAGTATAATCTTGCATATTCTAATGGATTATCAATAGCCAAAGCATTCAACGAACACTGGGAGCCGGGAGTAGTTCTCAATCCTTCCTCTGCCTTATTGCAATCAATTCTAAGCACTACATTTTCAAACGTGGTTACATCTATGCTATTACATTGCGGATTATATCTTGCATAAATCAATCTCATATCTTATCTGTCCTTTCCTTAATTTTCTAAAAGTTTTGAAAGCATTTCAATCCGTTCTTCCTGCCATTTTCATTTCATGTTATAATTTGTTACTGGATTTTCTTTCCCTTAATTTTGCCCTTGTGAGCATTCGTAACATGAGGGAAAAGGATATAACACAAGGGAAAGCGTAAGGGCAAACTCACTCGCTACAAATTTAGCATTTTCAAGGGGTTGCGGACTTCACGAGGATAAGATATAACAGTTAATAAATGTTATGAATTAAGTCAAATCAAAACTGGAATTTGTTAATTAGAATTGCTCTCTTAACATTCCCCAAATACACTCCAGTAATGTTAGTGCAAGGATAATGTTAATAACACGGAAATGCCGC
>ERZ779764.269-NODE-269-length-8362-cov-1.6698_pt1 | contig 8362 bp, 6 predicted proteins | sample MGYA00511255_ERZ779764 | MGnify/ENA primary metagenome ERZ779764 (study PRJEB29588, sample SAMEA2151677) | human gut metagenome | biome: human gut; feature: human-associated habitat; material: faeces | place: Denmark | collected 2008/2010 ...
TTGTTCTTATGATGGCGGCAGAATCTTTGCCCGTGTCGATGTGCCCTTTACGATGGGTGGCAACGAGAACGGGCGTGGTAATGGGGAACGGATGATGGTGGACCCGCAGAATGGGAATATCATTTATATGGGAACCCGTTTGCATGGTTTGTGGCGCAGTATGGATAAGGGGCAGAGCTGGGCACGGGTGGTGTCTTTCCCGGATGTCTCCGAGAAGTTCAATCCTGCCGACCGTGCTGCATGGGGGAATCGCGGTAGTGGCATTGTCTGCATAGTCTACGATGTACAAGGTACTCAAGATGGGCGTGGTACCCGTGACATTTATGTGGCGGCTTCATTGATGGGAAGGGAAAATCTGTTCGTGAGCCACGACTATGGTGAAAGCTGGCAGCCGGTTGAGGGGCAGCCGGTGCAGTATCGTCCCACACATATGGTTTTGACCGGTGACGGCCAATTAGTATTGACGTACGGAGATACTCCCGGTCCGAGTCAGATGGAGGACGGTGGAGTTTGGAAGTACGATATACGTAAAGACAAATGGACGGACATTTCGCCCGTCCGACTGTCCGATGGCGGAAAAGCGGGATTTGGCTATGCAGCCGTATCAGTGGATGCCCGTAATCCGAAACATCTGATTGCCAGTACACACAGCTTGGGAGGCAAACACGGTTATAAGAGTGATGAGATGTTCCGTACGACCGACGGTGGCAAAAGCTGGAAACCGGTTTTCAAGACGGGATATGAGTATGATTATTCTAAAGCTCCCTATACAGAGGTGGCGCCCCTGCACTGGATGTTCGACATTGAGATAGACCCAGCCGATGCTGAACATGCCATGTTTACCACTGGTTTCGGTGGTTGGGAAACTTTTAATCTATCGGCCGTGGAACGCGGGGAACCGGTGAAATGGAGCATCATGTCTGCCGGTATTGAAGAGACCGTGCCCCTCGAACTTTATGCTCCCGAAAAAGGCGCACGCCTGATTTCCGGTATCGGTGACTATGGTGGCTTTACGCATTTCGACCTCAATCGGCCCGATCCGTTGGGTAGTCATGCCAATCCTCATTTCGGTAATACGAATGGAGTGACGGGTGCCTGGTTGAAGCAGGATTTGATAGTCAGAGTGGGAACTTTGTTCGGCCACCAGCCGGGTGCACGCACCATCTCCTATTCAGAAGACGGAGGCAGGAGTTGGAACATGTGTGCTACTGTTCCCGTAGAGAAGGCGCGCAACGGGCATATTGCCGTTTCGGCCGACGGCTCTTCCTGGATTTGGACACCCGACCGTTCCACCGCTTTTCTGACCCGCGACAAAGGGAATTCGTGGATGTCTTGTCAAGGCCTGCCGGAGAATATCCGTGTCATAGCCGACAAAGTGAATCCCAAACGTTTTTATGCCGTGGATGCTGTTGCCGGACTTCTATACAGCAGCGAAGATGGCGGGGCGACCTTCCATACCGATACTCTGCAACTGGCTGTAAAAACACTCCGGCGGGGCAATGCCTCTCTGACGAATCGCAGGGGTGACCCGCGCGGAGGGCAAGACCGTATTTATTCGACTCCCGGTCGTGAGGGAGATTTGTGGATTGCCGCTTACGATGGCCTGTACCATTCCACTACCCGTACGGGATTTGATTTTCGTGCGCTGGACAAAGTCCGTACTATCTATGCCTTCGGTTTTGGCAAGGCAAAGCCGGGCAGTAACTATCCGGCCCTTTATCTGATTGGCGTTGTCAACGGTCAGTACGGCTTTTTCCGCTCAGACGATGCTGCCGTTTCCTGGATGCGTATTAACGATGATGCTCATCAATACGGGTTGGTTCTGCATATCTGTGGGGATATGCAGGAGTATGGCAGGGTCTATATAGGGACACATGGACGGGGGATTGTGACGGGAGTGCCCTCTTCCGATTGACAAGTTCTTTATGTGAAGGCATGCTAAAAAGGCATGCCTTTTCTCTATCTTCTGCTCGAAATCATGTATTTTTGCAGACTAATTCATTGGTTTCTGATATGAGTACACCTGAAAAGCGAGTATTGGTCGGTATGAGCGGTGGTATAGACAGTACTGCCACTTGCCTGATGTTGAAGGAGCAGGGCTATGAGATAGTCGGTCTCACCATGTGGGTGTGGGGAGACGAACCGGTAGAAGCCCACCAACTGGCAGACAGCATGGGGATTGAACATCATGTGGCAGATGAGCGCGAAGCCTTCCGACAGATAATCGTACAGAATTTTATAGATGAATATTGTCAGGGTCGGACTCCGAACCCTTGTGTGATGTGTAATCCGCTGTTCAAGTTCCGTATTCTTGAGGAGTGGGCAGACAAGCTGGGGTGTGCCTATATTGCTACCGGACATTACACCCGTCTGGAGGAACGGAACGGTAAGGTTTATATCATAGCCGGGGATGATGACAAGAAAGACCAGTCCTACTTTTTGTGGAGACTGGGGCAGGAGTTGCTGAAGCGTTGTATCTTCCCCTTAGGCACCTATACCAAGCAGCAAGTCCGCGAATACCTCCGCGACAAAGGTTATACCGTCAAGGCGGAAGAAGGCGAGAGCATGGAGGTCTGCTTCATTAAAGGTGATTACCGTGATTTCCTGCGCGAACACTCTCCGGAGATAGACCGCGAGGTGGGACCGGGATGGTTTGTCAATTCGGAAGGCGTTAAGCTGGGTGAACACAAAGGCTTTCCCTATTACACCATCGGGCAGCGCAAGGGACTCGAAATAGCCTTGGGCAAACCTGCCTACGTCTTGAAAATCAATCCTCAGAAGAATACGGTGATGCTGGGAGACGCCGAACAGCTGAAGACGGGATATATGCTTGCCGAACATGAGAATTTGGTGGATGAGGGAGAGTTTTTTGAAAGCAAGGAGCTAACCGTACGTATCCGTTACCGCAGTAAACCGATTCCTTGCGACGTGAAGCGCCTGGAGGACGGTCGTCTGCTGGTACACTTCCAGACGGAAGCCTCTGCCATAGCTCCGGGACAGTCTGCCGTATTCTATATAGGCCGAAGGGTAGTGGGCGGTTCCTTTATCGCTTCCCAAAGAGGCATCGGGATGTTCCTTTAATTTTTAATTTTTAATTTATAATTGTGAAAAGACTTCTACTCCTTTCCGCCTTTGTCCTGCTTGCGGCAGGAGCATCGGCACAACAAGATACATTGAAGTATCGCATCAGCCTGAAGGATAAGGCTGCCACCACGTATTCCTTGGAACACCCGGAAGCGTTTCTTTCTGAAAAGGCGATTGCTCGTCGGCATAAGCAGAACCTGCCGATAGATTCTACCGACTTGCCGGTGTGCCGCAAGTACGTGGACGAAATTCGCCATCAGGGCGTAAATGTTGTGGTTACCGGTAAATGGGAGAACTTTGTCACGGTATCTTGCAATGACTCTACCTTGATAGACCGTATTGCCGCACTACCTTTTGTCTGCGCTACGGAAAAAGTCTGGATAGCTCCCAAAGGTGACAGTCCGATGATGTCTACCGGACGCGATTCTTTGATTAACCAGCCGAGTGTACATCCTGACAGTATCTATGGACTTGCCGTTAGCCAGATACAGATGAGTAATGGTGATAAATTGCACCAGGAAGGGTTCAAGGGGCAGGGCATGACGATTGCAGTTATCGATGCCGGTTTTCATAATGCCGATAAGATAACCGCCATGCAGAACATCCGGGTGTTGGGAACCAAAGATTTTGTAAATCAGCAGGCAGACATCTTTGCAGAGAGCAGTCATGGCATGATGGTACTGTCCTGCATCGGCATGAACCAGCCCGGCATTATGACCGGTACGGCGCCTGAGGCTTCTTTCTGGTTGCTGCGTAGCGAAGACGAGTATTCCGAGCATTTGGTCGAGCAGGACTATTGGTCTGCAGCGGTGGAGTTTGCCGATAGTGTAGGGGTGGATGTACTCAATACTTCATTGGGATATTACACTTTTGACGACAAGTCGAAAGATTATAGGTTCCGTGATTTGGACGGACGCCATGCACTGATGTCCCGTCAGGCTTCACACGTTGCGGACAAAGGAATGGTGCTGGTGTGCAGTGCCGGCAATTCCGGTATGGGTTCGTGGAAGAAAATCACACCTCCGGGAGATGCGGAGAACGTGCTGACCGTGGGCGCTATTGACAAGGAAGCCGTACTGGCTCCTTTCTCATCTATCGGGAATACGGCGGACCACCGGATAAAACCGGATGTGGTGGCTGTCGGCTTGGGAGCTGATGTCATACGTACGGATGGTAACCAGGGTAAGGCAAACGGTACGTCGTTTTCTTCTCCTGTCATGTGTGGCATGGTGACCTGCTTGTGGCAGGCTTGCCCTGAACTTACGGCTAAAGAGGTGATAGAACTGGTACGCCGCTCCGGTGACCGTAAAGATTATCCCGATAATATATACGGTTATGGCGTGCCCGATATGTGGAAAGCATATCAGGATTATCTGCTCAAAAGATAGCCATATGGAATCGTTGTCTTTGTATGAGCTCAACGCCCTTGTGCGCCGCAGTCTGGAACAATGCCTTCCTGACGAGTGTTGGGTGCAGGTGGAGTTGAGTGATGTGCGTACCAATAGCACGGGGCATTGCTATCTGGAATTTGTGCAGAAAGATCCCCGCAGCAACAGCCTGATAGCTAAGGCGAGAGGAACAATCTGGGCAAATGTGTTCCGCCTGCTGAAGCCCTATTTTGAGGAGGCTACGGGGCAGGCATTTGTTTCGGGCATCAAAGTGCTGGTTCAGGTCACTGTCAGTTTCCACGAACTTTATGGATACAGTCTGACGGTGCAGGACATAGATCCCACTTATACGTTGGGCGATATGGCGCGTCGTCGTAGGGAAATATTGAGGCAGCTCGAGGAGGAGGGAGTACTCACTCTTAATAAAGAACTGGATATGCCCCGCCTGCCGCAACGTATTGCCGTCATATCCTCACCGACGGCGGCGGGCTATGGTGACTTCTGTCATCAGCTGGAAAACAACTCCCGGGGTTTCTACTTTTATACGGAACTGTTTCCTGCCCTGATGCAGGGTGACCGTGTGGAGGAGTCTGTCCTCTCTGCTCTCGACCGGGTAAATGCACGCTTGTCCGAGTTTGATGTGGTTGTCATTATTCGTGGTGGAGGCGCCACGTCCGACTTATCCGGTTTCGATACTTACCTGCTTGCTGCTGCTTGTGCACAGTTTCCGTTGCCTATCATAACGGGCATCGGTCACGAGCGGGATGACACGGTGCTGGATTCTGTGGCACATACCCGTGTAAAGACCCCTACGGCGGCTGCCGAATTCTTAATAGAGTCCATGGACAGCGCTGCTGATGAACTGGAAATGCTTGCTTCTCGCTTGCATGAGGGTGTCAGGAATCTGTTGCAGCAGGAACAGCGCAGACTCTCTGGTTACAAGAACCGGATTCCTTCTGCCGCATACCATCGTATATCCGATGCAAAAATGGCTTTGCTGACTGTGCGGAAAGATGTGGTGCAGGCTGTGACTTCCTCTTTGTTCCGCCATCGCCATCGCCTGGAATTGTTGCAACAACGATTGGCAGATGCTTCACCGGAAAAGTTGTTGGCTCGCGGTTACAGCATTACGTTGAAAGATGGGAAAGTAGTGAAGAATGCAGATGAACTGCAGGAGAATGATATGATAACAACCCGTCTGCAGAATGGTGAAGTGGTTTCAATAGTACATATTTAACTCTCCTCTCATTCATGCAGTGTTTTGCAAATCTCTGCATTTTATGAATATTGTTTAAATCATTTAAAATGAACAAAGATGAAAACACAAAATTTGTTTTTTATGCTGATACTGATAAGTATGGCATTTAGTTTTATTTCATGTACGGATGAGGATGATAAGGTCGAAATTCCTCAACTGGTAGGTAAGTGGATTGTGAAAGAACCAGTCCTGCAGGACGATTTTGTGACCTGCTATACGTTTAATGCAGACAAGACCTATGAAGTTTATACCGGAAGCCCGTTATCTAACGGAGTCCCTTTTCGTGGAACTTATATCATAAGTCTTGATGAAAAATTGATTACGTTGTATGATAAAGAGGGACATTATACTGAACAATATCATATTTTGAAACTGACGTCCAAGGAGATGAAGTGGGAGAACGCATCGCCCAAAAACGGGAATTCTGACAAACGGCTTGAGAAGTACAACGATTAATTAATTTCAATTATGCCGGTAACCAAGAAAAAAGAAACCTACTCCGAAGCCATGGCGCGCCTGGAGAAAATAGTCAGCCAGATAGACAACAACGAGCTGGAGATAGATGTGCTTGCCGAAAAGATAAAGGAGGCGAACGGAATTATAGCATTTTGCAGCGATAAATTGACCAAAGCCGATAAGGAAATTGAAAAATTACTGTCGGAGAAGTGGAAATCTGAAGAATAAAAGCTATTTTTGTTGCAAAATGTACGTAATAGAAGTAACTAATACTTTGAGATATGAAAGAACTTGATTGGGCTAATCTGCCGTTCGGATATATGAAGACAGATTACAATGTGAGAATTTACTATCGTAACGAACAATGGGGCGAACTGGAAGTTTGCAGTGAGGAAACCATTCCTATGCACATGGCTGCCACTTGTTTGCACTACGGTCAGGAAGCGTTTGAGGGTTTGAAGGCTTTTCGTGGCAAAGACGGTAAAGTGCGTATCTTCCGTTTGGAGGAGAATGCAGCCCGCCTGCAATCCACTTGCCGTGGCATCTTGATGCCGGAACTTTCTACGGAGCGTTTCAAAGAAGCTATTCTGAAGGTGGTGAAGCTGAACGAGCGTTTCATTCCGCCTTATGAATCGGGTGCTTCTCTGTATATCCGTCCGTTGCTGGTGGGTACCGGTGCACAAGTAGGCGTACATCCTGCCAGCGAATATCTGTTTGTGGTGTTCGTGACCCCGGTAGGTCCTTACTTTAAGGGTGGATTCTCAACCAATCCGTATGTCATTATCCGCGAATTCGACCGTGCTGCCCCATTGGGTACCGGTATTTATAAAGTAGGTGGTAACTATGCAGCCAGCTTGCGTGCCAACAAGAAGGCGCACGATTTGGGCTATGCCTGCGAGTTCTATCTGGATGCCAAGGAAAAGAAATACATGGACGAATGTGGCGCCGCCAACTTCTTCGGCATCAAGGACAATACATATATCACTCCGAAGTCCACTTCCATCCTGCCCTCCATCACCAACAAGAGCCTGATGCAGCTGGCAGAGGACATGGGCATGAAGGTAGAACGCCGTCCGGTTCCCGAAGAAGAGTTGCTGACTTTCGAGGAAGCGGGTGCCTGCGGTACGGCTGCCGTTATCAGTCCGATTGAACGTATTGATGATCTGGAGAATGGCAAATCATACGTTATCTCCAAGGATGGAAAACCCGGACCGGTATGTACGAAGCTCTACAACAAGCTGCGTGCCATCCAGTATGGTGACGAGCCGGATACTCACGGGTGGGTGACGATTGTTGAATAATACGGTGATGGCAATGTCTATCGTATAAGACTTGCCGGGACTTTGTTTTTTATACTTTTAGGCACGGATTGCGCGGAAAGCACGGATAGATTGAAGAGAGACCGTGAAAATCCGTGTAATCCGTGCCTAAAATAATATGTTTTATGTTTCAATGCTTCTTAAATGGGAAAGAACAAGTTAGAGAAGTTTGCCGATATGGCGAGTTATCCGCATGTTTTCGAGTATCCGTATTCCGCGGTGGATAATGTGCCGTTTGACATGAAAGGGAACTGGCACGGGCGGTTTTTCAAGAACGACCATCCCATTGTCCTGGAACTGGGCTGTGGTAGGGGAGAATATACTGTCGGATTGGGACGCATGTTTCCCGAAAAGAACTTCATCGGAGTGGATATAAAGGGTGCCCGCATGTGGACGGGAGCATGAAGAACGTTGCTTTCTTGCGTACGAATATCGAAATCATCGACCGCTTTTTTGCTATGGATGAGGTGAGCGAAATCTGGCTCACTTTCTCGGACCCGCAGATGAAGAAGGCGACCAAAAGGCTTACTTCCACTTATTTCATGGAGCGCTACCGCAAGTTCCTGAAGAATGACGGTATCGTTCATCTGAAGACGGACAGTAACTTCATGTTTACCTATACCCGGTACATGATTGAAAGAAACCGGTTACCGGTGGATGTGATGACGGAAGACTTGTACCACTCCGGCATGGCTGATGAGATACTCAGCATCAAGACCTATTATGAACAACAATGGCTGGATCGTGGTTTGAATATCAAGTACATCAAGTTCCATCTTCCGCAAGAGGGCGAGTTGCAGGAACCGGATGTGGAGATAGAGCTGGATGAGTACCGCAGTTATAACCGTAGCAAGCGT